>Ga0209536_100012618_pt1 | contig 12263 bp, 10 predicted proteins | sample DeeMarSeWOR28_12_FD_187461 | JGI IMG/M metagenome (GOLD analysis project Ga0209536, IMG submission 187461) | Marine sediment microbial communities from White Oak River estuary, North Carolina - WOR-2-8_12 (SPAdes) (version 2) | ecosystem: Environmental > Aquatic > Marine > Intertidal zone >...
CGAGTATCACATGCAACTCAAAATGGCCCGCCGCCAATTCAATTCCCCGCAAACATGCCGCGCGTGCGCGTTCGTAATCCTGCTCGTTGAAATAGGCGATGCGGGCGGTATTCAATTCGGTAAAAACATCTGCCCAGATAAATGACGCGGTCAGAATAATGACAATGAAAATCGACCTTCGCATGAATCCTCCAATTACTCAGGAATACTGCTGATCGACCAAACAAAAACTCCAGATCAGTTGAGTATTACAAACTTAACATTTTCCCCGGATTCCTCACTAGAAATTCTGCCGAAATAGACCCCGGAAGGTAAACTCCGTGCATCAACGGAAATTAGGTTTCTATCTGCCACGAGGGAAACGTCCATTACTTTCTGGCCGAGAGTCGAATAAATTTCAACCCGCATTTTTGAGCCGCTCGACAGGTTATGTATCAGCTCCAAGCGCCCGAAACGACTCATCAGCGACTTGAAACCCACGGTTGTAACGTTGCCTTCGTGAAGACCGACATCGCCATCACTGATAGCATATATCCAGCCGTTCCGCAAACCCACGAGGATATCAGGGATATCATTACCACTGACATCCTCAATCCAAAATGCAGATTCCACGGGGCTGGCCATTGCAAGCTGCCAGAATATTGTTCCGGAACTACCATCCAGTGTATACAATACTCCATTACCAAAGCCGGTACCGCCAACGACATCCCAGATACTGTCGCCGCTGATGTCTGGAATTGCAACGTTCACGAAGATCTGATCGACGGCTGGAGTGGCCCAGTTAGTGTTGCCACCAAGAGCATCAATACAATAGAAATTATACATGTTGGTACCTGAAGGTAGTAATTCCATATACCCGTTAGCATCGACATCAGGCAAAACGTTCAAGTCAACAACCGTGCCGCCCACGTTGCACGTCCACAACACTGAATCACCTGATCCGGATAGACCGAGGATTACATAATTTGCCGTCCCACAGGCGATGTCCGGTATCGCATCACCTGAAATATCGCCGATTGGCACAACGCTCACACCGGTTGAAGGTAACAATATATCACGTATCAAGAAACCAGTCGCGCCATCAATGAAGAATACCCGGTTGGTACTTGGATCGCTATCACCAGTTGACACCGCAACATCCTGTATCGTATCCCCGGAAATATCTCCAATCGCACGCACCGCAAAACAAGCGTATCCTGTATTGTATTCCCATATTTTGCTACCGGTTACACCATCGAAGAGATAGGCACGCAGTGCGTCGGGGCCGCCGGACGATGCCAGTATGTCGACTACCGAATCACCATTCACGTCGGGCATTTCCGCCACTTCGTATATCCAACCTCCATCTCCGTACTCATGTGTGTCATACTGCCAGAGTACGCTGCCGTCAGCGCCGGAGATGGCAAAAACCGAACGGGTACCCCATATGGTTCCAAGTATCACGTCGGCAAGCGAGTCGCCATTCAGGTCAGGCACAGAGATAAGACCGCGTTCTGCAAAACAAGGGTCCGCCGCGAAGCGCCATATCGGTATGCCCGAGGTACCCGACAAGCAATAAAGCGTATCATTCTCGGAGACCGCAATTACGTCCTCATGCAAATCATCATCAACGTCGGGAAGGGTCTTTATTGATCTGATATGGCTATAGGTGCTGCCCGTCGCGTGATAAGACCAGATGGTGGTCTGGGCACTAAGTAGAGAAATCACTACTACAGCGATACAACATATAATTCTCCGCACCTTTCACCTCCTGGTGGATCATTGAAAATCGAAATTTATCGTTTGCTCATTATAGGATTAATTAGCCACGTGTCAATGATTTCATCGACACAGTATACGAAATCGTAATGTGCTTCGAAACCGCCACACGAAAAACGTCGCAGTAGGTACTACTATTGACAAAAAACCTCTGTGGCATATATTTTACCCGTGAACAAAACAGGACCGATCATGATTCATTATGGTTGCTGGTGCATTGAGAAATGATAAAAATTGGAGAAGCTACTCTCGATGATTTGCCAGGAATCACCGATATATATAATGAAGCAATTTTGAAAACCCTGGCAACATTCGATACCGAACCTAAGACACTGGCGGAGCAAGAAACATGGTTCATGCGACACGGGGCAAAGAATCCCATAATAGTTGCTGAAGAGAAAGACGTCATAGTGGGGTGGGCGGCACTCAGTGAATGGTCTGAACGTTGCGCCTACGCGGATGCTGCAGAGGTCTCTTTGTACGTAAAGGAAGAACATCAAGGACGAGGCATTGGCAGAAGACTTCTTGAGTATCTTGTTGAAAAGGGCAAGGAAGTCGGTCTCCACACAATAGTCGCACGCATCGCCGAGGGTAATGAGATCAGCGTCCATCTTCACAAATCATTAGGCTTCCAGCATATTGGTGTGATGCGAGAAGTGGGGCGCAAATTCGGTCGTTTGTTAGACGTGCATCTGATGCAGAAGATCTATTATGAGGATACGAAAGCACGGGACAAGCGTCAGGGCAACTCCGTAGAGAATGTAACACTGAACCAATAAGCCACAACAGGAATGTCTGTCAGAGAGATCGAAGCCAAAACCCTGCTCCGTAAGCATAGGAAAGTCGATTCCTGGTTCGTGTCGCAATACGGCATGAACCTGTACCGGGGTTGCACTCATAACTGCGTCTATTGCGACGGCCGCGCCGAAGGATACTATGTTGATGGCGAGTTTGGTAGAGACATTGTCGTGAAAATCAATGCAATTGACCTCCTGCGTCGCGAGCTAGATCCGAAAGGAAAACGCAAAAACCCAAAGCAGGGTTTTATCATGCTCGGTGGTGGCGTGGGTGACAGCTATCAGCCCGTCGAAAAGAAATACGGATTGACTCGGCAGGCACTCATGGTAATACACAATCATGGGTTTCCCGTACACATCCTCACGAAATCAGTATTAGTAGAGAGAGATATCGATTTAATACAGCGGGTCAATGATAGAAGACGGGCGATTGTCAGTTTCAGCATATCCTCGATCGACGACGAAATAAGCGGCATTTTTGAACCCCGCGTACCGCCGCCGAGCAGCCGCTTGAACACCCTCGCTTTTTTCAAAGAAAAAGGCATTGCTTGCGGAATATTTCTGCTCCCGGTTATTCCCTTTGTGACCGACACTCATACTCTAATCGAGGATGTTGTTAAAAAAGCAAGGGAGCTTGGTGTTGATTTCGTAATTTTCGGAGGTATGACATTAAAGCAAGGGCGTCAACAAGATTATTTCCTAAAAGTCCTTAAAAAACACTATCCGCAATTGCCTCCCGAATACGCAATGATCTATCAGGCGGACAAATGGGGCCAGGCCGTTTCTGATTATTACAAATCAATATCCCGGATATTCGACGAAGTTGCTACTCAGTATAGAATACCAAAACGCATTCCGGTATCTCTGTTCCATGATATCTTGGACGAAAACGATCTGGTAATTGTTATTCTAGAACAGCTGGATTACCTTCTCCGGCTAAAAGGTGCCAAGTCTCCTTACGGCTACGCGGCCTATTCGATCAGCAAACTCAAGTCGTCTATCTCCACCGTGAAAAACATCCGGGATATCAAGGGTGTAGGTAAAACAACGGAGCGCGTGATAAGGGAAATTATCTGGACAGGTACTTGTGCTCAGTACGAAAAACTACTCCGCGGGTAAAATATTATTCCTTCACGCGGTACCAGTACCGGTAAAGCTCGGTGAAACCCAATTTTTGATATAGCGCAAATGCATCCTTGTTATCGACCATCACTTGTAAGTATGCCGATTCTGCACCATTAATTTTTGCCCAGGACAATAGACCATCAAGAATTCTTCTACCCAACCCTTTACCTCGGAAGTCTTCATCAACGATTATGTCAAAAAGACCTACTGTTTTTTCTTGTATGACCCCTAAACCGCAAGCAACCATTGAATCCCCATTCTCGATACTAGCAAGGCACCGCGGTTGGATGATATTCTCGAGCATTGACCTCAATGTATCCTTGTGTCTTATCTCCGCTTTGCTCATACGGAAGAAGCTATCAAGCCACCTGTCGTCAACAGCGTGACTCGTCTCAATCAAGCTATCTTTTCTGGCATCGACCCGACCCAAGTCAATTATCTGCACTGATGTTTCGGCTGCGAAGGAAAACCCATTCGCCTCAAGAATATGGTCCAAATCTGTAGGATAGACTGCTTTAGTTAGCTTGAACATCGTCGGCAACTTCCTGGAATCATATAGTCTACGGCAGTATTTGATCTTTTCCTTCACATCAATAGTTGAAGAATAAATCGGATTGATTGAATTCGCTCTTCGGGTATAACCGTTGGCAAATCTAAGAACCCACCCGTCGTAGAGCGATGTCTGCAACGCCGGCCATGCGTTCATTGATATTTCTTCGAATCTTTGAATCACTAATCAACCGTTGTGTGTTTAGGCATTATAATAAACCGCCACGCCTTGTCAACCACAACACTAGAGACTATGGTCATTATGTCATTGCGTCACTGAGTCATTTATTAACAGATCCAACCTGTCGTAGATCCTCCTGGAAGGGCTATACTTTGTTGACTTTTGCCAACAAAGCCAACCTGTCGCAAACCCAGCCAAAAACATATTCACTTGAATTCTGCAATTATCTGCTGTCGCGTCATAACAAAAAGTGCAAAGGTATGTGCCTGTCCCCGCAAATGGCAACAGATATCGCTGTAATCAGTCAGTTCTCAGCGACATCGAAGAGGGCGAAGCCCTCTTGACAAAGAAAGGTTTTTCATTATAATGTAAACGAACGATTGATTAAAACAAACGTTTGACAGATAAATGGGGGAAATATGAACCTATCAATCGAAGACGCAGCGTACCTTGGCTGTTGTGAGCAATCCTGTGAGCGGTATTTGACTGAGGTGATTAGCATATGGCATACAAATGATTGTTTGAAACGGTCGTTCAATCCTTAAGGAGGCAAGCATGAGGACCGCACAAAATAAACGCGCTAAGCAGAGGATATTCGAAGCCGCGCTCGCCCTTTTCGCCCGTAAGGGTTATGCTGCTGTTGGCGTTCGGGAAATCGCCAAGAAGGCACACGTCAACATTTCTATGATCAACTACTATTTCGGCGAGAAGGCAGGTATTCTCAAAGCAATCATCAATGAATGCTACGACCGATACTTCAAAACAATCAAACCAGTCGGCGACGAGGATCTCCCGGTTGATGAACATATCCGAAAGATGATCCGGACCGGTGTCAACTTTTTCCGGAAAAACACCGAGCTAGCCATTGTCGCCTTTGATGTCATACCGCTTGACATTCCGGAAGTGATGGGACTAAAGGTAAAATGGGTTACTGGCATTCGCGAAGGCATGGAAAATTTTCGCAAGAAATTGGGAGTAGACTCTCGTGACGTACTTCAGGAGAGTTTAGGTCCCAATGTCTTCGTTGCGGTAATTCTTAATCATTTCCAGGGCAAGTATGCAGCCGAACAATATCCGCAGTTCAAGGAGTATGTTGCGCAACTGAATGATGCATTCTACGAAAGGTATGCAGATGCATTAGCTGATCTGTTCCTCTATGGCTATATGGGTAGAAAGAAAAAAGAAAACAAGGAGGAAGAATGATAAGGAATGCAAAAACGCCCAGTGTGTTAACACTACTGTGCGTGTTCCTTGCACTAAGTCATCCCGCTGCGCAGCTGTACGCTCAAGAGGGTTTGACTGCGGACATGATTCTTGAAACTTTGACTGAAACCATGAATCCTGAGCAATCACAAGGGATAATCTCCATGACCATCGTGACGAGCTCCGGGCAAGAACGTACTTTTGAATACGAGACATTTTCCAAGAATAAGGGTGAGAAAAGCCTGATGAAATATCTGAAACCGCAGCGTGTGAAGGACCAGACCATACTCATGCTCAACGACGCCAACGACATCTGGACCTATTTCCCGCGGACCAAGCGCATTCGTAAGCTGGCCACGCATGCCAAAAGGCAAAAGGTCGAAGGCAGCGATTTCTCCTATGAGGACATGGGCGCATCGAACACATTCATCGAAGAGTACAAGGCCCTGCGCTTGAAAGACGAAAAGAAAGAAGGGCGACAGTGCTACAAACTGGAACTGACCCGCAAACCGGAGAGCACAGCGGGCTACTCGCGTCTCATAATATGGGTGGACATCGAACAATTCGTGCCGCTTGTGATTGACTACTATCATGACGACGACCCTGAGCTCTGCGAAAAACAACTAATCTGTAGCGACGTCCAACTCATCGACGGAATTTATACGCCAATTAAGTGCGTCATGTACAACAAGCTCGACAACACACAGACCAGTATGGAATTAATCGAGGTCGAATATGATGTCGATCTAGCGGATGATCTGTTCACTGAAATGGGGATGCAACGATGAGAACTTTCGCATACGCAATTACACTATTTGCCCTGCCCGTTACGTTGGTCCATGCTCAAGCCGATGTTTTCGGCTATTTCGAACCGGAGTATGCGGGTATCTATCATAGAGATAATTACTGTCAGCTCCTCTACAACAAGCTACGCGTTGACATCAAGAGCACGGTCGTCAAGAATACCGAGTTCGGTGCAAATGCCATATTCCTGCTCTACTACGGTAAACCCGACTGGAATGTCATCGATTTTCTTCCCCAGGACATCGCATCCACGGTTCCGCCCGAGATGCGACCGCTGTATCAATTCACCTATCAAGACACATTCTATCTCGACAACGTATACGTACGTTTCGGCTTGAACCGCTTCGCAATCACCGCAGGCAAGCAGCAAATATCATTGGGAGCCGGCTACTTTGCCAATCCGACTGATGTCTTCAATATCAAGGATGCCCTGGACCCGACATATGAACAGCCCGGTCACCATGGCTTGCGCATGGATTTTCTCCTCGGCTCAAGGCTAAGCCTGATGACTCTCTTTTCACCGATCGAAATGGATTGGAAGACCTCGGGTAAGTTGCTGCGCGCCAAGATAGGATTAGGACACTTTGACTTCAGTGTAATGGGAATCGAAATGCCCTACAAACTAACCGATTTCTACACCTTCGAATTATCCGAACAGACACGTCGTTCTTTTGGTGGTGACGTTGTTGGCGAACTAATCGGCTTAGGAGTATGGGCCGAAGGTCTTTACACATTCCTTGAAGAAGACAATGACGATTTTTACGAATTCCTGGCCGGTACTGACTATACATTCGAATCGGGTCTCTATACGATGCTCGAGTACCACCATAATTCACAGGCCAAATCAGATCATGAGAATTTCGACCTCAACGACTGGATGCGTTTCTTCACCGGCGAAACCAAGACCGTTTCCCGCGACCAGATCTACGGACTCATAACATATCCCCTGACCGATCTGCTTTTATTAGGTGGTTCTCTAGTCTTCAGCCTCTCCGATTACAGCACCGCGATCGTTCCCATGATACAGTACAGTCTGTTCGAAAACATCGAACTACTCTTGATGGGCAATATCTATACCGGCGAAGAAGGAACGGCATACAGCAGAACTTTGGGTAACGGTTTTCTATTACGTGCAAGCGTGTATTACTAAAACCGGAGGAATGAGACATGAGAGAAAGATTGCTTAGAAATTGGGCACGCTTCGCAGCAACGCATCCGTGGCGTGTAATAATTGGCCTGTTGATAGTAACTGTGTTCGCCGCGATATCGGCATCGCGCATCAGAATGGACATGCGCTGGTCAGACATGCTCCCCATGAACGACCCCAAGGCGCGCGAGTTCGACAAAATAATAACCGATTACAAGAGCGCATCGACTTTCCTCGTCGTCGTACGCGGAGAAGAACAGCAGATAAAGCAATTCGCCGATGCGATAACCCCCCAGATAAAAGAACTCACACAATTTTTCGATCGAATTGACTACAAAATTGACAAGGACTTTTTTTCCAAACATGGATTCATGCTCGCCGAGGCAAAAGATCTGGAAACAGGCGCCGATATGTTCGAAGACCTGAATCTTGTTCCTCTATTAAACAATATAAATGATAACTTCGAAGAAGAATATATTGGTGATGAGGAAGCACTGAGTACCAAGGAAAAAGAAACTGACGCGGTGCGTACGCTTGATGGCTTTCATTATTGGTTGAAAGCAATGAATGCGTTTATCTCTGATCCACAATCAGCAACTCCGGATCTTGCTGATTCAGCGGTCGAGCGTTTTCTATACGGCGATCCTTATTTCATATCTCAAGACAAGCGTGTCCTACTTATGAATCTTAAGCCAAATTTCACGGCTATGGACATCGATAAGGATATTTCCTCCACGGATAGCGTGCAGGCAATTATCGATCGGACCTTGCCAGATTTTCCAAATGTGAAGGCAGGTATCTCCGGCATGATCCCGCTTCAGAAGGATGAAATGGAGCACACCACTAAGGATATGCAACTCAGCGCTATACTCGCTCTAGTCTTGGTGCTACTTCTTTTTATTTTGACCTTCCGGATGTGGAGCGCACCGATCCTTGCTGGATTGAACTTAATTCTCTCGATCATAATCGCGGCCGGTATCGTCGGCCTCCTGTTGGGTAGACTAAACATGATGACTTCGATGTTTGCCGTAATATTGATCGGTCTGGGCGTCGACTATTCCATTCACATCATATCGGTCTACGGCGAGAGAAGAAACATCGACAAAGATTCCGTGAGCGCAATGCAAGAAACGCTAATAAGATCAGGCCCCGGAATTATCACTGGTGCCTTGACCACGGCCGCCGCCTTCTTTGCACTCGCCATCTCGGTGACACAGGGCATCAAGGAAATGGGTATCGTGCTCGGTATTGGCATCGTCTGCGCCATGTTGACGACGCTGACAAGTCTTCCTTCGATACTCGTCGCCCGTGAACGTTTTCTCAAAAGGGTAAGCAAGAGACCCTTTAAACAGCCGCACGTGGAATTCAAGGTACTCGGCAGTCTCGGGCGCAGTATCGTAACCCGACCCCTTGTCTACCTTTTAGTCGCGGCAGCGATTACCGGATTCCTTTTATATCAGGCTTTGAATATTAGATTCGACTACAACATGCTCAACATCGAGCCCAAAGGATTAGCCACCGTTGAATTGCAGGATACGATCATCGAGGCTTTTGACCTGAGCCCAGATTTTGCCATGGTGACAACCGGTTCGGTTGAAGAATCATACGCAATGGCGGAGAGACTTAAAGAAATGCCATTGATAAGCATGGTCGAGAATATTGCCGATTATGTGCCACCCGAAGAAAAGCAACTCGAGAGGCGTCCATATGTAGAGGATATCCGGCGGGTATTACAGCAAAACAAAACGGTAAACCACTTGACAACGCACAAAATAGAAGAACTCATCACCGAATTAGAAAGACTCGACATGAATATATACGAACTCTCCCAGCTCGCATTCATCGGCGGCCAAGACAAAGTCGATGAGAAATGTAAGAGTATTATCGGCGACCCGGAACAGGAAGATCCCGAGAGCTTCATACTCAATCTTGTCGAGAAGATTCGACACAACCCCCAGTTCGCGGTTGAACAACTGAACAATTTCCAGAATTACTACTTCCCAAATCTTCGGCAGAAGATCAATGATATGGCCAACCCCGAATTGATCACCCTTGAACAAGTTCCAGAGCACATTAAGAACCAGTATATCAACGAAGCAGGCGACAAGTACCTCGTCACTATCTACCCTAAGGAAACGATCTGGAATTACGAAGCACTCACCCGTTTCGACAAACAGCTCGAAACCGTCAGCCCGAAGATAACCGGAACCCCACCCATATTTCTACACCTCATCAGGCTGATTGGTCGAGATGGACTGAATGCGACCATACTCACAGTCATCATCGTCATCCTGCTGCTCTGGCTGGATTTTCGTAGTTTCCGATTTGCGATACTGGGTGTGATACCATTGATCACTGGTGGTATCTGGATGCTGGGACTCATGAAGACATGTGGGCTTATGCTCAATGTAGTCAATGTAATGGCGATTCCCATGATCGTGGGTATCGGCATCGACGATGGTGTACACATTCTTCATCGCTACATGTTTGAAGGCTTGCGCAAAACACCTATTGTTTTAAAGAGCACGGGCAAGGCTGTCTTACTCACCTCCCTGACGACAATGGCGGGCTTTGGCTCCTTGATGACCGCCTCGTATCGTGGCTGGGTGGGCTTCGGCGCCCTGCTTGTTACTGGAGTTGGTGCATGCTTTATGACTACCATTCTCTTCCTCCCATCCATTATCGGGCTAGCGACCAAAGGGAAAATCAATGCTAACACCCAAGGCCAGTAACAGTAAAGAGGAGCCTGTCATGGATTATCGCTCGCCTACCATCCACAGTTCAAAACTCACAATGGCAGGCTCTTCTCTACATGCCCAAGCACCACCCAGCCAAGAATTTATGATGATAACCCGAGCGACATATGCGTACGACCTGACTAGTGATACCAATCCTGATTGCCGGGGCACGGTCGGCGCCCCGCTTCTCACCAAACTGTATCTCTGATATGTTAAGAATAAGACCAGGCGAAGCACCCAGCTCGAAGGCTGTCAAGAGAGTTGGGGCCTTGACATCCAGCGCCGATTGGTTACAATATTATATGTCGTTTCCAAAACGAACTAAAGAATTTAGACATATGTACAAGGAAGCCACGCAAGGCTCTCTTCAGCTCGCCAGCATTGTCCTTTCAATGTCTAATGAAGAACAAAGGGGGAAGTCTGGCTAGACGTGTTCTCATTATCAATGGATCGACACGCGAAAACGGTAACACGGATGCCATTTTGAGTTCATTCATACGGGGCGTTTCTGCTTCAGGTTTGGCGGTACGCAATGCCATGCTGCGGAATCTGGTAATACACAATTGTATTGGCTGTTGTCAGTGCCTGAGAGAAAAAACCTGTCACTTTCAGGACGATATGTCCGATTTGCGTGATGCAATCACGAAATCGGACATCCTCGTTTTTGCTTCCCCCATTTATTGGTGTGAGATAACCGGTCTCTTGAAGACATTTATTGACCGACTTTATTTCTTTCATCACAAGGAAAACAATCATCTGATTGCCGGTAAGAAGGCTGTAATCATCACTACATTAGGCGAGAAGGATACTGATTATGAAGCACAAGTGCTCGTCGAGTTCTATAAGCGGTGCATGCGTTCGCTCGGTATCGACATCTTAGATATGCTATTCTTCGCCGAATTAATGGATCAAGATGCCATTACGAGTAAACCAGAGTATTTGAAACAAGCCTTCGATGCCGGCAAACATCTAGTTGATTCGTTATAGTAATAATGAAAAATTTTCTTCTATTTAAGTAATAAACCAGGGAGGTTGAATGCACGTTGCATTATTACTTGTTGTGCTAATGGCAAATGAAAAAACCGTCGAGGTGAGATTCACTGAGACCGCGCCGCACATTGACGGCGTGATCGAAGAAGTATGGCAGCAGTCTGATTCTGCGTACAACTTCGTGCAGCACATACCTTACGAAAGGACCGAACCCACGGAGAGCACCGTGGTATACGTCCTTCAGGACAAAAATAACCTCTATGTCGCATTCCGTTGCTACGCTGAAAACCACAAGCCCATTGCTTGCTTCACGACCGATGAAGACTATGTTCGGGTGAGCATTGATCCGTTTGGCAGCAAAACAACGGGGTACTACTTTCTTGTTTTCGCCAGTCAGCTTTTCTGGGACGGTTGGATTTTCGATGACGGCCGCATATTCGACGACACCTGGGAAGGCGTTTGGTTTCGCGGCGTGAAGGTCTACGACGATCGCCTGGACATAGAAATCAAGATCCCCTTCAAATCTATTCGCTACAAAAAAGGTTTGAACGAATGGCGTATTCAGTTTATGCGTCACATCGCATATAACCGGGAAGACGATTACTGGACCGAGGTGTTGCAAGGCGAGGGTGACATGGTGTCGCGCTGGGGAATCCTTAAAAACATAGATCCTCAGGCCACCGGCTACTATTTCGAGCTATATCCTGAAGGATATGTACGATTTGACAAACGATACTACGTGGCCAGGGATTCGGTTTCTGAAGAATTCAAACCGAATCTCAGCCTCAACCTCAAGTGGGACGTCACACCCCAAACAACCATAAACGCCACTATCTTGCCGGACTTTGCGCAAATTGAGTCTGATCCGTTCACGGTGAATTTGTCGCGTTACCCGACATATCTGGACGAACGAAGACCTTTCTTTCTGGAAGGCAGGGACATCTTCCGGATGTCAGACTTGGGTCAAGATG
>Ga0209536_100012620_pt1 | contig 12262 bp, 12 predicted proteins | sample DeeMarSeWOR28_12_FD_187461 | JGI IMG/M metagenome (GOLD analysis project Ga0209536, IMG submission 187461) | Marine sediment microbial communities from White Oak River estuary, North Carolina - WOR-2-8_12 (SPAdes) (version 2) | ecosystem: Environmental > Aquatic > Marine > Intertidal zone >...
ATTACGGGAAGCGTTGTCCTGTCAATGTTTTTTCCCTGCATTGCCACATTTGTTGTGCTGTTCCGCGAATTAAGACTGCACGACGGCCTAAAGGCGATGGGGGTCATGATGTTGTCTGTTCTGATTGTCGGCACCTCCGCAAATTTTTTTCCTTCAAAATTTTTCTAATTCCCTCAGTGTCGAACCATCGACAATTCGATTCTTTTTTGGATATGGGATTTGGTCGGCTGAGAGGATTTCAACAAAAAGCTGGTTTTTTAGATTTTTTTTTTGCATTTTGTGGCAAAATTTTTTATCTCACGCAAAGCTCGCAAAGAAAAAGCATGAAAATCTTGAAGCCATGATTGTTTGCCTTCAAACCGGGTACTTCGCACCCGGTTGCAAACGCAACGATCAGGGCACGGTTGTGCCCTTGTCTTTCCGGCCTATGGCCGAAAATCCAAGCCACTCGCTTTGCGGGTGGTCGTTGACTTCGTTGCGTCTTAGCGCCTTTGCGAGAGACCTTTATCGTTTCGGACCGTCCGGAGTAGGGGGTATGGGCCAAAATCGACATAACATCATCTGCAGCCCTTTTCGGAGGTGGTTGTGCGAAAGCGTCTGATTCTAATCATTTTTCTGACGTTGCTATTCGGTGTAGGGGGGCTGGTCTATTGGGGCCAACGCAAGGAACGCTCCAGTAAATTGTATTACTCCGGGACGATTGAGGCCACCCAGGCCGAACTCGCATTCCAGATCAGTGGTTGTGTTCAAGATGTTCTAGTGGATGAGGGGCAAGGGGTTAAAAGGGGCCAGGTTCTTGCCAGACTCGAGCAGCAAGAGTTTAGGGCACGACGAAATCAGGCCCAGGCCGAATTGAATCGATCACTGGAAAATTGCAAACAACTGGAGACCGTGCTTGAACTAGAACGCGAATTACGTCCGGCAGAGGTCGAACGGGCTGAGGCTGCCGTGAGGGCAGTTCAATCTCAGCTCGCGGAACTGCAAGCGGGTTACCGCTCCCAGGAAGTTGAGCGAGCGCGACTGGCCTTTCAAGAGGCCAGAATCAGGATGGAAGACGCCCGCAAGGACAAGACCCGGTTCGACATGCTATACCAACGGAAGGTTGTCGCCGAAAAAGATAAAGACGCCGCAGATCTCAGGTTTGAAACCGCGTTGCGAGAATATGAACGTGCTAGAAAAGCCTACGAACTGATGCAGGAGGGGTTTCGTAAGGAATCCATAGAGACAGCCAAGGCCAAGCTGGTTGAAAGTCAAGCCGCCCTCAAAGAAGCCCGCAGTAATCTCAAAAAGATCGAAGCCACTGCAAGGCAGGTAGAAGCTGCAAAGGCTCAGGTAAATGTGGCCAGAGCGGCACTTGAACTGACGGAGATACAGCTTTCCTATGCCGAGCTAAAGGCGCCGTTTAATGGAATTCTTGTCAGCCGCAATGTGGAGCCCGGGGAGGTTGTCTCACCGGGACGCGAGGTGTTATCCCTGGCGGATCTATCCCAGGTCGATTTGAAGGTCTACGTTGATGAAACCGAAATCGGGAAGGTCAGACCCGGACAGGAGGTCAACGTAAAAATCGACACGTTTCCTGAGAAAATCTACAGCGGCTTTGTAGCGTTTATCTCTCCCGAGGCAGAGTTCACGCCCAAGATCATCCAGACCCATAAAGAACGGGTCAAACTCGTTTACCTGGTTAAAGTGGCCATTGCCAATCCGGATTTCGAACTCAAACCAGGAATGCCGGCTGACGCCTGGTTTCGATAAGCCATTATCATCATTGCTAACATGCATACCTCCAACTTGCAATTCGTTCGAGTGGAAGAAGTCACCAAGCGGTTTGGGTCGCTAACGGCCGTATCCAAGGTATCTTTTGAGTTAGAACAAGGCAGCATATTGGGATTGGTGGGCTCAGATGGCGCCGGTAAAACTACTCTGCTGAGATTGATCAGCACCATGATCCAACCCACGTCGGGAACTATCCGTATAGACGGCCTTGACGTGGTCGAGCACAAAAACAAATTAAAGGAATTGATAGGATACATGCCCCAGCGCTTTGGTCTTTATCAGGATTTGACCGTTGCTGAAAATATTGATTTCTTCATGGATATTTATGGAATATTCGGAGCGGAGAGAGTCAAACGGCGCGATTACTATCTGGGTTTTTCCAATTTGCTGCCTTTTGTGGATCGAAAAGCGGGCGACCTCTCCGGTGGTATGAAGCAAAAGCTTGGCCTGGCCAGTGTATTGGTGCACCAGCCCAAGGTTTTGATTTTGGATGAGCCGACCAACGGGGTGGATCCCATATCCCGCCAGGAATTTTGGGATATTCTGGCTGAAATGAGACGCAAGGGAATGACCATTGTGCTATCCACGGTGTATTTGGATGAAGGCGAAAAATGCGATCGTCTAATTCTCATGCACAACGCCAGGGCGTTGGCGGATGAAACACCCGCAGAAATTCAATCCGGCTTTGCCGATTTGGAAACAGCTATGATTCACCGAATTCAGACAATGGATACTTCATTGGCGGAAGATAGTTTTGAAATCTAAGATTGTAGAGGTTACTGACCTGGAAAAGAGATTCGGCCAATTTGTGGCCGTTGATCGAATTTCTTTCGCGGTTCAACAGGGAGAGATATTCGGATTTCTGGGACCCAACGGAGCCGGCAAATCCACTACCATCCGCATGCTTTGCGGCATCATTAAGCCCGGCGCAGGCACCGGTCATGTGGCTGGTTTTGATATATACACTCAGGCCGAGCAGATCAAGCAGACCATCGGCTACATGTCGCAAAAATTTTCTCTGTACCAGGATATGACACCCTATGAAAACATCCGATTTTACTTAGGTATATACGATGTGCCTTCTCATAATTGGCCGGATCGAATCGAATGGATCTTAAAGACCATCCGTTTAAAATCGGTCCGGAACCGCTTAACGCGTGAGTTACCGCCGGGGTGGCGCCAGCGTTTAGCCTTGGGCTGTGCCCTGCTGCACCACCCCAAGATTATTTTTCTGGATGAGCCAACATCTGGCGTCGATCCGATCACCCGTAAACATTTTTGGGATTTCATCAAACAGCTCACCGGGCAGGGAGTCACCGTTTTTGTAACCACCCACTATATGGATGAAGCCCAGCATTGTGATCGTGTGGTTATGATCAACGAAGGCAAAATTGTTGCCGGCGGCGCTCCGCGTGAGATCATTGAGGATTTGTTTCCACATCAACCTGCTGCGAATTTAAACGACGCGTTTGTGCAGCTGATGACCCGGAGATAGCTTTGAGTCCGAAAAAAATTCAAGCCATCGCCCGCAAAGAATATTATCATCTCATCAGAGACTTCAGGAGTCTTTACCTAGCCTTTTTTATACCGCTGCTGTTGATTCTACTATTCGGCTATGCGCTCAGCTTGGATGTCGAAAATGTGACAACGGTCGTTGTCGATCACGATAAAACTGAAAAAAGCCGTGATCTCATACGTAAATTGGACGCCTCAGTCTACTTTAATGTTATCGGGTACCTTCCGGAGGCTGCCAAAGTGTCGGATTATCTGGATCATAATCAAGCCATCATCGGCATTGTGATACCACCTGATTGGACTGAAACGATCAAGTCTGATCGCCAGAGCCCATTGCAGATCATCATCGATGGTAGTGATCCGAATTTTGCAGGGATCACCCGGGCTTATATCACCGCCTTTATATCAGAAGAAAATCAGGATTATCTGGTTCAATTTCTCAACCGACAGGGAATGGAAAAGATAAAAACGCCTGTTGAAGGCCGGTTCCGGGTCTGGTTTAATGAAGATTTGGAAAGCCGCAACTTTATTGTGCCCGGTATTATTGCCATCATTATCATGATTGTGGGCGCGTTGCTGACATCCTTGATCATTGCCAGGGAATTTGAAAACGGAACCATGGAAACCATCCAATCCCTACCCTTAGGGGCGATTGATTTTTTAATCGGAAAGTCGCTTCCCTATTTTTTTATCGGTCTGATTGATGTTCTCATCGCCATATTAATGGGGCAGTTGTTGTTTAATGTGGTTATGAAGTCCAGCTTCTGGCTGATGGTTGCGGCGGCGTCGATCTATTTGGGTGTCGCCCTGAGTGTCGGATTGTTAATTTCCACTCTGACTAAATCCCAGCTGGTGGCCAATCAGATGGCGGTACTTGTAACTTACCTGCCGTCGCTTCTGCTTTCCAATTTTGTGTTTCCGGTAGAAAACATGCCCGCAATCCTTAAGATCGTCACCTATGGCATACCGGCCACCTATTTTATCGATATCCTCAAAGGACTGTATTTACGCAACCTAGCACTGCCTCAACTCTGGACCAGCTATTTGGTTTTGCTAATCATGTTCTTTCTGCTCGGCGTTCTGAATTTGTTCTTTTTAAAAAGGGAAGGTGTATGAGATGAGTTGGCTGAGAGTCCGCGAATTGGTGCGAAAAGAATTTATCCAGCTCTTTCGCGACAAAAAAACAAGGCCATTGCTGGTGATCGCGCCGTTGTTTCAGCTGATCATTTTTGGATATGTGGTGACGACCGACGTGCGCGACATCCGAGTCGGCATTTTGGATCAATCCCGCACGCCGGAAAGCCGCCGTTTCATTGATGCTGTCGACGGAAACAAAACGTTTCGGATTACCCACTGGGCAGAGCATCCACGGGATCTCGACCGTTTGCTTCTGCATGGCAAAGTAAATGTGATCATCAAAATCCCGCCGGATTTCAGTGCCCGCATTCGCCGGGGGAATACAGCCGAAATTCAGATTCTGGTCGACGGCAGCATGAGCAACATGGCCTCGGTGAGAATTTCATACACCACAGCGGTTTTAGAACGGTTTAACAGCCAATTGATCCACGAGCGCTATGCCCGCAAAATTGATTATGGCCAGATCGACGCTCGCATACGAACCTGGTACAATCCGAATCTGGATAGTCGAAACTTTTATGTTCCGGGAATCGTCGCCTTTCTGGTCATGCTGCTGACCTTACTGTTTACTTCGATGGCCATTGTCCGGGAAAAAGAAATCGGTACCATGGAGCAGTTGATCGTAACGCCGTTGAAATCATTTGAACTGATTCTGGGTAAAACCATCCCCTTCATCATCATCGCTCAGGCTCAGATGATCATGGTGATTGGTTTTGCCATGAGTTGGTTTAGAATTCCGATGGCCGGCAGTTTTCTGCTGCTCTTTGCGGCCGCATGTATATTTTTACTGAGTACCCTCGGTATCGGCCTTTTTATTTCCACCATATCCCGTACCCAGCAACAGGCCATGATGACCAACTTTTTTTTCATTCTGCCGTTTTTCATGCTTAGCGGCTTTGTGTTTCCCATCGCCAACATGCCGGAGCCGGTGCAATGGCTCACTTATTTAAATCCGCTGCAATATTTTCTGGTAATTATTCGAGGAATCTTTCTCAAAGGTACGGGGCTGAAGGTGTTGTGGCCGCAATTTGTAGCCTTAACAATTTTGGGTATCATTGTCTTTACGGGGGCCGTCAGACGGTTCAAAAAGCGTTTGGATTAATGAAATTCATTTTAGACAATCTCGCTATCGGTGATTTTCACCCTTGACAATCTTCAATTTTTTTAGCAAACAATTACCCAGGATGTAGTCGCATGGATCTGTAAATATTTCCTTGCCTCTAATCGAATTCGTTGAGGGAGGATACGGAATTTAATTCAAATCAAGCCCTTATCAGGATGGATATGTTTCTCCAGATGCGGGCTTTTTTGTTTCGTTAAATTCTTAACCTTGATGGACAGGAATCAAAGAAAATTAATCCAAAATAGCCAAATCCGCAAACCTGGAGATTGAAAGATGCCGGAGAAGAAACCCGCCCAGGCGAAAGTTGCCAGATTATACAAGCAAGCAGAGAAGACAATGCTTAAGAAGACGCAAGAACTCAACGAGCGTGTCAAGGAACTTAATTGTCTCTTTGAAATCTCACAACTTATGGATAAGCCAAATATTTTGATAGGGGATATCGTTCAGGGGATCGTTGACTGTATTCCTCCAGCTTGGCAGTATCCGGAAATCACCTGTGCCAAAGCTGTTTTAAATGATCAAATCTATACAACCAAGAACTTCAGGGAAACCAGTTGGAAGCAGACCCGCAACATTGCTGTAAATGGCAATAATATTGGTGCCATTGAAGTTTTTTACCTTCAAAAGAAACCAGAAAGATATGAGGGACCTTTCCTCAAAGAAGAGAAAAGACTTCTTAAAAGTATTGCGGAACGGATGGGAAAAATTATAAAACATATGCAAGTAGTGGAAGCGTTGCGGGAAAGTGAAGAAAAATACCGGCTGTTGGTGGAAAATGCAAATGAAGGTATTCTGGTGGCCCAAGATGAAATGCTCAAATTTGTCAATCCCAAGCTCACAGAAATTTCAGGTTATTCAGAGCAAGAGCTGACCTCCAAACCATTTGTTGATTTTGTCCATCCGGATGATCGAGAAATGGTTATGGAACGTCATGTCAGAAAACTCGGCGGCAACGAGAAACCTGGAAGATATATGTTTAGATTTCTTGACAAGGATGGAAATATACGATGGGTGGAAAACAACAGTGTGATAATCACATGGAAGGGCAAACCAGCTACATTAAATTTCCTAAACGACATCACTAAACGCAAGCAGAATGAAGAGGAGATAAAGAAGGCGGAAAGGCTGCTTTCCAGTACTTTTAATGCCCTCCAAGATCTGGTGATTGTGATCGACAAAGATTTGCGCGTAGTAACCTCAAACTGGAAGGATCATCGCCACATTACCGAAATCGAATGCCTGGGTAATCCTTACTGCTATGCTGTCGCCATGCGTCGCAATACCCCCTGTGAACACTGTCCTGCGATGGCGGTATTTGAGACCGGAGAAATTAAGACATTTGAGCACAACAACCCGGTGGATGGACAGATACGCGAGATACAAGTAGCTCCAATCTTTGATGATCTGCAAAATGTTGTCATGGTCGTCGAACATTTTCGCAACATCACAGAGCGAAAGCGAACTGAAGAGGCCTTACGGGAGAGCGAGGCGCGTTTTAAAAGTATTTTTGAGAACTCCCCCATAGGATTTTATCGTACCACCCCTGACGGCAGAATACTTGATGCGAATCCAGCATTAATTCGAATGTTAGGATATGTTTCATTTAAAGACCTGTCTGCCGTTAATCTTGAAACCCATGACTATCATCCGGAATATCCGCGACGCCAGTTCCGAGAACGCATCGAGTGTGACGGTGAAATCAAGGGGATGGAGTCATTCTGGAAAAGATCAGACGGCAAGTTAATGTTTCTGCGTGAAAATGCTCGTGCCATTCGAGATGCTGACGGCAAGATCGTATGCTATGAAGGCACCATTGAAGATATTTCTGATCAGAAGCAGGCCGAAGAACAGATTCGCAACCTATCCCAACAACTTATCAAAGCCCATGAAGATGAAAGGCAAATGATTTCCCGTGAGTTGCATGATCGTGTGGCCCAGGACCTTTCGATCTTAAAAATCGGCCTGGATACCCTTTTTGATAATCAAGCAAGCTTATCCTCCGAAATCCAAAAAAAAGTTCCTGAATTTTCAGGGTTACTTCAAAGAATCATCGGGACGGTACGGGATCTTTCGTATGAGCTGCGCCTACCAGGCCTGGATAACATGGGGCTTATCCCGGCGCTGTCCATGTATTGTGAAGAATTTTCTGAACAAAGCGGGGTGAAGATCGAATTCCAAGCGGCTGGTATGAGTACCTTTAACCTGAATTTTGACACTGAAATGAATCTTTATCGCCTGATACAAGAGGGGTTGAATAACATCAGAAAGCACGCTGCTGCCGCTCAGGCATCCGTCAAACTAATCGGATCATATCCGCATATCATTCTGCGTATCGAAGATGGTGGAAAAGGCTTTGACGTGCAGGAGCGGGCACGTGCCACCGGTAAGGATAGACGGATGGGCCTGCGCAGCATGCAGGAGCGGGTCAGCCTGATGAAAGGTGAAATGACAATTCAATCGCAGCCGATGAAGGGTACGCATATCTTTATAAAATTTCCCTATCAGGAAAAAAAGCATGGTTCAAAAGAAAACCATATTGATCGTTGATGACCATGGTCTTTTCAGGGAGGGACTTAAAGCGATTATCGAACGGAATGCCACCTTTGAAGTGGTTGGGGAAGCCGGAAATGGACGTGAAGCTCTGAAAATGGTTCAAAGATTTAAACCTGATGTGGCGCTTATTGATATGTCCCTGCCGGATCAAAGCGGCATTGAATTGACTCGGGATGTGCTAAAGTTTTCACCAAAGACACGGATCATGATTGTCAGTATGCATTCCAAAATAGACTATATCGTGGGGGCATTTCGCGCCGGAGCCACCGGCTATGTGATTAAGGAATCCGCTTCCGACAAACTGCTGCAAGGGATCAAAACTGTCATAAAAGGTGATTTCTTCATGGACACTTCTGTTTCCCAAAAAGTTGTCAAGAAGTTAGTGGGATTACAGGAAAAGGAGATTAAAATCCCCGATGATGCATATGACACCTTGACCCCCCGTGAACAAGAGGTCATGGCACTGGTGGCCGAAGGGCATTCCACCAATAAAATTGGTGAAATGCTTTTCATCAGCTCCAAAACCGTTGAAAACCACCGTTCCAGCATTATGCGCAAGCTGGACCTCCATAGCACGATCGATATTGCTCGCTATGCCGCCAAACTCGGCCTTATCAACGTCGATCTCTGGAAAGAATAAATGCGCCTTCAACACCCGTGGATGCCCTATATTCGCTTTCAAGCCGTCGACATTATCTTGAAGTCTTATCAATAGATCGTTTGCATTATATTAACCAAAACCAATTATCTTAGTTATTCGTAATTTTTCTAACGGTCCGGGATAATTTCCTACCTATGGGTGCGTTCCCCATTAAAATCAAGTCCATTGTCTCTAAACTGATCGGTTCCAGGTTCAAGGTTTATAACCAATAGATACTGCTCACAATTTTTATCAAGATCTATGTTGGCCCACATAATCTTTTGGGTGAGGTGACTATGGAGCCGTGACGAAGACAGGATTCCTTTGATATGAGGCGGTTAGGGTTATTCAACCCGGAACCCTGAACGCTGAACCCCTCAATCCAGGTTAGACATATTTCCTGCAAATAAGATTCTTTTAAATCAGGATAAATTCCTATTTATAGTGTTTCTCCCATCAAAAATGATGTCTTTCCCCTATGGACAATCCGATTAATTTCGGCAATAAGATACAGTAAGCTTATGGTGTAATAGTCTGAAAGCCGGTAGTTGTCATAACAAAGAAGAAGATGCCCGAGTTGCAAGATAATTCACCTGATTTAACGCACCTCATTCGAAGCGTGCAGCGTCTCGAGGGAAATCCGGATTGCTTCCGCAAGGCAAAAGGAAATTGTGACCACCTGGACTGTGTTTGGCGTGTTTACTGTTTAGAAGATAAGCAAGAATATGCGAAGTAAAATAAGGAAGATATCCGATGAAGAAGATCGTGATTTTGTCCGAACATGCGGGTGGCAGTTACAGTTGGATTACGCTACTCAATGCCCTTTTCCCCGAATGTGAAATTGAAATCCGGATGGTTTCACTCAATGAAGAGGACCTTGAATCCTGTCTTAATAAAATTGCCATAGGCGCAAAAAGAGTTCGACATGGCCACCAATTTTAAAATTTTAAGGCATCGCACCGATGGTAATCTGCAGTTGAGTTTGACGGGGGATTTTGACGGCAGCTCAGCCTTGGAGCTGCTCAATACATTAGAGGCAAATTTGAACAGCAATGATTGCGTCTCAATTAATACTAGCAGCTTGAATACAATTCATTCATTTGGCCGCCAGGTATTTAAACAACATTTTTCAAAACTACAGCGCCATCAGACCTGCGTAAAATTCATCGGTAAGAATGCAGATCAAATTATGTCACCTTAATCTCAAAGGGTCCAAAAATGGAGACTTATACGGAAAAAAGAGCGTATAAACGTTGCAACTACAACGCACCCATTGCGTTTTCATATTTCAATAAAGAACATTGTTTTGAAGCTCAGACCCTTAATCACGGCCCTGGGGGTATGTGTTTTAAATCAAGTTTTTTTCTTCAACCCGGAGCAACCGTTTATATTCGGGTAAAAGAATTTCACCCGGACGGCTCTTGCAGCGGCAATTGCGAGGGGTTGCGCTCGGCAACCCTCGCAGATGTAAAATGGTGCAGAGAAATACCAGATGCCAATGTTTCCTCTTATGGGATTGGCGTCAAATATTACGAACCGCAATAATAATTCCAGCGCATCCCACGTCTCGACCATTTAGCCATTCCTGCCCGCCTCCGCCAGAGGAGGCTGGCTATGACAGACGGACTTTTTTGGCGGGCGAAAGTGGGCAGTTGGCGACCTGCCTGCAGCGTCTAAAAGCGCATGTGGGCAGGTCGCAATGACCTTTCACGTATTGACGTTGGCTATTATTAAAAGGAGGTTTTAATGAGTATTAAAAAGCAATTCCTTAAAAGCAAACCGGTATGCAAAGTGACGTTTCGAGTCCCTGAGGAAATCGGAAATTCGGCCAAAACCGCTCACGTTGTCGGCGAATTTAACGGCTGGAGCTTCTTGGCGACACCGATGAGAAAACTGAAATCAGGAGCATTTACGAAGACTTTAGATCTCGAGCAAGGCAGAGAATACCAGTTTCGGTACTTGTTGGATAAAAAGAATTGGGAGAATGATGTCGAAGCCGACAAATTTATGCCCACTCCCTTCGGAGATAGTGAAAATTCAGTTATTGTCCTCTAGGAGAAAATAAAAATGTCCAATTCTTCGGCTCAACCTCGGATTCTTTTTGTATCCCCTGACGTTATATTTATTCCGAATCGCTCGGAATATATGACCCGTTATATGGTTACTCTTAGCGAAGGGTTTTCCGATGATCTGGCGGGATTAATCGTTGATTTGTATGATCTGGGGGTCGATGTGCATGTTGTTCAGCCGGACTACCGGCAAATTTTTACAAACACCTGCCGGGAAGAACAGAGTAAAAAAGTGAAAAAGATGCCCCCAGGCCGGATACATCTTACTGAAGATAGGGCATTTTTTTATTCCAATTACGCGGATTCAAATTATAAATGGGAAAATATCAAGATTTCTCTTGCATTTCAGCGAGAAGTTATGAATTACATCCTCCCCTGGATTCAGCCGGATTTAATCCACTGTCACGATTGGATGACCGGTTTGATCCCTGCTGCGGCAAAAAAACTTGAGATTCCATGTCTATTTACAGTTCATAAACCGGATACGGCCAAAAGCCTCTTAGCCTCTGTCGAAGATATGGGAATTGATGCAGCGACGTTCTGGCAATACCTGTTTTATGATCGATATCCAGCCAACTATGAAGAAACCCGGGAGACAAATCCTGTCAATTTTCTTTTAAGCGGCATACTTGCTGCTCCTGTCGTCACTATAGTCGGCTTTGCTTCCTTGATGAAAAGGGAACAAAATCTAAACCCATTCACTGAATTGCCACTGAGTAAGATTTTGGTCGACAAATTGAACAGCGGTGCTGCATCAATCCATCACACACAATCCTTCAACTTACACCATTACCTTAATACCTATGAATGGATGCTTCATCGGCCGCTGATTAACATCCACACGAAAAATCGTAAATCTCGTTCCATGACCGCCCGCATAGCAGCCTAACATCGGCAGGATGGATTATAGAAGAATTTCGGATTTCTATAATTCGGCGATTTTCGTTGAACAATTCACATTTTTGATTTCTGTCTTTCCATAATACTTGGCTTGAATTTCTCCAATTAATCTTCTCAACTTTTCTTTCTAGATAGCTATTCGCAGATTTACGAAATGAAATTTCGGAATTTTTCTAAACTTTGCTAGACCACAGGAATCTTATTTTTTCATCCTTGAAGCTAAGTATTTGAGGTTATTAAAACTATTAGGAACAGCATAATGTGGCATATTTCATGCTAGCAAATTAGTGAGGGGGCTTAAAGGTGATTGACTGCTATGGATTGTTACGGATGCTGTTTTGGATTTATTTGAATCCGGTCAGGCAAAATTTCTTTCTTTAAACTAATCAAATTTTAAATGAGTAATATATAGAAGTAGAATCTGATCATGCAAGAAACACATGATGATGTCATCAGAGAGAAAAAGCTGCCGCGGGTGGGACAAACCGTTCGTAGTAAGAAATATGGCACGCTTTGGCGAGTGATTGAAAAAAAGGAAGTCTGGCAAAATAC
>Ga0209536_100012622_pt1 | contig 12261 bp, 10 predicted proteins | sample DeeMarSeWOR28_12_FD_187461 | JGI IMG/M metagenome (GOLD analysis project Ga0209536, IMG submission 187461) | Marine sediment microbial communities from White Oak River estuary, North Carolina - WOR-2-8_12 (SPAdes) (version 2) | ecosystem: Environmental > Aquatic > Marine > Intertidal zone >...
CTTAGGAATTAAAAAATGAATAAGAGCCCTATAGATATGAATTATAGCGAATTAGATAACCTTCTTGACAATCTTTTAGAAAATGAAAATCTTCCGTCGGTTATACCATACATATCTGAAAAAATTAATTATCCGCGTCGTAATAAAATTCCTTTATTACTAAAAGCTTTTTTTCGTTTAATGAAAGCTGAAGTATTTTATCAAACATATATTAAAAAACAACTACGCCCATTAAAAAATAAAAAAAATATGTTTAAAATTTTAAAAGAAACAAAATGTATTAGAGCATTAAAGGTATATTTATATCTAGGGAAAGTAGGATTAAATGATTTATTAATAAATCTAGGTAGTAGATTTGATGATAAGATTTTTACAAATTTTGCAATAGCTACTATGTTATATGATGCATCTTTTGATGTAAAGGAATTTCGACACTACTTAAGAGCTTTTGATGCGTTAATCATGCAGCAAAAACCTATAGACCCAACAGATGAATATTTAAAATTATTTATAGATTCAATAAATTATTTAGAAAAACGTTTAGGTTCATCCACCTTTAAAACATTTTCTCAATATGTTCGTATCGAGCATATTTGTCAACTAATGAGTATTTACCAACTTTCTGATAAAAAAATATCAAAAGATGACCTTTTAAAAATTACGTTTGTTAAAGGAGGAATTTCTGGTTTAGCATTAATGTATATAATGATTCCAAATTTAAAGAAAGAAAAAACTATCGCAATATATCAACTAGGTGCGGTTTTACAATTAATTGATGATATTAGTGATATTAAAGAAGATAAAAATATTGGGATACAAACTCTCCCTAATCAAAAATTACTTACTTATAATGAATTAAAACAAATGTATTGTGGAACTATAAACAATTTAATCGATAAGCTTGAAATTGATATAACTAAACATAATGATTCATTAGATATGTTGTATTTGTTTTCTGATTATCTACTAGAACGAAGATATCAATCTTATTTTGAATCGGTTTAGATTATTGATTATTTGATAAATTTTAGATATTAAGATATGATTTAACCTTTTATGTTTAAAAGATCAATTAAACAAAAAATAAGATTTCAACCTCATGATATTTCCAAAGTTGATGACGCTGTTCATTTAAAAAATAATTTTTCTTATATTGAAACATGGTATTTTGATGGATATTTCAAAGATAAACACAGTATAGTAGTATTGATTAATACACTGCATATAGATGGTTTTGGTATTGTATTAACCGGTTTATTTATTTATAAAGATACTAAACCAATAAAAACAATTCGACAAAGATTTCCATTAAAAGTTTTTTCTGGTTCAACCGAAATTCCGATCGTTACTATAAACAATAAAACAATTATTAATTATAAAGAATCAGATAAAAAAACGGGATACTGGTCATATGATATATCTATGGGCGATAGAATAAATGGTGTTGATCTCCGTTTTGTTCAAAAAAATAAATCATGGATGGGAAAAACCTTACTTGGACAGTGGTTGGTTATCCCACATTTTGAAGTTAATGGTTTTTTATTTATTGATGGGAAAGAGTTAAATGTTATGGGTGTAGGTTATCACGATCACAATATATATCCATTATATGCACCGTTTTTTATTGAAGGTTATCATTTTGGTAAAATTCCTCTAGATAAATATAATGTAACTTGGGCAAATATAAGAAGTAGAAAAGGTATTGATCAACCAATTGTAGTAATAAATAAAGAAAATTCATATATCAATATCGATCCTAGTGATATCAAGTTTGTAACTGAAAAAAAAATTGAAAATAATAGGAAAATAATACCAGAGATTTTTAAAATATATGTTAAAACAGATAATGTTGACTTATCAGTAAGATGTCAAATGAATAATATTCATAATATTCATATTCCAACACTTAATTATTGGCGTTATCATAATCATTATCAAGGTGAATTAAAAATTGATTCTAAAAATATTAATATAGATTTAAATGATATTTCTGAGTTATTAAGATTTTTTTAATACAATACTTTCTTTTTGATGTTTGTCGATTTTTTTTTTTACTTAATCAAATAATGAATATTACAAAGGAAAAATTATTATGCAAATAAATTTTACATATGAAAGTAATGGTTGTGTTTAATATAATTAAAAAAATAAATCATATCAAGGAAAATCATAGATTTTTAAAGGCAGAAGAAATTAAACCAAAAGATGATTCAAGCCATATTAGCTCTCATATGGTTAATATAGAATGGTGGTATTTTGATGCAATTTTTAACAATGATTATAGTGTGCATATAGGTTTTAGAACTTATAATATAAACAAATGGGGAATAGTTCAATCTAGGATAAATATATACAAGAGTGGTAAAATAATTTCAGAGGAATTAAAAATTGATTTTTTCTCTAAGTTTTTTGTTAACTCTGATTTTCCAACAATTAAAATTAATGACAATACGGTCGTATATTTTGATGAGGAAAACTATGAAAAAAAGAAGGTTTGGCAATACAGAATCAAATTATCAATTAAGAATACAATAGTAAATTTACTATTTATAGGTACAACAGAAGGTTGGAAGATAGAAACAACTGATACCTGTTGGACGGTTCCGTTACCTAAAGCAAAAGTATCTGGTGAAATCTTAATAAACGGGGAAAAAATAGATGTTGAAGGTATTGGTTATCATGATCATAATTGGGGTTATTCAATTACTACTGCTATGAATAATCTTGGTTGGTATTGGGGCAGGATTAGCACAGAAACAATGAGTGTTACATGGGCAAAAATATATCAAAATTTTTCAAATTATGATATTATTGCAGTAATAAATAAAGATAATAATAAATTTTATAATGTCTCCCCTAAAAAAATTGAAATTATAGCTGAGGAAAATATTGGGAATAAGCGGAATTTTTCTCCAAATATATATGAATTAAAAATTAAAGATGAAACTACTAATAATCTTAAGATTTATTGTGATATTAGAATGAATAAAATTAAAACTCAATATAATAGAATTTTTACTATAAAATATTGGCGGTATCATGTTTTAACTAATGGTAATATTACTTTAGGAAATTTCAGTGAGAATCTTATTAATAAGCCTCAAATCATTGAATTATTAAAATTTAAATCAAAAGAAATTGTATAAAGATGTTTTATTATTTTAAATTATAAATTCTACATTATTTGAATTTATATAAGGGTTAAAAATTTAACAAACTTTAAATTAATCACATTTGTATAATAAAATTTATATACTCATATATTATATATATTTTTGTGAATGGGGGAGATATGGAGTTTTTTTGTTAAATCTCTCCTCACCACCTTCATCTTCCCCATTCTCTCCTTTTAACTTAAGAAACCAAATTCATATGAATTTAACAGAATAAAAATTAATCTTTTGAAAAACGTACCCCAATTAAAGAAAAAATATAAACCCATCCAATAGCAAATACCAAAATGAGTAATAATCCCCATATCATAATCTTATCCACAACTAGATTAAATGCTAAAAACACTCCAGTTGCAAGAAAATATAAAGGATGTTTTCTGAGAGTTTCCTTGTTTTGTTTTCCAAATAACTTGTATATGAGGAGAATATGAATTGGAACACCTATTAATAGAAATATGTAGAAATAAAGAGGTGGAATAATATTCATAAAAAATGGTATTGAATATACAATATCAATTGTAAGTACTATACCTATAAAGTAAAGCATATTTTTATCTTTAATAGATAATATCTTATCATGTGTATAACCCCATCTAACAGCTGTTGTCGGAACTTTATATCTTCTATCTATATCAACATCTTTCATACCATCAATCCATTCAGAATATACACTTATTAAAAATGCACATATTGCCGCAACAATAGTTATAATTGTAATACCACCTATTGCTGATGCTCCAAATATTACGAGAAAAGCTGCTCCAAAAGATGGAGAAAAATCATATGCCCATGCAATATATTTTCCTTTAAATGTGTAAATTGTACCAAATAGTGCTGCTAAAACAATAGATAAATATGCAATTAGATTTGGATAAAAGAGAGCTGAAAAAACTATCATCATTAAATAACAAATATAAATGTAAATAAGAGCATTTTTAGGTTTAATGTCCCCTCTTACCAGAGGTTTATAAGAATATTGAGGATTGTTTTTATCTTCTTCTAAATGACCATATTCATTTATTGCACCAATATAGGCATGTGAAAAAATCGTGATAATAAAAATTTTAATTGCATCATAAATATTTGGAAAAACTGTTGAGGTAACTGCTCCAATGAAAATTGCTGCCCATGTATTTGGTACTCCAAAAAGTCTACCTAATTTAAGATATATTTTTACAGTTTTTAGAATTTCATGCTTATTTTTTTCCATTATCAACAATTAAATAAGATATACAATCGCTTATAAATATTATCTTCTAAAAAATAAATTTAAATTTTCAATTATTAATTAAATAAAATTTTTTCTACTTTTTTTGAAACAATGTCTTTAAACTTTTCATCAGTGATAATCATAATATCCCAGCTAGGGATAGTTTTTTGTTTAATTGCATTAGCAACTGGAGTAAAATCATCAAGAGTTTTAATCTTATATTCTTCGTCAACAATAATCATATCTGTTTTATCTATTCTTGGTTCAGCTTGACGTAACTCATAAAATGGAACATCAATAATAATATGACCTGAAGGAATTTTAAGATATTCTTCAATTTCTTGCTCTTTTTCTCTTCTTAATTTTAAATCTTTTAATTTTTTAATAACATCATTAAGATTTTTATTTGGTATTGTGGCTGATAAGGTATATGCTTGTTTGAATAATTTTCTATATTTTAATCTCGTAACAATTTCATTTTGATAGGTTCCTTTATTTTTTAAATCACTAAGAAGTTCAAAATCTGTTTTTTTTATAAACTCAAAAGGATCTAGACCCCTTATCAATTCAATTGATTTTGAAAGCATTAATTCAGCGATACGAACAGTTTTATGAAAATAAACAGAAGAATACATAAGAGCTCTTGCCATCAAAATATTTTCAATAACACCAACACCTTTTTTCAAAACTGCTAAACAATTTTTATTAATAATTAATGTTTGTAAAAAGCGATTTATATCTATTGTACCATAAGCAACACCAGTATAATAAGCATCACGAACTAAATAATCTAATTGATCTACATCTATGGAGCTATTTAAAATTTGACTTAGATACGGATTTTTATAAATTTTTCCTCTAATGATATTTACAATTTCTTTTGGTTCGATTCTAAAATTTGTTAGTATATCAGAAACACATTTAGAACCAACTATATCTTTTTCATTTTGATCAAATATTGAGGTTTCTCCAAAAATAAGTTTTTCAGTTAAATCAATATGGTCAATATTTAATGTATCTCTAAGAATATACTCAAGAGTATGTGAAAAAGGACCATGACCAATATCATGTAAAAAAGCCGCACATGCAATCAGTTCTTTTTCATTTTTTTCTAAATCTAAATTGTCAGCAACTTTACAAGATATAAAATAAGCACCAAGAGAATGCTCTAGTCTTGTATGATGAGCACCAGGAAAAACCAAATGTGCTAAACCTAACTGTTTTATATTATACAAACGTTGAATTTCAGGGGCTTCAATTAAATCTAAAAATATACCTTTTAGTTTTATATCTCCATGAATAGGATCACGAATTATTTTATTTTTGTTTATCATATTATCAAATAACATAAATTAAATTTCCCAATAAATAATAGAATATATATTTTTTTTAAAGAAATTTTTTATTTTTATACTTCCTGCAATAGAAAAGCTCCAAGAAATCTTAATTTTTCTTCATATGATTCTGGATATAAAAATCGTTCTGTAGCTGCGATACTACTTAAAATAGAGTTTCCATCTTGAGGTGTAAAACAAAATCCTATTACTTCGTTATTATTAATAACATGTATTGTTGGTATAACAGAAACGGTTTGATCAAGTATCCTTCCATAGTGACCATGGTCTCTTCCAAAAGAAAATACTAAATTTGCTGCTTTTTTATAAGTAATTGCAACAAGTGGATTATCTATAAATTTCTTAATAGCTTCCTCCTTTGTAATTTTTTTAGACAGTTTCAAATCATACCATATAGAATGCATATATTGAGTATTTACCTTCAATGCACTGGAAAATACATTTAACTCAATCCCAAGAGTTTTATATAAATGATATACATCTACTGCATGATGGGTTCCCATTTTTTCATCTTTATGAGTTCCTACTTCAGGTGAGGGAATAAAACTTTTTTCTTGACTAATATCATTTGCTCTTCTTATACAAAGAAATCTTCCTTCCTTAAGATTATTTTTTTTACCTTCAATAGCAAGTGTTTTAATTAAAACAGCAATATTATGTGTGTTACAGCTAACTATATGTATAAATTTATCTTTTGTTGTGATTGCATTATCATTAATACCTAAAGCAAACATTTTACCAAAACCAAACTCAGATCCCTGAGCTAAAAATCCTTTTACTTTATTTTTATATTTATTATAATACTTCTCTTTGTTCATTAATCCAGTACCCTTTGGTGTACAATCAATTACTACAGATGCTCTTCTAATTGCTTCTTCTGCTTCATAAGTTGGTTCTACATCAAGATCTTGAAATTCTTTTATTCTTTCTTCATTAACTGCTAAACTAGCTCCCCGATTAATTAGTCCTCTAAGTTTAGGTCTATCTATTAAAACAGGATTATGTTTATAAAAAGTAATCTCGTCAATTCCTAATTCCTCTCTTGCATCGCAAAGAAGTCCAATTAATGGTTCTCCAATAGTTCCCGTTCCAACCACATGAACTATATTTCCATTCGACATTTGCTTTTGCCTCCCACCTATGATGGTATTTCCGTAATCAACATATACCATTTAATTCTTATGATTTTCTAAATAATACTTTATTATTCTTATTATTAAGAGAATACTTTAAAAAGGGTAATATGTTTCGTCTACCCCATGGCATTACCACTTGATGTACTAGAAAAAGCAATGAATCAGAAACTATCCTTACTATTAAAAGATGGTAGAGTTATTGATGGTAAACTTACAGGTTATGATGAATATATGAATATGGTCTTGAATGACGTTGAAGAAACATTTGAACAAAATAAACGACGTCTTGGAACCGTTATCCTAAGAGGAAATAATGTTGTAAGTATCTCCATCTTATGAAACGAATTAGCGAAAAGCATATATATGCGTTAATCATTTTTATTATTGGAAGGAATCGGGCTGGTAGTTTTTGTTAGAGTGCATCCCATCCCCTCCTAGTGAGGCCAGCCATCCTTCCTTTTTGTAATAAATTGTTTAATAAAATTTAATTACTATATCAGTATTAATAGTGTGTTTTATGGAGAAAACTATTAAAGCATTCAGGGGAAATAATTTACGATGTAAGGGGTGGAAACAAGAAGCTATTTTAAGAATGCTTGAAAATAATTTAGAGAATGCTGAAATTCCCAAGGAATTAATTATATATGGTGGTACAGGTAAAGCAGCTAGAGATTGGCAATGTTATAGAAAGATAGTAGACTCACTTAAAATGATTGAAAATGATGAAACATTGGTTATTCAATCTGGTAAACCTGTTGCAATTTTTAAAACATGGATTAATTCTCCAAGAGTAATAATGGCAAATTCTAATATTGTTCCTCATTGGAGTACTTGGAATGAGTTCTATGAACTTGAGAAATTGGGTCTTATTATGTATGGTCAGATGACAGCTGGTTCTTGGTGTTATATTGGAACACAAGGAATTATTCAAGGAACATATGAGACTTTTTTTTCTTTAGCAAAAAAACATTATAAAAGTAATCTAAAAGGAAAAATTGTTTTAACTGGTGGACTTGGAGGTATGGGAGGCGCTCAGCCTCTTGCTGTTAAAATGGCAGGAGGTATATGTATTGCTGTGGAATGTGACGAAAAACGAATAAATAGAAGATTAAAGGCTGGTTTTTGTGATAAGAAAATAAAAAACCTTGATGATGCTATTAAACTAGCTAAAAATGCAAAAGAGGATGGAAAGGCTTTATCTATTGGTCTTTTGGGTAATTGCTCTGATATACACCCAAAACTAGTAAAACAAGATTTTAAACCAGATATTGTTACTGACCAAACCTCAGCTCACGATGAATTAAATGGCTATATTCCATCAAGTTATTTTGGGAATTCTTTAAAAGATGCATTAAAACTTAGAAAAGAAGATCCAAAGAGTTATATAAAAAAATCTATGCTCAGTATGAAAAACCATTGTAAGGCAATGTTGGATTTTTTAAAAAAAGGCTCAATTGTTTTTGATTATGGTAATAATTTAAGAGGACAGGCATTAAAAGCAGGATTAAAAAATGCATTTAATTACCCTGGTTTTGTTCAAGCTTATATTAGACCAATGTTGTGTCTCGGAAGAGGTCCATTTAGATGGCTTGCTTTATCTGGAAATCCTAATGACATTTTAGAAACAGATAAAGCTGTAATTAAAATGTTTCCTAATGATAATGTATTATCTAATTGGATTGAACTTGCTGAGAAACATCTTCCATGGGAGGGATTGCCTGCACGGGTTTGTTGGTTAGGTTACGGAGAAAGAGATAGTTTTGCATTAAAAATTAATAAAATGGTTAGAAATGGTGACATAGGTCCTATAGCAATAACAAGAGATCATTTAGATAGTGGTAGTGTTGCATCACCTTATAGAGAAACTGAAGGTATGAAAGATGGAAGTGACGCTATTGCTGATTGGCCACTGCTTAATGCATTATTAAACTGTGCAGCAGGTGCAGACAGTGTGCAGATTCATAATGGTGGTGGTGTTGGAATTGGTTTATCCACTCACGCAGGTATGGTGGTAATTTGTGATGGAACTAAAGAAACAGATGAGCAAATTAAACGTGTTTTTAAAACTGATCCAGGTCTTGGTGTTATTAGACATGCAGATGCTGGATATAAAGATTCTATAAACCTAATAAAAAAAACGGATTTAAAAGTACCAATGATTAAATATTAATCAAATTTTATTGAATTCTTCCTAATACTTTTTCTACTTCTTTTAATATTTTACATGATTTTACTAATTCTTTCATTTTTGTATGATCTGGATAAAGTGGTCTATCTTCATCTAAAAATTTTACATATTTTCGTATTACTTGTTTTGCTTTAGTCACACCTTTACCATATTTATAATCTCGGAAATCTAATGCTTGAGCAGCAGCCATAAACTCAATACCTAAGATTCCATATGCGTTGTCAAGTATCTGGAAATTTTTAATCGCTGTATTCATACCCATAGAAACAAAATCTTCTTGATCAGCAGCTGCGGGAATTGATTGGATAGATGCAGGATTTGAAAGAATACGTTGTTCAACAATTAACATATCTGCAGTGTATTGGCTTAGCATCAATCCTGAAAACATACCTGCTCCTTTTGTTAAAAATGCAGGCAAACCTGCGCTTAATGCAGGATTATTTAATCTGTTCATCCTTCTTTCGGACATTACACTTACCATAGTAATTGCAGCACCTGCCATATCCATTGGAAGAGAAACAGGACTTCCTTGGAAATTTGCACCAGATAACTGAAGATTTTCTTTAGGAAAAAAGACAGGATTATCACCAACTCCGTTAAGCTCGATTTCAACCTGTGAACGAGCATAATTTAAAGCATCACGAGCAGCTCCAATTACTTGGGGTGTTGAACGCATAGAATATGCATCTTGAATTTTACATTTGATTTTTGCTTCAGTCAGATCTCCACCTTTAATTAATTTTTGAATCGTCTTTGCACTTACTACAGCACCTTTAAAACCTCTTGCCTCGTGTAGTTTTACTGAATAAGGTTTCATATTTGCTTTTAATGCTTCTAAAGACATAGCTGCAGCTATTTCAGCTTGTTTTAACCAATTATTTGCATCATATAGAAATATTGCACTCATTGCGGTTAAAAGATTAGAACCATTTATTATAGCCAGTCCATCTCTTGCTTTTAAACCAGGAATTGGAATGCCGGCTTTTTTCATAGCTTCTTTTCCTTCAAGAAGATCACCTTTGTAAAAAGCTTTTCCTTCACCAAGCATAAGTAATGCAATTTGAGACATAGGAGCTAGATCACCACATGCACCAACTGAACCTTTTAAGCATACATAAGGAGTAACTCCTTCATTTAGCAACTTAATTAGGGTTTGGGTAATTTCAAATCTACATCCGGAATTACCATGTGCATGTACATTAACTCTTGAAAGCATAGCTCCTCTAACGTACTCTATAGGAGCAGGATCACCAATACCTGCTGCATGATTATAAATAAGATATTTTTGAAAATCCTTAATCTGATTATCATTCAAAACGACTTCTGAAAATTCACCAATTCCCGTATTCACCCCATACATAATCTCATGTGCTTGGATTTTTTTTTCCAACATATTTCTACATTCTTTTATACGTTTTATTGCAATGGGATGAAGCTTTACTTTTTCGTTATATCTAGCTATCTTTACTAAATTATCGATAGTCAATCCAGAACCATTTAAGATGATAGTCATTTGGATCTCCTTCTTTTTAGGTAATTAAAAACCCATTATTAAATAATCTGGTATTAATATTCTAAGAATTTTTTAAAATTTATAAACAATAAAATAAAACTAAAACTTAAATACAACCTATTTTTTTCTGTCTAAGATTTAAATGAATTTAATGCAGATTTTTGACGATCTACCAAATTTAATAAATGAACAATTAAGGCATATTGGAATCAATGTGGAATCGTGGGTAGGAGAAGTTATTATTGCTTTAATTCTATTATCCATTACTATTATAATAGGTTGGATTGTTTACCATATATTTGAACATTATTTTGCAAAATGGGCTAAAAAAACCAAAACAAAATTAGATGATGAGATTCTTCGTAATATTAAAAAACCAATATATTTCCTAGTTTTATTAATTGGTTTTTACATAAGTATAAAACAACTATCGATCCTATCACTTTATTCAAATGAAATATTGATAATTTTTACCATATTAGAAATATTTCTTATTTCTTTTATGATAACAAGAGTTATCAATGTTTTTGTAGCTTGGTATGCTGAAAAAAATACTAAGAAATATGGGAAAGAAGCAAATAATCATGTTTTGTTTGTTCTAAAAAAAATTATTAATATATTTGTATACATTTTTGCATTTTTATTCATTTTAGCTTATTACAAAATAGATTTATCTGGAGCTGTTGTTGGTTTAGGAGTGGGAGGTATAGCAATTGCTTTTGCATTACAAAGCATATTAAGTGATGCATTTAGCGCATTTACGATATATTTTGATAGACCATTTGAAATAGGTGATTTTATTGTTTTTGGTGATTATTCAGGTACTGTTGAGAAAATAAGTATGAAATCAACAAGAGTTAAACTTTTGAGAGGAGAAGAATTGATTATCCCTAATAAAGAGTTAACCTCAACAAGTGTTAGAAACTTTAAAAAAATGAAGAAAAGACGTGTTGAATTTAATATCGGGGTCACATATAATACAACTGTTGAAAAATTAAAAAAAGTTCCTGTCATTATTAAAGATGTTATAGATAATTGTAAGATTGCAGAATTTGAAATGATTCATTTTAGAACTTTTGGTGATTTTAGTTTAAATTTTGGGGTTGTGTACTATATAAAGACAGGTGATTATAAAAATTATCTTGATGTACAAAACGATATTAATTTTAATATAAAAGAAGCATTTGACAAAGAAAAGATAGAAATAGCTTTCCCAACACAAACAATATTCTTAAATAAGAATTAAATCTATTTTCTTTTTTATATTTTTAATTTAAGCAAATTTCATAAAACATCTAATATTTATGATATTATATTTCAGCCCCGTAGTGTAGCTGGTCAATCATAGGAGATTCTGGATCTTCTGACAGTGGTTCGAATCCACTCGGGGCTACTATACTTTTTAGTCAAGCATTTTAACAGATATATCTTTATCTATTTCTACTAATGCGCCTTCACCACGTTTTCCCATACTGCAATTAACAACTGTTGTTCCATTGATTATCGTAAAACCTGGATCCTCGTGGATATGACCACATAAAACCAAGCATGGTTTAAGTTTATCAATAATTTCTTTTAACTCTTTGCTTCCTCCATGTTTTCCAAGAAAAATTTTATCTTGTAGCCCATAGGGTGGTTCATGTGAAACAAGTATGATTTTTTGTATTGATGTTTTTTTTTCATAAA
>Ga0209536_100012623_pt1 | contig 12260 bp, 6 predicted proteins | sample DeeMarSeWOR28_12_FD_187461 | JGI IMG/M metagenome (GOLD analysis project Ga0209536, IMG submission 187461) | Marine sediment microbial communities from White Oak River estuary, North Carolina - WOR-2-8_12 (SPAdes) (version 2) | ecosystem: Environmental > Aquatic > Marine > Intertidal zone >...
TTCTCCACGCCGCCTGCTTCGATGGCCTCGAAGGTAACACCGTCTATTCCCGGCGCCCCATCGTTTTTCTTCGCCAGCTTGTAGGCTTCTCGCAGAGTTTCCTCTTTGCAGACATGAACGTATAATCCCCAAAATCGCCAGGTTGGTTCAGTCTTCGCCTTGATGTATATGCTCTTCCTCAGGTTCTGCAGACTGATAGGTGTCATTATCATCCACCTTTGCTTCCCATTGTCAGAGCCATTGCAATCAGCAGGGCCCCTTTGCTCCGCGGACATTACTCCGCCTCATCGCTACTATGGACCCCTCCGAATCCCTCTCGCCTTCCACCGATTTCCCGGTGATTCCGGTTATACGGCTTCCTGCTCCGCAGATTTCTCCACGGGACGAGGAGGGTCTCTCCAGTTGCTTAGCATGTCCTTGCCATCGTGCTGTCGCTATAACCCCGCCAGAATGAAAACCGCCGCTTCAGTCAGATTGCAACGGTCCATGCTGCCTTCGCCCTACCGATGAGAGCTCGACTTCTGGGGGCTAAATTTTCGAGGCCATTTATGCGTTTACTTTCGTTACGGCCCGATGGCTCGCTCGCCACCCTTAAAGATGGCTTTGTCAATAGACTCCAGAGTTTCGGTTCCCCTACGCTCTGCTATTCAAGCTACGAGGCTCCTGACTATTACCTCGGTGGGCTTTTTCCCACTGAACATACCAGCCTTCACTGGACATGCACCGGCACCTTCTGCTTCAGTTCTTCAAACCAGTTTGTGACGACGATGATTTTGGAGGTGCTTCCCGATGTCGATACATCTTCGCCTCCTGCGTACGGCTTCATCATCAGGAATTTCTTAGTGAAGGGATGGATGTCCCAAGTGGATTCAAAAAGATTAGGGCGAGAAGCATAGTTTCCCTTGAATAAGGCTGTGGGCTTACCGGAATTGAGAAAAGGTTCCGTTTCTATCTCCACCGCCATAAAGGAATCGCCGCAGCGATAAAATAACTCCCTTCCATCGGGTGACCACAGAGGGCTGTTTCCACCGTCGGTAGAAATCTGCTTACGTTCCTTGGTCACATCCGGGAACGAACGCACATAAACCTCATTATGCCCCGACTCATAGACCACGTAAGCAAGCCACCGCCCATCCTTGGAAATATGAGGATCAAATTCAGCATACTTTTCGTGTAACAGCAATTTTAGATTGGGATCTCTTTCCAGATATAGTATTCCAATGTTGTCATTCCCTTGGTCTGAACCGATGTATTGTCCAAATAATAGGGTTTTCCCATCACTCAACAAAGCTTTCGGCCAGATGTCTCCGTTCGGCAGCGAATAGATTGGATCGGCTTTCCCGGTGCCGGCTTCTGATTTGCTATAAATGCCGTAATATTTATCAAACCGATAGGCAAAAATAATTCGTTCGCCATCGGGGGTCCATACTGATTCGCCGGCGTTGGCCTCATCAAATGTCAATCGCTTAAAAGTTCCGCGAGCAAGGTCACAGATCCAGAGGTCTTCATTATGACCTGGAGTATAAATTGATAACGCTGCCCTCGTTCCATCGGGAGATAACTTAACGTACCCATAATCATTGGGTTTCGCGGCAATCGGTTCCTCGTTGCCTTTCCGGTCAACCCATACGAGAGTGCGTTCAGTTGAGCCTTGGTAAGTTCCCGGAATGTAAACTAATGTCCCCGAGTCAGAGATTCCATAATAATAACTATATGTATTATTCGATACGTCCGCTACCAAAGGAATCCGGTCGCCCGTTAACTCAAGGGCATCTTTATCAAACTGAACGATGTTCAGACCATTTCCCACGCCATAGACAATATATCCTGACTTCAAATACAAGGCGGATAAACCCTCTAGCAGTTCCTTACTTTCCCCCGTTTTGATCGAGTACACCATAATCCTATAGGGGGAGGTGTTAAAATTCACGTAAATGACAAATTCCCCACCGGGCAGCATTTGGGGGTATCCCAACAAACCACCTTTTTGCTCTATAAGCGGTTGCCAATTTCCTCCTTTATCCGAAACCCACATGATATTTTCGCCTACCCCATGCAAAATCCTGTTGTCAGGACCCCAGCTGAAACCTCCGGCAGACTGTGCATCGCATAGTAGGACAGGCGCTCCCCCGCTGGCGGCAACCTTTTTTAGCTTCTGATCGGTTCCGGACCAATAGCCTATCCATTTTCCATCAGGTGAGAAAAAGGGCTGGATTGAGTTTTCATCGGTTCCGGTAATGAATTGGGCATCCAAGTCATTCATTGAGCGCAAGAAAAGTCCTTTGTTTGTACAGTATACGAACTTACTGCCGTCGGGTGAGACTGTGAGCAAAGGTAAACCGGATTCAGAAGCACTGAATAGCTGACCTTCCGGCAGTTCGTACTCAAAACGCGTAACCTGCTTTGGTTCTTGCGGCGGTGTCGGCTTCAAATTCCATACAGCCACTCCTGCAATAATTACGCTGAGTATCGCAGTAGCAGCAATCCGGTATTGCGAAATGGTCTGGCCAACCTCGGGCATGTGTTCCCCCTGCTGAATAAGACCTACATGCTGCTTGGTTTTGTTGAGCGAGTCTTGGGGTCGATTATAGCCACCGGAGAACAATATCCGAAGCGAAATATAAGAGTGACAACCGCCAATAGATAGGATCGCGCAAATATTGAGATGGATTGACTTAAGACATCCGTTCCCTACCTTTGCCGGAGTTACGGTCCTGAAACGCCCTTCTAGGAAGTAACAAATCCCAGTTGACGTATAACGTGCATACCGGACAAGTGAATCTAATCCGCATGACGATCGGATCTTAAAGGTAAACTCCTCGACGAAACTGTTGGAAAAATCGGAGATATGGTTTAACAGCAACCGAGCTGTGGTGTCCATATGGTGTCCATAACCATGCAAAAATGAGGGAAAATAACGGAAAATATTCAACAATAAAAAAGGCAAGTAAATATAAGCAAGAAAGGGGTTTAGCAAGTGTTTTCAACCACTTACCAAACCCCTCGCGGACCTGTTAGGAAACCGTTGCTCTATCCACCTGAGCTACAGGCGCACATATTATATGAATACGACTCTCAATATTAGAAATACCTAACCAGGCGTTCCTAATCTTGATAACATCATTAGTGGGAGTGAGTGTACCACAGCTTCCTTGCATAACTGAAGACGGGATCTTCATTTTGAATGTGGGTGACGCAAAGAACTTAGACATCCATTTCAAGCAAAAATCTGCAGATTTTTTATGACCTACCGGAGATTGATCATGCATTTGTTTTTTGGACATGGGCGCCGGATACACAGCCGTATGCGACACTCGACTCTAACGATTTTGACTATCGCAGTCCTTCTAACCATTTCACAGCCCGCTACCGTGGCTACCGCGGAAAAAACGGATGCCGATTACGTCATCCACATGGTTGTCGACGGTTTACGCCCAGACGTCATCCCCGCGATCGGACCTGAAGGACTGCCCAATATCTATCGCATGATCCGGGAGGGGGCCTGGACAAATAACTGCCGGACGGATTATGACCATACGGAAACCCTGCCCAATCACACCGACATGCTGACGTCCCGCCCGGCAAAAGGCAGTTCCGGACACGGAGTGTCCTTCAACGTCGACAACGGCAGCACGGTCCATGAAGCCGCCGGATCCTACATAACGAGCATCTTCGACGTGGTCCACGACCACGGCATGCGAACGGGACTATTCGCCACTAAGAGCAAGTTCGAGTTCTATGACAGAAGTTGGGACGCCTTCAACGGCCGCACGGACACGATCGGGTTCGACAACGGACGGGATAAAATCGATGTCTATCATTTCAACAGCACATCATCGATGCTGACGGAAACCTTCATCACCGAAATGACGGGAGATCCCTTCAATTACGCTATGATCAGCCTGTGGGATCCGGACGCCGCAGGGCATGGAGCCGGCTGGATGAGCAGCAAATACCGGGAGGCCGTACAGAAGGTCGATGGATATCTTGGTCAGATCCTAAAAATGGTGGAGAACAGTCCTGTTCTCCAGGGTCACACAACCGTCCTGCTCATGTCGGATCATGGAGGCACAGGTTATAACCACGTCACAGCCAAAGATCTTAAAAACTATAGGATCCCGTTTTTAGTATGGGGTGCGGGGGTAACAGCAGGAGGCAACCTCTACGCAATGAATTCTGAAAGCCGTGCCGAACCGGGGGACGGCCGACCGGACCACAATGAAATTCCACAGCCGATCCGCAATGGCGATAGCGGCAATTTAGCCACCCAGCTGCTCGGACTTGGAACTATTGACAGTTCCATGTTCAACAGCAACCATGACCTGACTGTCGGTAAAAGCGGCAGTATTCCTCTTCGGCGCCACTCTGTTGAATGAAATGGGCCTCCCATTAATACATGTAAGTTGTTAAAAAAATTCGTGACAGGCTGCTTTTAATACTTCAGGACGCTGTGGACGTTATATTTTTTGAGCTTTTCCCGTCCGTTCAGAAAAGTAAGTTCTATCGCAAATGAAAGCCCGACAACTTCCGCTCCCATTTTTTCCGCCAGTTTTGCCGTGGCCTCGGCAGTCCCGCCGGTTGCGATCAAATCATCGACGATCAGCACACGCTCTCCCGGTCGAATCGCATCCTGATGGATCTCGAGCCTGTCTGTGCCGTACTCCAACTCGTAGCTTTCATCGTATGTAGCCGCCGGCAGCTTCCCCGGCTTGCGTACCGGCACAAAACCGGCTCTCAGCGCGTAGGCTACGGTTGGGGCGAAAATAAACCCCCGTGCTTCAATCCCCAGTACCAGGTCGACTCTGCTCTCCTTATAAGGTTCCAGCAGGGCATCAATGGCCTGCTCAAAACACGGCCCCTGTTTGAGCATTGTAGTCACATCATAGAAAAGTATGCCTTTTTTCGGCCAGTCCGGAATTTCTCGAATCACTCCCTTAAGATCTTCTATATTCTGTGCGTCCATGTCACCATCCTTCGATTAAAAACGAACTGTAGGAACCCTTTACCGGAATGTCAACGACATCAACCCGTTGCACCCAGCTTAAAGGAGGGCCCTGCTTAACCTGTTCAACAAGCTTTTTGATTTTCGCAGCATCGCCTTCCACCAGAATTTCCACAGTCTGATCCGGGCAGTTGCGAACGTTCCCCACCAATCCCAGTTTTCTGGCAACATACTGAACAAAATACCGGAATCCAACTCCCTGTACCCTCCCGTGAACGGTGATCTGCTTTGCCTGCATCCAATCCCTTCTTTCTCAATCTCTTACTTCATAATGTTTCCACCCCTGGGAATCTTATCTGCCTCCGTATAGGAAGCTTGCTTGATCCCTTCAGGCCAGAATTCGAGACCAGAATATACCATGCCTTAATTTAATTCTCACAAGCTTTTGAATACAGGCTGCAATCTGCGGCTGAAAAATGTTGAATGTGGCATTCCAGCTTTCTACTATAAAGCCAGTGGAGGTATCCCATGAAACGAACGGTTCTATGTGCTGTTCTTCTAGGAGTCATAAACCTTGTTCTTTTGCCCTCTTGGCATGCAGCTGAAATGGGGAAATTCACCTATGAAGATTTCAGCGAGCCCGAACAGTGCAGCATCTGCCACAGGGAAATTCACCAGGAATGGCAACAGAGCATGATGTCCCAATGCTTTACGCACCCCTGGGATGAAGTGGAGTACTTTAAGCTGGCGCTGCCTCAGGCACTTAAACTCGAAAAAGTGGCCGGGGTAAAATCAGGATGTATCGGCTGTCACGGCCCCCTGGCGTTTCTGGCAGGCGATATACCGCCCCAGCCTCCATCTGAAGGCACACGCGCCAATGAAGGAGTTAGCTGCGACATCTGTCATACCATCACAGGATCGGCTGAAGAAGAGCCCTTTAATTTCAGCTACCAGGTTTCGCCCGGCAAAGTGAAATACGGCACTCGAAAAGACGCCGAGCCGCAGTTTCATGAAACCCAATATACCGCCTTTATCGGCAGCGCCGAGCTGTGCGGCACCTGCCACGACGAGCAGAGCCCCTATGGAGCCTGGGTCAAGGAAACCTATCGCGAGTGGAAGACCGGACCTTACGGACAGGAGGGAACGCGCTGCCAGGACTGCCATATGCAATACGCCCCGGGCAAAGCGGCCAGTATGGGCAAGGAAAGAGACGATGTCGCTCATCACGTGTTTCACGGCCCCCACTTTGATCAAAAGCTTAAAGGCAGTGTGGACCTTGCACTTTATGCAGACAATTCCAATGTGAAAGGCGGATCAAAGACCGTAATCCGCGTAGTGCTTTACAACGGGAAGGTCGGTCACTACATCCCTTCAGGTTCTACGGAAGAAAGAATGCTCTGGCTGGAGGTCGAGGCTGCCGACAGCGAGGGCAATCGTATTCGAATTCCCGTAGATAAAAAGGGATTCCCTGGGGAGGAATACACGATCGCCGATTCGCGGACCCTGGCATATCAGGCCATGGGAGAAATCATGGAGAGCCCCGGGTATAGGGGCGTTCCGCGGGACGGCAACCTTCCGGATGGGGCCCGCATTTTTCGCAGGCCGTTTTTCGATCCAAAGGGCCGCATGACCATCTGCCAATGGTTCACGGAAAAGAACACCGACATCGACTATCGCATCGGTCCGAGGGAAACCAAACTGGAAACCTATACATGGAACATTCCCGATACCCTTTCCTCTCAACGTGTGACTGTTACGGCCACGCTCTATTACAGCCTGGTCCCCAGTTCTGTCGGGAAATTTCTTAATTTGCCGTCTGAAGCCTACGAACCGAAGATTATCAACAGGGCTTTATTGACATTGAATGTAAGGTAAGTTGTCCACAGGGATCTCAGGGGAATCAATAAAATACCGATTAGAAGCAAAAAAGGGCCTGAATATGCATGTAAGGCTTATTTTATAGCTTTAAAATGGACTTATCAGTCACAGGACCTCCGGCAGAGCCGGAGGCTTGATTATGCGAGCCGCTCGATGCGGTACGAACAGCATTATCGTGGTCGGTATCGGTATCGGAATCGCAGTCGGTTTCGATATCGATCCCGATTCCGAATGTGTATGTCTTTTAAACGAAGATAAAAACCTGACGTTGTAAGTCAAACACACGCGAGATCATTCCCTGCAGGCTCCCGGATCTGTCAAACCTTTGTTGCCTCCCCGGCAGAGCCGGGGGATCTCTCAACGGATTAGAAAGTGTTAAGCAATTTGAGGCGCTTTTGGGCAAGTTCGTACGTCGACAGCGGCTCGTTGTCTTCTGGAGCTTCCACCTTGTTGTAAGCATGGATGGCCGCTTCCTTTTCGCCGTACTGTTCGGCAATTCTGCCAAAAACATACCAGTCGTGAGATGCGGGTATTTCTTTGCCGGCAACCTCCAGTGAGTTCAGAATCAGCTCCCGTGCCTCCGATGTCCGTCCGAGTTCGGCATATATCGAAGCAAGAGTATGAAGTGTTGCGGCATCCTGACTATTGGAGAGCAACACGGCGCGCCTTCCCGCCTCAACAGCCTTTTCCTCCAATTCTTCCATAAAGAGCGCTATCCAGGCATATTCATTCAAGTCATGTACTTCGGTTTTTCCCAGTTGTTGCATTTGTTCTATGATCGCAACTGCTTTCTGAAATTCTCCCCTCGATTCGGCTATGTGTATTAAAGCGCGAAAAGCCGCCCTGTCACCGGGCAGCATTTCAAGCCTCTCATTAGAAATTCTTTCAGCTTCGTCGAATCGATCCAATTCCACAAGGGTACGGACCACGTTATCAAATAACGTCTCAGAAGCAGGTTCAGATACAAATAGTTTTTCCGCGATGGGCAGAAGCTTCTCGTACTGACCTAACCTGATATAGGCCCAGCAGAGAGCCGAATCGATATAGGAACGCACATCCGGTGAATCCGCTTTTTCCCGACCCTGTATAAGTACGGGCAGGGATTGTTCGGCGCTATGTTCGCTCATGGCCATAAGGCTTGCGGCGGCTATTCGAATTTCTTCCGGAGAAGCCTCCGAACCACGATTCCAGAGACGGGAAAACGGAACGCCCGCATAAGGATCGTCGCCACCGGGAAGGGGGGTTTCTTCCCTTGCCCAGTCCAGCCAGCGATGAGCGGCAGCAACATCTCCGTTTTCAACAAGCCTGAGAGCGACCGCCCCAATCTCCGTAGGCTCACTCCCTTCGCTTAGCAATCGATATTCCCCGTCTTCCTGAATTAGGAAAAATACCATCTCCTGAGCGGTGAATGGGACCTGGGCCCGAATTCTGTAGCCGAAGGAGTCCTCCCCCTCCAGAGACATCTGTAATAAGGGAATCATCATATCGACAATCGATACGGGATTTACGTTCAGTCTTCGGAAACGTGTCAGAAAGACTCTTCGTATTCTATAGAATTCCTCAATCTCATTTTCCGCATCCGATATATTGGCTTCCCGGGCAAAGAGAGACATGAATCCGGTTGCATTCTCTTCAAGTATTAAATTGCTGAACAGCTGCATAATAATATTGCGCGGATCTTTTGCAGGAGGAGGCAAATCTTCACGCCGGCGAAGGCCCTCGAATATCGATGCCCGTGAGAGTATTTCGGCAGAATTCTCAGCTCCAATGGCTCCGGCGGCAAGCAGCGCTCCTGCTTCCGGATATCTGCGGATCTGTGTCAGCATAAATCCAGCGGACTGAAGTGTCTCGCATTGTTCCTCAATGCTGAGCGAGTTTTTCCTCGCTTCATCAATTGCCGCTTCCGAACCTTTGGTAACTGCTATCGCAGCCAGTCTGAGCGCAGTTATTGTCGAATTCAAACCCTCATTCTTCTCAGCGAACTCAAGGAGGTCTTCGAACCGTTCCGCCATCAGAAGGGCAATAGGATAGTTGTTGTACTCCTGGCTCGCCGTATCGATTTCTTCAAGAAGGGGCTCGTATTCCTTTATGGCCTCTTCGAGCCTTGCATGTTTCCCATAACGATTCCCATCCGCATCGTGCTCGAGCAGAATTGCCAAATTCATCCTCGTGAGCAGGTCCTCGGGATTCAGTTCAAGCGTTTTGCGATAGGCCTCAACAGCCCCCTCGTAGTCCGATCCCCTGCCGAAGCGCCTGCCGATGGCATCATGCTGAAGAATCCAACCCTGCGCACGGTATGCTGAAGCCGATTCCGGATCGAGCTCGACAGCCCGTTTTGCCTCCATCTGCGCCGCTTCCCCCAAACCGGCAGCCAGCAGCGCCTGCGCCGTCTGGGCAGCGTAGATGGCTTTGCCGGGGTAGGATCGCTCCAGACTGCGGAATTCTGCCAGCGCTTCCCGGATCCTTCCAGCAGCAAGATGTGCATGGCCGGTCTGTTCGAAAGTGATCAAGACAGGATCGGCTTCCTCAAGGCGCCGAATACCGGCGCGCAGTCCTCTCACATCCTCTGACGTCATCCGTCGCTTGACCGTGTCAAATCGCAGGGTGGCCGAGACAACTCCCTTGTCATTTTCGGAAAATTCTTTTGACAGCGTGGCCGGACCCAACGAAAGAACCTCGTTCGCCGGAAGCGGATCAGGGACGTAGCCGGGTGGAGGAATAATCTGGTAGCGCCACTCTGTAACGTATGGCTGCTCAAGAACCGTGTCCTTGTCATTATCGGTCTTATTTTCAGTTTCCGTTTTTGTCACATCCTTTGACGGCTCGGATTCTTCCTCGTTTATCCAGAAATAGTAGGGCAGCGGTTCAAATAGACCGACGGGATTAATGGCAATGGCGGCAGTTGTCTCATCTGTCACTGCGATCTCAACTCCTGTTATTTCCAACTGAAGACGAAACGGTATGGTGATGTCTTCCGGATCGGAAATCTCGGCGCTGGTGAGAGCCTCAGCCATATAGGCCCCTTGTACATAGGGCTCTAAACCTTCGGTCAGTTCATCCGCTTCAACCGATACAAAGCTCTGGCGCAGATCGGTATCGGCAAGGCCCCAGGTTTCTGTAGTTTCATTCACCGTCGCAGTTCCTTCTTCGGCGAGAATGACTTTACGAGTTTCGATCGTTCTATTGTCAGTTGATCCGGAAACCGGAGTAAGCACAAGTTTTGAAGTATCAGAAGCTATGACAAGGGCCAGACGCCCCTGATCCGACGCAGGAAGGTTGCCCAAACGGGCCAAGCCCGCACTGGGATCGATCCAGAGCGGAGATTCTCCGGGGATAAACACAATCGCATGATTGAAGGCACCCATTCCGGGCAGGTCTGGTTCGATTTCCTGTGAGGGCCAGGTTTTAAGAAGAGCGATATGAGCGGGGATACCTACGGAACGCAGCATAGCAATCAGGAGCGTGGACTGATCCTTGCAATCACCGTATTTTCTTTTCAAGGTTTCGGTGGGCGCAACCGGAACCAGAGAAGCTTCACCGAATTCCACTCCCGTGTAGCGGACGTCCTTCAGAACTTTTGTCAGAATCCGCTCGATCTTCTCTTCCCGGCCTCTGGCTTCCTGAATGACATCGGAAGCCAGAGTACTGATCGCATCCATGTCTATTTGTGAATTTACGATGCTGTCGAAGGCAGCGGCGATGTCCGTCCACGTCTTTCCGGTAGAAACAGCCACGTAGGGATGCTGCGGTTGGTCGCTTGGCGCATATACATTATACGGAGGCAATGAATCGATCCGTCCATGTTTGAACACCAATAGCACACGATCTCCGGATTCAGTCCGATCCGTCTGACCCGACGGAAACAGGCGCACAACATAGCCTAAGGGCAAATCAAGAGGGGCATCTATGGTTAATCGGCTATCAAGCGTAGGGTCAGCATATCCCGGGAAAATATAGTGGACTGTTCCCGCTTCAAAGAAAGGGTCCTTATCATGGCGGATAATTTCCCACTCGATGACTGCGCCGACTTCAACCGCGGGGAGTGGAGCTTGTATTATTCTTTGATCATTGAAAATCTGCGGCGATGTCCGCTGTACCGGATACTCGCCGATTGTTTCCGGATCTAATCGGTGCTCCGATCCATCGGGTGTGATGACGCGCGCATGCAACGTAGGGATTTCCTGGTGCCAGGATTCCCAGTTTGCCTGGATAGTAGACCAAGCCTCAACACCCGTTTCAGTTTCAAGCCGTACGACGACTCGTGTTTCGGTAACGGACCTTCCGGAGGAATCAAAACGGATACGGACGTCTTCAAGGAGCACCAGGAAATCTGCCCCTTCTTCTGCGGGAATTTCAGCCGCAGCTTTTAAAATGTTGTCGGGATCGGATACAAGGAACTCTCCGGTCCAAGGCGGATCCGCCGGCTGCGCCTGCAATCCGCTTCCAGCCTGCATACAAAACAGTGCCAGAAGAGTGGCGACAATATTTATCCTGAATTTTCGTACACAACAATAGAGATCCTGCGAGACTATGGATCCGTTTCCCATATCAGCTCCTGAGGAATATTCACAGCAATGTATATGGTTATTGGCACCAAAATGACATTTCCCGTGAAATTATGCAAGCAGGAATCAATACACGTTCACGCTCCATATTCCTTTAAATTGGCGGAGTGCAATGATTCGATGGACAAATACGACGAGGCGGTTAAAATATCATGTCAAAACAGAGGAGTTAAAATGGACAGGTTCAAACCTTCTCGAATACTTTTGTCGATCCTGATTCTTTTATTACTGATTCTGAACGCCTGCGGAGGGGAATCCCAAGATATCAAGGAATTGAAATTTTCATTTTTTGCGCCGCCGTCCCATAATATTTATCCGGTTATAGAGGAATGGTCCCGGAATGTTTCCGAACAAGCCGGCATCCGGATCACGATATTTGCAGGCGGCTCTCTGGGAAAACCTCAGGACCAGTATGAGAACACAGCCACAGGAATTTGCGATTTTGCATACGTAATACCGTCCTACACAGCGGGTAAATTTTCGTTAACATCAGCGATTGAACTCCCCTTTATTATCGATGATTGCGAGAAAGCAAGCATGGTCCTCTGGGATACGTATGAAAAATTTCTCGGGGAGGAATACAAGGATGTCAAGATGTTATGGACCTTTGTTCCCGCGCCCGGCCATATCCACACTGCCCGAAAACCGGTAAGAACATTGGAAGACCTGAAGGGCCTGAAGATACGTACACCGGGAAGAGAAATGGCACGCAGCCTCAGGAAATTGGGAGCCAAACCCGTTACCATGCCCATCACCCAAGTTTATACGGCTCTTGAAAGGGGCACCATAGACGGAGTCACCATGCCCTGGGAGATCATGGACGCCTATAAGCTTTGTGAACAAACGAAGTTTCACACAGAAGTCGGGCTGTATAC
>Ga0209536_100012624_pt1 | contig 12260 bp, 15 predicted proteins | sample DeeMarSeWOR28_12_FD_187461 | JGI IMG/M metagenome (GOLD analysis project Ga0209536, IMG submission 187461) | Marine sediment microbial communities from White Oak River estuary, North Carolina - WOR-2-8_12 (SPAdes) (version 2) | ecosystem: Environmental > Aquatic > Marine > Intertidal zone >...
GCAATCCCTGAATGAGAGGACCGAAAATAACCTTACCATCTTTGACGCTCAATATGTATCTGGATACCCGGTGCCACTGCCAGTTGTAGCCCAAACTCTTAGTGCCTCGATAGAGCAACCAGGCAAGAGCCGCAAGAACCAATAAAAATTTAATGATGTCACTCCAGGGGGAACGAATCGCAGGAAACCATGGGCGGCGAGAGATGGGTGAGTTTACTGGAGGCATAATATCACCAAGGGCCAGAGACTTTGCAAAGCTATTTCAAAGCAAGGATAGTAGCACGGCAGATTTCCCCTTCCGGATTAACAGGGGTTCGTGCGCTCTATTTTAAGCATAATTCCTACTAATTCAACTCATTCTGTAAACAGTGTGTCCGTGGTCGGTTGTGTAAAAGTCATAGGGCATGAGGCATGGAGCTATGTTGTTGGAGGTTGGAGGAGCGCTTCGCTTTAGGTGGGAGGCAGTGGGAAGATTGCGGAATGACGACGACTAAGGTTTCAGGTGTCGGGTGTCAGGTTTCAGGGAGCGAAAGCGAAAGCAGTGAGGCCTGAACACTGAAACCTGAAATCCTGAGATATGGTGCTTGGGATTTGGGATTTCGGAATGCGGATTGCGGAATTGGAAATACGTTCTTTATTTGAGCTTTATTAATTTCAATCCGAAACCGGGAACCCGCCCGAAGGGTGGGAGTCCGAAGGACAAATCCTAGATCTCCAATCCGAAATGTGATGACTCCAGCAGGCTGCCGCAAGAGGGGAAAGAGCATTTAAGCCCCCTCAAGGGGTAGCACAAAGCCGGGTCCTTTGGGCCTGGATTCTTTACTGTCTCTTACCATGTTGTTTTATTCAGTACCGAGAACCACTGTGCCGTGCTGAATTGGGTGATTGGAGCTGGCTTCCCTGAAGTAAAGACCTTTACGGTAGAATGGGTAGTAGATTAACCTGGATGTCTCGACTGTAATTTTCGACTTCTTTACTACGTTGCGAGCCCGGCGGTTATATCTGGGCACCATTGAGATGAGAACAACCCGGGCCAATCGTTTTGCCTCTTCGCCCCCCAGGCAAACTCCCTCAAATTTTTCTTTTTCTAGGGCTTCTTTGGCCCGAAGTGTTTGAGAAGGCGGGTTAACGCAGAAAAGGTTGGCCAACTTGGAGAGGGCTTTGGTGTTTCGGATCTTGAAAGCCGGAATCAAAAATTGAATTGACTGAGCACCGTTTCCGCCCTCTCTTACTACTGGAAGGTTTGATAACAATGTGCGGAGATCGGACCTGTTCTTAAAGACCCCGTCAGGGGTATGAATCTGCATTCTCAGGTCCCAGAAAGGCATGTAACGGATGGCATGCTCGAATTTTTCCGGCACAGCTACGAGTTGATACTCCACTTCCTGGTATTTACCAGCGTTTTCAACCCAGGCCCGGGTACAGGTAGCACAAACGTGCGTCTTGCTCGTGGGTGAGAAAGGAAGGTCCCAGCCGCATACTGGACACACGAATGGAATCAGCAGGAGATCACTGAATTTAGTTGCTACCTCACTGGATTTTTGTTCTTGGAAAAAAGAAGCTACATTCTGATCCAATACGGTTTTCCTGATGCGATTGGCAACTCCGTCGATAATGAGCAAACCGCTCCTGTCTTTTCCTTCTACCTCTAGGACCCAGAATGGAAAATAAACCAAGGAATAGACTTCTCCCACAAGTTGGGTATCTTTGAATTCCACTCTAAAGTTTCGATCAGAGAAACCATGGGTTAGGAAACTGCTACCGTGCTCCATTGCCTCCCGCAGGCTTACCTCAGCAGGAAGAACGATGTCGTGACCGGAAAGCCTGGTGTGGTGAAAGAGCTGCAGAGGGATTGCAGAAGTGCGTACTCCAAGAGACACTAAGTCAAGATCTGGCTCTTTGTAGGCTGGAAAAGAGAAGTCGAAGAGCTTGGTCTTGAGTTCCTTGGCGTCATCCCACGAGCGCGTACCCGTCGATGAAATAGCCTCCTTCTTGCCCAGGAGCCATTGAAAGACCATTCCTATCGTACGCCAGTATGGAGCATAAACTAAATGTAGGCCTTTCTTCTTTAGACGCCATGACTCTTTGCCGCTAAGCAGCGACGAAATCCGATTTTGACACTGTGTTGCAGTCCAGCGCGGTGGAAACATAAAGCGCGGATGGCCCGACTTACCAGAAATCTGATTGGTGGAACCGCAATAATGACAGCGAACCACCTCGATTTCTTCCTCAAAGACAATATCTCCACCGCACTGTGGACAATCAACCTTTATCTGCATGAGCGCCAGAACCTAATTTGTCATATCCCGGAAGTAGGTGGTGATTACATGGTCTTACTTCGAACAAATGCTCCATGGAGTGCTGGAGTAATGGAATTCAACGGTTCTGGTTATTCTAATTTCTCTGCAATACTCCAATGCTCCAACACACAAATAGTTTGTCGCCCGAGTTCATCCGTCGTTAGGAACCTAAGGACATACTCTCAAGGAACAGGGTCCTGAAACGAAGCTATGTCAGTTTCTCGCCACATTCGTTACAAAAGTTGGCCTCCGGTAGGGCCTCATACCCACAGGTAGTACATTTCTTAGATTTTTTCTCAACCTTAGTACCACAACTCATGCAAAAGTTGGCGCCGGCGGGAAGATCGTTATCACACTGAAGGCACTTATTGATGGTAACGATTTGATGGCCACAGTTTGAACAGAAACGTGCATCCATGGGGATCTGCGCCTGGCATTCTGGACAATTTGTTTGCTTGATAGATGGTAGGTGGCCCTCCTGCATGGTTTTTTGAAGCATGCCAGGAATAAGCATGCCAAGACCAGCTCCCAGGCCCAAACCCATCCCACTTGCAGCATCTCCGGCACCTTCAGCCGTGGCGGCATCACCCATTGCCTTCGCTGCTTTAAATTTCATGAAACTATCAAGATCGCCCACAGCCTGCATGCCAGCCTTGGCATCGATCATTTTCTGGACCTCAGCAGGGGGAGTAATGTTATTGATGTAGAAGTCAAGGAGGGTAATGCCATAGCGGGCGAAGTCTTCATGGACCCTGCTCTTGATGGCAGCGCCCAGCTCATCGTAGTAGGCCGGTAAGTTGAAAACAGTGTCCAGCATTTCACCCAAGAGGTCGTTGACGCGGCTAACGATCACGTCGCGGAGAAAATCTTCTATTTCCTCGGTACCATAGATTCCCTGTGTTCCAACAAGTGTATTGATAAGCAGCAAAGGCTGGGTGATACGGATGGTGTAGGTGCCGAAGCCGCGAAGACGGACAAGACCAAGCTCGGCGTCTTTGAAGGCAACTGGCTCTTTAGTTCCCCATTTCAGGTGGGTGAAAATCTTGGTATTAGCGAAGTAAATTTCAACCCGAAAAGGGCTCTTAAAGCCAAAAGGTAAGCTCAGGACCTTGGTTATCAAGGGCAGATTCAGAGTCGACAGCGTATGCCGGCCGGGTCCAAGGATGTCGTAGGCTTTGCCGTCCCGAAAAAAAATAGCAGCCTGACTTTCGCGAACAACCAGCTGGGCACCAAATTTGATCTCTGCCGATCCGTGCTCAGGAATACGATGCATCATGGTGCGACCGGTTTCGTCAAACCATTCTATGACTTCTAAGAAAACGGCCATGGGGGAGCTCCTTTCATTGGCGCAAAGTGCAGAGCGGTAAGCGCACAGCGTGCGTGTGCAAGCGCTTGATGCTCTATGAAATCCGACAATCTAATTTTGAGTGAATATGGATTGCCGGTTGGTGATCCTTTCTTCCAAACGATTTACTAGTTGTTTGATGTCATTAAGAGAGGTTTTCTCCCACTCATCATCCTGGCGTTGCCGCAGGGTGCTGACGGCTACCGCAAGCTCTTCGACCTCTTGGTGAAGTGAGAGATCGTAGTCATAGAGCTCTGCCAGCTTTTTCTCATCCACGGGTGTCGCTGCGAAAAGGCCGGCATAGCCGTAACTGGCAAAGCGAATGGTATCCGCTAATCGCATCAACTTTCGAGAAAGCCTTTCCAAACTCGCTAGCGGCTTCAGTATAGCTCTATTGGTAAGCTCAGCCGTTATTTCTCCAACCCGTTCTACCTGCTCTGTGATGCGCGATGACAATTGAGTGCGGATGACCTTATCTTGGGCCCGCAGTCCCTCACGTTCTTGATAGGAGGGCATACCAGGAAATATCCGCACTATACTTTTGAAAATATCCGCAACCTTTTCCTTGGTGAGCATAACTTTTCTCCTTCTGCATCAGCCATACTTGGGCCCAAGCAAACCTTGCCGTTGCCAGACCTAAGGTTAGTGCCAAGGTTTTGCAATAATTAAGCCAGAGCATCTGTCATCGCGCATTTGTCATTTCGCATTGCTGATACATAAAAACAATTGCCCAGCCATCATCTTCTGATCTCAAATCCGAATTGATCAATGAGAAATTACCAATGCGAAATGTGAAATGCTCTGGGTTGACATTTGTGCTTTCGTACTTAATGAATAGTGAAGATTGCTTGTATGGCAGAATTTTATGATAATTGGTTTGTAACCTGCAAATGGAGATCAGATATGGCTTATACTTGTAAGAACTGCGGGGCAGTTGCCGATGCACCTGGACATCTGTGTAATCCCTGTGGAGATGCGACCAAATGTAACTTTTGCGGCACTCCTGAGGCGGATCCGAAGCACATGTGCAAAGATAAGCTGGCAGCGATGAAGTATTCCTGCTCAGGTTGCGGCAGGGTAGCTATGGAGTCAGACCACCTTTGTGCGCCTACTCCCATCGGATAGTAATTTCTCAATGCAGCGGCAGGTCATTCAGGTGACAGAAGGTTCCCTCCGGCCTGCCGTTTTTCTTTTTATTGGCATGTCCGACCATAGCCTGCGGCTATGGTCATAGTGCGACGGGTGTTGATTTTAGCATGGTCCATGGAGTGCTTGGGCGCTGGAGCAATGGAGCAATGGAAAACATGGAATCCAAGCTTTTCCCAACACTCCGGTACTCCAATATTCCATCATCCTGAGCCTTTTTTGCCGCCGGGGATGACCTTAAGTTGGGCTCGGAGCTGGCTGCTTCGAATTTCCTTCAGCCATTCCTGCCATTCCTTTTGCCCTTCCTCTACTGCCCGAGCATAATTCTGTCGCTTCTTTTCCTGAACGTCGTCTTGATCCTTAACGACCGCCCGGGCACGTTTCAACCGCTGATAGGCAAGAGAAGATGACCAGAATTTTTCATTCAATGGCTGACCGTAAGTCTTCTCAAGTTCTGCTTTAAACGCGTTCGCGTGGTGATCGAGCAAGAATCTTTCAAGGTCAAAAAGCTCTTCATCTTTCAGGTAGTACGGTGAATCTTCCCAATCGGCCACTGCTTGGGTGAGTTTTTCAAGCAACTCCTCAGTGTCGATTGGTGTGGATGTGGTCATGGTAATATCCCTCAGCAACTCAAAGCATTGGGCAGACCAGTGAGTATTGCCTGCGTTTAATCGAGCCCGGATTATTCATGAATCGTCTGCTGCGACGGCGGATATCATCGTCCTTCTGCGCTTTCTCGGGCGTTCCTTTGGCTTCGCTCAGGACAGTCTCCCCTTGCGACGTACTGCTCAACCACGCCTCGGTTCCAACCTCCTGCGATTGCCCGGTGGGACAATGATCTTCACCGTCTCACGACGCCAATTCATGAAAGCGCCTATTGACTTTACTCCACAACAGCTCTAGAGGGCTAGCACTTTCCCTCCGCTTACGCTCGCTCTGCTGTTCTTGCCGGGCGGAGGTCTACCGGGCCAGAGGTTGTGGCAGCCCGAGCTGCGGATGTAGCCATTCTTAGCAGGAACATGGTGCAGTTTTGTCTATTGAAGATGGCCAAGGCTGGCCACATACGCCGCTTCGGGAAAATCCCAGCCCTCAATCGTAATCTATGCGGAGTTAAGTGTATGATCGTTTCATGAAATATCCGAGTCAAGCGGATCCTTGGAACTTATCCATCATTACCGCTTGCATCTTTCGGGTCACCTGCGTTCGATCGTGTCCTTGTTGAAGACGCTGTCCCAACTTCTTCCCCGCTTCAACCGCCGCTTGCATCACTTCTGATTGTTTGGTTACATCCGGAATGATTTCCTCGGAAATCTTAACCCCTTCACCATGGATAAAATAGGGGATGCCTACTTTACAGGTCTCACCATAACCACAGGAAAAACAGCTAGCGGCACCCTGTCCCGGAACTTTGGCCACCGTTTCAATGAAGTTGTAAAGAAAAAACTTCTCTATCTCATCCGCCGGGTAGTGACCTTCAGTACCCCCTACGCCCACTGCAACTCCCAACTTCCCCCAAAGGAGATCACCTTCTTGGTGTCGGAATTGAAACCACCTCTCCAAGAAGGCATGGGTCGTAGCGTTCATCCCTGAGTAGTAGTTGGGTGCGCCAATGACGTAACCATCAGCCTCGACGATCTTGTCGCGAATCGACTTCAGGTCGTCCTCTACCTTGCAAATGTTGTCTTTCACGCAGCCGAGACAGGCAATACATCCAGAGATCTGCTTCTTTCGAAGATGAACAAACTCGTAGTCTACGCCAGTTGCTTCCAGCACAGCATTGACAAGCTTATACACACCAGATTTCTTTTCTTTACGGGGACTTCCGCAGATCCCTAAAATCATCATTTTGCTCCCTCCCTTGTTGTGATCCACCTAGCCCGGGTATTTCATGAATCACCTGCTGCGACCACGGATATGGCCGTCCTTCCTGGCGTCCTCGGCTGTCGGCCCCTGCGACGTATCGTTCAGGTACGCCTCGGAACCAACACCCTGCGGCTGCCCGGCGGCCCGCCCGCCTCGCCTGAGCGCTCGCTGCGCTCCGCTCAGTCCCGCAAGCGGGTTCCCAGTTGCCTGCTCTCGCGACAGCAATTCGTGAGATATCCGGGTTAAGCTGCAGTAATTCGTTTGTTCAAAAATTAGGTTGGAAGAAATTAAGATTCCTTCGCGCCAGGTCCCTCAAAAAGTTCAACCGCTTGGCGGAAACCATCGTGGACAGGCATTGGTCTCGAGGTAGACGGATCTACCGCAACCGCAACAATATGGCCATTGGCAATGAACCGTTGGGACGCAGACTCGAAGATGGAGAATTCAAAAGTGAAACTAGAATTACCGATTTTCCCGACCCGAGCATGAACATGGAGAATCTCGTCGAAAAACGCCCGGTCGCGGTATTGGCAGAGCGATTCCACGTAGAAAAAATCGACCCCGGCTTCGAGAAATTTATTGTAACTGTAGTCAATCGCCTTCAGGTATTCAGTCAGGGCCACATCGAAGTAAGTCAGATAGTGGCCGAAAAAGACATGCCCCTGCTGGTCTGTTTCTATATAGCGAACCTGGATGGGATGGAAAAAGCGATACAGGTATTGGGAGGTGTCTTCTTTAGTCATGGTGGGGAATCTACCACAGTAAGTAGCTAACACAAAGCCCGAAAAGTCAACTAGGCACTAGTCACCGACTAGTCATTAGTCATTTAGCCACGAGACGTGGCCGTCATAACGCTGCGCTGTCAATATGCCTTCGGCGTCATTTCTTGTCATCAGTTCATTACGCGGCGCTGCTATTAATAGCTATCTATCATCATGGCTACTTTACCACTTCATGAAGGCTAGTGACGGCGGAGCCAAATGACGCGGAGCAAATGAGTATAACCGCTCTTATAAAAAAAATGTAAGATAGGCTGTATTATCGATGAGAAGCTAGGATTGCCTAGCCTCAACCAGCCACTGGTGCAGTGATTCCACACATTCTTTGATGTCCGCAAAGCAAAAACGATAGGCTTCCAGGTTAAGACCGTATGGATCATTTATGCCACGCTCTCGAGAGCCATAGCGGGCGAAGTGGCGAAAGAGAAGGGTTTTGGCTGAGGCCTCCGGATAGCGGTGAAGTAGTTGCTGTCGGTGTTGAGGTTCCATAACCAATATTAGATCTGCACTTTCAATGAGCTCTTGGGTAACGAGCCGAGCCTTATGCTTTTTTAGGTCAACGGAGTTCTCTTGTGCCACGCGAATGGCGTTAAAAGATGCCGGGTTACCAGGTAAGGCAACGAGTCCTGCAGATCCTACTTGCATGGCGTCGACGTGCTTCTTCATGAACAGCTTTTTCAACAAGCCAGCGGCCATCGGACTACGGCAGGTGTTGCCGGTGCAGATAAAAAGGATGGTGCGGATGCTGGTAGGTGAAACTTTCATCGAGTGGTCTCACACCCACTACCCAGCTTTTACTTCAATTTTCCTTGGCTTGGCTTTCTCCGCCTTGGGCAGTACGAGCCGGAGAACTCCGTCTTTGACAGTAGCTGTTATCGCGCTCTGATCAATACGATCCGACAGTGTGAATTGACGGTGAAAGGTCCCGGTCTCAAACTCTTGGAGCAGGTATTCCTCTTTTTCGGAGGTCAATGGTTCGACCTCACCTGAGACGGTTAGCTGGTTTTCATGTAAATCGATACTGACATTCTCACTGGCCACCCCGGGCATATCGGCCAATAGGGTGATTTCGGACTCTGACTCAAAAATATCCACCGCCGGCACGAAAACAGGGCCCGGTTTTGTTCGTTCACCTTCACTCTCCAGTTCCTGTTTACCTCGAACCTGAAGTTCCTTATCGCTCATTCCATTTACCTCCTCTGGAATCCAATCATCCTTGTTTCAGGTGGGCTTGACTTCTATTTGCCGTGCTTTGACTTCTGGAGCCTTGGGCAAAGTAATGGTAAGTAGCCCATTCTTGCAGACTGCGGCGACTTTACTAGTTTCAATGTGAGTGGGCAGCGAGGTGATACGTCTGAAGCTGCCCGCCTCGCGCTCCCTACGATGATATGAGACGTTTTCACCCTCAACCGGAATTTTTCTCTCGCCGTTGATAATCAGATCATTATCCTGCGCAGTGATTTCAATGTCCTCAGGATCCACTCCCGGCAGTTCCGCCCTTACATAGTAATTATCCTCGTCTTCCGTAATGTTGAGATGTGGATAAACCCCTGCTGGCCTCGAAGCCTCCCAGGTACCGGTGAGGCTATTATAGATCCTGTGCATCTCACGCTGTAAACGCTGCATTTCGGAAAAGGGATCGAAACGGTATCCAGACCGGCCGGGCCTCCATTTAATAATGCTCATCGTCTTCTCCTCCGCTCTCCCTGATTCTTGACCAAAAAGATCGTCTCCTAAGAAATAATAAGCAGGGGGCCTTGAGCTGTCAATTCTTCAAAAGCCTAATTGGCAAGAGGAAAAACGATTGGCATTTCTTCCCGCTGCTTACTATCTCTTCTTAGCTTGAGCAACACTGATAATCTGTGCCTTGGAGAGACTGAGCAACTCCTCGAAGGTGGTGGCAAACATGTTGCTGGTAGTACCACCTGCGGGGTAGATTTTGGCAAAGCGGTTGAGGCTCTCATCCAGGTAGGTGTCTATTGCTTGCCGGTGCGCCACAGGGGGGACAGCCCCAACTGGATATCCGGTTATCTGTAAAACTGTTTCTGCGTCGGCCATCCTGACCTTTCTGACGCCAAGAAGCTTTTTGAATTTCTTCGTGTCGACGTTCATGTCCCCCGACATCAAAACCAATACAGGTTCTCCATCAGTCAAGAATATTACCGATTTGACGATTTGCCCCAGTTCTACTCCTAAGGCTTGGGCCGCAAGATAAGCGTTTTCAGTGCTCTCAGCAAAAGAGTGTAATCGTGTTTCCAAACCGTGGGCAGTCAAAAATTGGCGGACTTCCGCTGCTCCAAATTGATCCAACTCCTGCTCCATCATCATGACCTGACTTATTCACCAATTATCTTAACGAGAGCGCGCTTGCGTCGGCGCCCGTCAAATTCACCATAAAATATCTGTTCCCAGGTACCGAAGTCCAGCTTGCCGTCCGTAACGGCCACAACCACCTCCCGTCCCATTATTTGTCTCTTCATGTGGGCATCAGCATTGTCTTCTCCGACGTTGTGGCGATATTGAGAGACGGGCTCATGGGGTGCCAGTTTTTCCAGCCAGACGTCGTAGTCATGATGTAACCCGGCTTCATCGTCGTTGATAAATACGGAAGCAGTGATGTGCATGGCATTGCAGAGTACAAGGCCTTCTCTGATCCTACTCTCTCTCAAGCATTCTTCGACTTGGGGAGTGATGTTGATCAAAGCTCTCCGCGTCGGTATCTCAAACCAGAGTTCTTTACGATAACTTTTCATGAGGATCCTCTCTTAACGAACCATTTTAAAGCATTATCTCGTGTTTGTCTCAGACCGCATTATCACATTCGGGACAAATATCATATCCTTCTCCCCAATCGTCAAGCTTTTCTTTCTCAAGGAGTGATATAAAGAGCCACGCTCGTCACATGTGGACATTTCTCCTTGTACCGTGCTGCGTTCGCTGCAGGAGAATTTACGAATGTCACTATTTCACCAGCATTCTCAATTTCTTAACTGCCAGGTTGCCTAGTAGATGATTACATTATAGACTAGAGTAAGATAAAATCGGTATGTTTTGGCGCACTTTGTGCAACATGATGTCACATCTGAAGCTAAGCTAGCCCGGATATTCCATGAATCACTTGCTGCGACCACGAAACCGGGTTCCCAGTTTCGTGGTCTCGCGACAGCAATTCATGAAATATCCGGGCTACTCGTGTCCATCAGAAAACCACCGTTTCGCTGGTGTCATTCTGAGGAGGAAAGCGACGAAGAATCTCATACTGCGCAGTTTCCCTGGAGATTCTTCGCTGAGTTTATCCCTTCGACGGGCGGAGGGCAGGCTCTGAGTGAAACGAAGGTCTCAGGAAAAAAATGCGGATATTGCAAATGGACACTAATCGGCATTCCTAAAGAACGAAGCCGATCCTTGCTGAACTTCCTACACTGGAGAGAAGTCTTATGGTTGATAAGCGGCTCACACGGAGAACGGGAAAATGGATAGATGCTAGCACCGCTGCTATTTTGATCTTAGTCTTGCTAACTCCCCTTACCATCTGTGCTTCAGAGCCCCATTTCGCTAAGTTGCAAGAGCGACTTATTGCTGATGGCCTAGAGGCAAATCTTGTCCGCTCTGTTTATGAAAACCCTCTCGTCAAATTAGAGTTAGAGGTGGTGGCTGCGAACCTGGTGCGGAGCGAAGCAGCTCTCAATTATGAACAGTTCCTCTCGAAATACGCGGTGCGCAAGGCCAAACGTTATATAGAACGGCATGGGACCTCCCTCGAGGAAGCGAATCGACGTTTTGGAGTGGAGCCGCCAGTTGTAGTGGCTGTTCTCATGGTGGAGACCGCACTGGGCACCTACCCTGGAAAGTACCAAACAATCAATGTGCTATCTACTATGGCAGTCTCACAAGAGCCGGTGGTGCGGGAGAAGATCTTTGCAGGTCTTACAGAAGAGCAAAGACACATGCAATCAAGGACAGTGATGTCAAAGCGTCTAACAAAGCGAGCTTCCCGAAGTTACCGGGAACTGAAGGCTCTACTCAACTATGTCCACAATAACGACATTGATCCATTCACAATACTTGGGTCCAGCGAGGGTGCTATTGGTATCCCTCAGTTCTTACCCTCCAATATTAAACACTATGGCCGGGACGGCGACGGCGACGGCCGGATCGATCTTTTCAACCACCCAGATGCCATTGCCAGTGTGGCCTTTTTTCTCCGGGAGCATCATTGGGGGCGTGCAGAGAATCACAAGCAGAAGAAGAAAGTCCTTCTTCACTATAACCGAAGTAATTACTATGCTGACACGGTCTACACTCTTGCCCAACGGCTGAATGGGAACAAACCGCTTTAAGAGATTGTAGATTTAAGATTGAAGTACGAAATGAATCCATAGCTTAAAACCATCAATCTGCAATCTAAAATCCCTTCTCATTGCACTCGACTCTGGCAAAAGTATCTGCTATCTTTGCGGCGATCAAATTGCTATATGTCCAACCGTGAAGTTTTCATGGGAAATTCTCATATATGACGTGATTAATGGTGCTAGGTGATTGGCGATAGCACAAAATCAGAAATGTAGGGGTGGGCTTTATGCCCGCCCGCGACGCGATATACATTAAACTTTTCGGGCGGGGATGAACCCCGCCCCTACGAAATGATCTAAGTAGATATATATTGGCCTATGTAGGTTGAGCGTGGGGAACATTCGGACTGGTGCCCAGGATTTCACTGGATTCTCTTTGTTCTTACCAGGGGTAATTGATGATTGTCGGACTCGATGTCGGCGGAACTCACACGGACGTGGTTGTTCTTCAAGGCAGGGAAATCGTCAGCAAGGT
>Ga0209536_100012625_pt1 | contig 12259 bp, 13 predicted proteins | sample DeeMarSeWOR28_12_FD_187461 | JGI IMG/M metagenome (GOLD analysis project Ga0209536, IMG submission 187461) | Marine sediment microbial communities from White Oak River estuary, North Carolina - WOR-2-8_12 (SPAdes) (version 2) | ecosystem: Environmental > Aquatic > Marine > Intertidal zone >...
TGTCTGTTGCAAGTTATTTCTGGGGAGCAACACTAGTGATTATCACCATGCGATGTGCTATATGAATCCAGGGGCGCAATAAAGAAAAAATAGAATCCTTCCATCAGCCACTCTTTTTTGAAATCGGGGCTGGAACATTTATTGAAAGGAAATGACGATGAAACAGGGTCTGTATTTTGAAGAGCTGCTCGCCGACAAGATTTATTCCACCGACAAAAGAACGATTACCGAAACCGATCACGTCAATTTTACGACCGCTTTCGGGTTTTTTGAACCGTTGTTTATGGATCAGGAATACGTGGAAACGGCGACTTTTTACGGGAGGAGGATTGTACCCGGAGCGCTGACCTTCTCGGTGGCCGAAGGCCTGGGCATTCTCACCGGTATCCTGCATGGGACCGGAATGGCCTTTCTGGGCGTTGAGCTGGAGGTTCTCAAACCGGTTTTTATCGGCGATACGATCTTTGTGGAGATCGAGGTAGTCGCCAAAAGGGAAACCAAAAAACCCGATCGCGGGATCGTGACCTATCTGCATCGCGTAAAAAACCAGGAGGGCGAGGCTGTGATGGAGTATAAAGTGAAGCGGATGATCCGCCGCAAGCCCTGAAAGCGGCAATAATATTTACCCAAAATGGAGAATACAATCATGCAGGTTCATGAAGCCATTGCCAGCCGATTGAGTATCCGCAGATATGCGGATATATCAGTTTCTGCAGAGCATATGAAAACCCTTTTTAAAGCCCTGCAATTGGCGCCTTCGGCCAATAACCGGCAAAACTGGGAGTTTGTGTTTGCGGGGGACGCGGATCTAAAACAGCGACTGGCTGCAGCATCTTTTAATCAGAGATTTGTGAGAGATTGTGCTTACTTTATCGCGGCGATCGCCGATCCGGAATTGAAGTGGCACATGGTCGATATTACCATTGCGCTGACCAATTTCACGCTCCAGGCCACAGAGCTCGGTTATGGGACTTGCTGGATAGGTGCATTTGATGAACGCATGGTAAAAGAACTCTTGAGCGTGCCAAAGGAGTTGAAAGTCGTGGTCTGCATGGCATTTGGAAAACCGGCAGGAAAGCATATCCCCCGGCGCCGCAAAACGGTCGGAGATTTTATTTACCGCGATTGTTACGGTCGCCGGTGGCAGGATCAAACCTAAAAGGGACAAGATAACCATGAGCGTATTTGTTGCGACCAGCAAGCGCTTCTATGAAGAGGCAAAGCAGATTGTTCAAAGCCTTCGAGAAAGCGGCGTAAAAGTATATCATCCCTATTTTGACCTTGACCCGCTGATGGTGGACGCTGATCCCGAATTCAAATCCGCGGTCACACTTAAGCATTTTCCTGAAATCGAAGATTCGGACATGATTTATGCGCTTTTGCCTGAAGGCTACATCGGCTGCAGTGTCACCATCGAGATTGCCTATGCATACGCCAAGGGCAAGAAAATCTATGTTTCGGAAAAACCTTGCGAGTTCGCCGTCATGGCGATGGTAACACAGGTCTGCAGCCCGGAAAAGTTTCTGGCGTGTTTTGACAGGAGAAAATCCTAATAAAGCATTACAATTCAAGGCGTTGCTCGGCTTTGGATAAGACAAACTTTCTGCAGCCGATGTTTTGGACGGGGATTGGTTCGAAAACCATTTGAAATCAACGGGATATCCATTCTATTGACAAACTTTCAATGCTACCCTATGGTACCCTGAAACCCTGACTTGCATATAGCGTTGTCATCCTTATTAACTGCCGAAAGCGGGGCCATATGGAGTATCCATACCTTCACCAATGTCCAGACCCCCAGGTCTATTTGCCCCCTGAAGTCTTTTTTCAACCATACTATAAATGCCGATTGGCGCATCAGAGCTTTTTTTTATGGCACCCGCTATAAATTGAGGCGAAGAAAGGAGGTGAATGATTTTAGAAAGGACGATTTGCCGGTCGGCACACAGAAGACGATGCAAGTCCGGAGCAGGTTGTAGGTGTTTGGAACTGAACATTTTTTCTCAGACGGCGCCGTTTTGTAGAATATTTGCCGGAAAAACGTATCCATAACAAAGGAGGCCTTGATATGAAAAAGATCGCTTGGTTTTTATTGATTGTTTTTTTCCCAGTTTTATTTGCACTCTCGGCAAGCGCGGCTGAACCATTTAAGATTGCCGCAATTTTTCAAACGGCGATTGAAGAACCGTGGGATGGTGTAATCCACCAGGCATGTCTAAAAGCTCAGAAGGAAATGGGCAACATCGAATATGAGTTTACAGAGAAGATTGCAGCAGCCGATTTTGAAAAGGTCCTCAGGGAGTATGCTGAAAGAGGATTCGATCTTATCGTGGGAGACGCTTTTCTGGCAGGCGAAGAACCGGCCAGACGGGTAGCCAAGGATTATCCCGATATTGCGTTTGCCTTTGGTTCCGAGTTCGGGCCGGTTGCTCCGAATTTCTCGGTATTTGACAACTGGATTCACGAACCCGCCTATCTCTGTGGTGTGATTGCCGGCCGTCTCACCAAGACCAACACCCTTGGGGTGGTAGCGGCCATTCCCATTGGCGAGGTCAACCGCCTGGTTAATGCTTTCAAGGCCGGAGCACTCAAGGTCAACCCGAAAGTGAAGGTCAAGATCTCCTATATTGGCGGATGGTTTGATCCTCCCAAAGCCAAGGAGGCGGCCATCGCTCAGATCGAGGCCGGTGCGGACCTGATTTTTGCCGAGAGATTCGGTGTCTTTGAGGCCTGCAAGGAAAAAGGGGTGCTGGCTTTCGGCAATATGTCGGACCAGAATGCACTTGCACCGGAGGTTGTCATTACCGGACCTGTCTGGGATATGTATCCGACCATCAAATTTGCTATCGAGATGGTCCAGAAAAAAGCCTGGGTATCCATGGACCTCGGCGAATGGTCGATGATGGCCAAAGGCGGCGCACGGTTGGCGCCTTTCCATGGTTTCCAAAAGACGCTGCCGGCGGACGTGATCCAAGAGGTAAAGGATCTGGAGATGAAGATTCTCAATGGAACATATCGCGTTCCGGTCGACGAGCAGAAACCGGCAGCCGATTAGCATCCCAGTTGAGGTCATCAATGGCAGACAGCGACCATCCCGTTGTGAGGATGTCATCCATTACCAAGCGTTTCCTGGATGTTACGGCCAACAACGGTATTACCTTCGATCTCTATCCCGGGGAAATCTGTGCATTGCTGGGTGAAAATGGGGCGGGCAAGACGACGCTGATGAATATCCTTTTCGGATATTATGCCTGCGATGAGGGACAGATTTTCATCAAAGGCAAAAGAGTAGATCTGGCCTCTCCCCGCGACGCGATTTCCCGCGGTGTGGGGATGATTCATCAACACTTTGCACTGGTCCCTTCACAGACGGTATTGGAAAATATCATTGTCGGCACGGATTCCGGAAAAGGCATTTTTCTGGACCTCAAATCAGCCCGTAAACAGTTGTTTGAGCTCCAGAAACGTTTCGGTCTCGAGGTTGATCCGGACGCCAGGGTCTGGACCCTGTCGGTGGGCGAACAACAAAAAGTGGAAATTTTAAAAGCCCTTTATCGAAATGTGGACATACTCATTATGGATGAGCCTACGGCTGTGTTGGCCCCGGCTGAAACGAAGGATCTTTTTGCAACCCTGCGGTCATTGGTTGCAGAGGGGCGATCGGTTGTTTTCATATCTCACAAATTGAATGAAGTCATGGATATTTCGGATCGTGTCGTTGTTCTGCGAAACGGACAGGTTGCCGCCGAAATAAACACGGCCGAGACAAACAGCCGGGAGCTTGCAAATCTCATGGTTGGCCGGGACCTGCTGGAAAGCATCGAGAAAAAAAAGCTGAATCCGGGCCAACCTGTTCTCGAGGTTGAAGATCTTTATGCCATAAATGATAAAAAGCTTACCGCCCTGAAAAATCTCAATTTTTCAGTCAGGCAAAAGGAGATTTTGGGGATGGCCGGGATTTCCGGCAACGGCCAGACTGAGCTTTCAGAGATCCTTTTCGGCATGCGGAAACCCATCCGGGGAAAAATTAAAATCAACGGCAGCCTTCTTAAATTCGGAAATCCGGCGTCTGCGATTAATTTGAATATGGGCAGAATCCCGGAGGACAGAATCGACACGGGCCTTATGATGGATCTCACCGTTGAGGAAAACCTGATACTAGAAAATCATACATCTCCCCAGTTTCAGCGTTGCGGGTTGATGAATTCCAGGCGAATCCAGCAGTTTAGCGATGATTTAATAAGCGCTTACGGAATTATGACTGCCGGTCGAAACGCCGTGACCAAGAGCCTGTCCGGTGGCAACCTGCAAAAAGTGATGCTTGCCAGAGAACTGGCCGGGAGTCCTGCGGCTGTGGTTGCTTCTCAGCCCACCCGCGGTCTGGATGTCGGGGCTATGGAGTACATCCACCGCAGGATTCTGCAGGAGAGAGAAAGGGGGGCGGGTATTCTTCTGATTTCCGAGGACCTGGATGAGATATTGGCCCTGAGCGACCGCATCGTTGTCATGTATGAGGGCAGGATCATGGGAGAGACTTACGTGCATGAAGCATCCCGGGAGCAGATTGGTCTCTGGATGAGCGGGGTGGACGATTGATCAGATTCAGGATAGTAAAACGCAAACCGGTGCCGAGCTGGGCGAAGGTGGTTATCCCCGTTGCGGCGATTATGGTTACCCTGATTCTCTCTGCCATTCCGATTCTTTTCGCCGGTGGGAATCTCTGGAAATCCTATTACTATTTGTTTTACGGGGCGCTGGGAACCCGCTTCAACCTGCTGGAAACCTTTGTCAAGGCCAGCCCGCTCCTGATGACGGGGCTTGCCGTTGCATTTGCGTTCAGAGCCAAGTTCTGGAACATCGGTGCTGAGGGGCAGCTGTTGGCCGGAGCGATGACAGCGACAGCGCTGGGCGTCTCGATGGGCGGGGTTCCAAAGGCGTTGGTCCTGCCCACCATCATTGTCGCCGGCTTTCTGGCCGGTGGCATCTGGGCCTCGATTCCGGCTATTCTCAAAACAAAATTGAGGGTGGATGACGTGGTCTCGACGCTTCTTTTGAATTATGTCATGATTCACTTGATGGGCGCCTTGCTCTTTGGTCCTTTGCAGCAGCCCGAATCGAGTTGGCCCAGATCATCGGCTATTATTGAAGCGGCCTGCTACCCCGTTCTCCTGGTGCGCTCGCGGTTTCATATGGGAATCCTTATCTCGCTTGCATCCGTGCTGGCCATATGGTTCATCAACAAGAAGACGACCTTCGGGTATCAATCCAAGGCCGTTGGCGTGAACATCAGAGCCGCGCGTTTCGGCGGGATCAATACCACCGCAGTTATTTTATGGACGGCGTTGATATCCGGCGGGCTGGCGGGGTTGGCCGGGGTGGGTGAATTGTGCGCCATTCAATATCGGCTGATTATGGATATTTCTCCCGGCTACGGGTATTCCGGGATTGTGATCGCCATGCTCGGCAATCTTCACCCGGTGGGCGTATTTTTCTCTTCTCTTTTTTTCAGTGTCATCATTGTCGGCGCTCAAACCATGAGCCGCATGACCGGCGTTCCTACCTATATCGCTGAAGTCATCCAGGGGATGGCGCTGATGGTCATGCTCATTTTCCTGTTGTTTACGGAATTTAAAATAAGGCTGGTACGAAAATAATGGGTGAGATGCTTGATATCGCTTTTATCTCGGGACTTATCGGAGCCATGATGAGAATGGCGACCCCGATCATATTCGCAACCCTGGGGGAAATTCTGGCAGAGCGATCCGGCGTGTTGAATCTGGGAATCGAGGGAATTATGCTCATGGGCGCCATGACCGGCTTTCTGGTCACCTTTACCTCGGGCTCCGTCTGGCTGGGTGTGCTTGCCGCTGCGGCGGTGGGCATGCTCCTGGGTTTGCTCATGGCATTTTTGGCGGTGAATCTGGGCTTGAGTCAGCATGTATCGGGGTTGGGTATCACGCTGTTTGCCACCGGCCTGGCCATGTATGTCTACCGCCTGCATTTCGGTTCTCCGACCGTACCCCCGATCATACAACCTTTCAAGCAGATCACGCTTCCCATACTGTCAAAAATTCCCGTGATTGGCCCGGGCCTTTTTACCCAATATTCGTTGACCTATATTGCATGGCTGCTCATACCCGCCATGTCCATTTTGCTTTATAAAACCCAGCTGGGATTGAAGATCAGGACGGTGGGCGAGAATCCGGTGGTTGCCGATACCGTGGGCGTCAATGTGGCGCTGACACGCACCCTCTGTCTTGTTGCCGGCGGCGCATTGATGGGTGTTGGCGGAGCCTTCCTTACCCTGGCTCATCAGAATATGTTTCTCATTGATGTGATCGGCGGAAGGGGCTGGGTCGCCATCGCCATGGTTATATTTGGCAACTGGGATCCGGTCAAAGGTGCCGTCGGGGCGCTTATCTTCGGCTTTCTGGACGGTCTTCAGCTCAGGCTCCAGGGCATGGGAGTTGCCATCTCTTTTCATGTGTTTCTGATGATACCCTACCTGCTGACCATTATTGCATTGATCAGTGTTTCCAGACGGGCAGCCGTACCGGCAGGATTGCTTAAAGCGTATCGCAGAGAAGAGAAAGGAGGATAAGAAAAGGGTCCGGGTGAAATGCTCAGGAGTTTGGAGGCACTGGATTCAGCAGTTCGCTGTTTTGAACGCAGGGATCGGCTTTATTGGATTGAAGAACAATCGCTTGAATCCTATTATCCCATCCTGTCAGGAGCAGGGTTTCAGTGGAAAAATAGAATTTACAAAAAACACACTTTAGAGGCAAACATGCTCGACCTTATCATACGAAACGCCAACCTGCCCGACGGGCGCACGGGCATTGACATCGCCGTTGCCAACGGTTCCATTGTCGATACCGGCTCTCATCTGGACGCGCGGGGTCATCGCGAGATCGACGCCACCGACCGGCTGGCGACCCCGCCATTTGTGGATAGCCATTTTCATCTGGATTCAGCTTTAAGCTACGGCCGGCCGCGGGTGAATGAGAGCGGCACCCTGCTGGAAGGAATTGAGCTATGGGGAGAGCTGAAGCCGGAGCTTACGGTCGAAAACATTAAAGCCCGGGCGTTGACGCTCTGTTATTGGGCCATCGCGCGCGGTACCCTGGCTATCCGCAGTCACGTTGACGTCAGCGACGATAAGCTGCTGGCCGTAAATGCCCTGCTGGAGGTTCGCCGGGAGATTCGGCCCTACATCGACCTCCAACTGGTGGCATTTCCCCAGGATGGCTATTTCCGTTATCCCGGCAGTGCCGCAAATCTGGAGCAGGCCCTGGATTTGGGAGTCGATCTTGTCGGCGGAATACCTCATTTCGAGAGAACCATGGCAGACGGTGCGTCTTCCGTGAAGATATTGTGTGAACTGGCAGCAGAGCGCGGACTGCGGGTGGACATGCATTGCGATGAAAGTGACGATCCGCTTTCGCGTCACATTGAAACACTGGCCTTTCAGACGCAGCGGCTGGGATTGCACGATCGTGTGACCGGCTCTCACCTCACTTCCATGCATTCCATGGACAACTACTATGTCAGCAAATTGATACCCCTGCTGGCCGAAGCCGGGATTCATGTGGTGGCCAACCCGCTGATCAATATTACCCTTCAGGGACGCCATGATACCTATCCCAAACGTCGCGGAATGACGCGGGTGAAAGAACTTATGGAAGCCGGCATAAATGTTGCTTTTGGGCACGATGCACTCATGGACCCCTGGTACAGCTTCGGCACCCATGACATGCTGGAAGTTGCCCATATGGGTCTGCACGTTGCCCAGATGACCGGTGTTGATCAAACACGGCAGATATTCGAAGCCGTCACTTATAACGGTGCCAGAGTCCTCGGACTTCAGGGCTATGGAATCGATCCGGGATGCCACGGCGATATTATCATTCTTCAGGCCAGAAATGTCCAGGAGGCCTTGCGGTTGAAGCCTGCCAGACTGTTTGTGATTCGTCGTGGTGTGGTTATCGCCGAAACATCGCCGGTGGTCTCGAGGGTAACGCTGGGGGAAAAAACGGACGAGGTGGATTTCCGATATCCCCCAGCCGGAAAGTTTTTTTGACAATCACTCCAAGAAATTGAGCATATTGGAGAATTTTTCAATGCGGGCGATACCCACCCGCAAGGGATTGCCCCCAAGCGCTAAGGTTGTTGCACACCGGGGAATTGTTTCAGATTTATTAAAAATGAACATCGAACGCTCAACATCGAACATTGAATATAAAAAAGACGGGAAAACAATTTTATGATCTGGAAGAAAAGCTGCTCGAGTATTCGGTGAGAATTATAAAGATCATAGAACAGCTTACAAATTCGATATTGCATCGTTTCAGTGCTTTGGTTTGAGGTACCGCCTGACTTCCTTGAAGATCTCGGGATACAAGGTTTCAAAACGGCTCAGAAATTGTTCCGAACGGACGATTGGACTCCAGAGCGAGAAGTCTTCGCGGTCCAAGTCCATGCCCACGGCAAGCATGTCGCTGAGGGTCTCCATGAGGTGGTCTTCCGGTTTGTAAATCGAGTCGCCGATATCACCGACCCAGCAAAGCGATGTGCCCTGGTAGCGATCGCGCAGATCCTGGTAGAAATGCTGCGTAACAATGGTGCGGGGTTGCAAACCCAGATCCGTGAAAGGCATGGTTACGCCTTTTTCGGCCACTTCGATGAGTGCGCCGTTGAAGACCGGTATGAGTTCGACCCCTCTGTCGCCGCATATCCGGCAGATTCCTTCCAACCCTTCCAGGCTGGCGCACACCGGAAACAAAAATATTTTTTTGGGTCGATGATGCTGCAAGGCTTCCTCGACAAAATAATTCAGGGTTTGACCCGAGGCGATGCATTCCTCCATGACGATCCAGGTTTCATCCTGCCACCACTCACCGACAAAGGAACTTTCGACAATATTCCATCCGCGGAAGCCTGCTTTGTCTTCAATCCGGGTGAGCTTGATGTAGGTGGTATCGAGAAGGCCGGGTCGCTGCAGCGGGGGATTGGCATCCAGCAGGTCCAGCGGGCGCCCGCCCCAGAGGATGACAAACTGCGCCACTTTTCCATCAAACATGCGCTCAAAGAGACGAATCATGTCGTGGCCGACTTCTTTGATCATCAGAAATTTTTCAGGCCCGCAAGCCTGGCGGCTGAGCAAAAATTCCTCGCCGATGCCGCGGCCGGGAAAATCGGCGACATAGATTCTTTCCGGCAGGCAGCGGTCTTTGAAAGCCTCATGCCGGGTGATGCCTTTGACGAGCCATATATCTCTTCCGCCGCGCGACATCACGATTTCTCCGATATCTTCGAGAAAAATCCGGTCTGTGTCTATGTTCATGGGCTGTCTCCTTTGATCAGGGAATGGCCCCTTTTCTCGGCGGATTTTACTTTTTGATCTGCCTGCGGCCGAGAAAAAGGGCCATTTCCGGATGATAACTATGCGATTCTGACGTTTTGTTTTTGTAAGGCGTTCTGAACTCTTGAAATATTAACTTGCCTGCAGGTGACATTGTCCTTGATCGAGATGGCGGCGGCCACCCCTGCGCCCTGTCCGGTGACCGTGCAGCACATCATCTGTCGCGTGGCGGCATGTGATACCTTGTCTCCGGCAACACAACGACCGGCGACGAGCAGATTTTCGACCCCCCGGGGTAGTATGATGCCGTATGGAACATGGAAGTATCTGCCCGTGGAAGGCATGATAGCGATGCCATTGCCGTCTAAAAATTCTGGAAAGATTCCGATGGAGTCTTCAAAGCGGGCCTCGTTCAGCACATCGTGCTCGGTGAGGTCGCAGGCGCCGATGATCTTCCGCGATTCCCTAATGCCCAGGGATGCCCCGGTGGTCCTCAGGCGTGCTTTCTCAAAACCGGGGGCATATTTTTTCAAAGCCGCTACAGCCCACATCACCTGCTGCCGGCCGTTCATTTCCGCCCTGGTGAGATCCCATACGTCGGTTGGGTCGATGTTGGACATATGAATGGCATTGAGGGATGGTATCTCTCCGGCATCCGTAAAACTTCCCCAAAAGCTTTCCATGCGAAGATTTTCGGGGATCTCACCGGCTTCCTTGGCTTTGTTAAACGGTTCCACCAGATAAGTGCTGAATTCATCTTTTTCCTTTTGGCCGGACGTAAGGCCCCAGTCTGCGATGGATCGGGGGTTGCTCAAGGTATAGTTGAGAAATTTCTCAAGGTCGACACCGCTGCAACCAAAGTTGACGGAAGATTCTTCGAGTTTATTTTTCGGATCCTGGTGATACGGCACGCCGGCATGATAGGCAATATCCGCATCACCGGTAGCGTCGATGATACGTCTGGCAAGGATGGCCTGCCTGCCGGATTTGCTCTCCGTAATGACACCCTTGATGGTGGTGCCCTCCATGATTACGCTGACTGTGGGGCAGTGCAGCACGGAAACGATGCCGGCTTCCTGCACCATCCGGTCGGCGATGTATTTGAACACTTCCGTATCCAGGATCTCATAGAGGAATTGGGTCAAACTCGCCCCCATCTCTTTTGCCCGTTGCTCGAATTCCACCCCGATTCCGCCAGCATCCACCGTCGCAGCATTGGACCGGTACCATGCGATCGTTCCAACCATGCACTGTGTGATCACACCACCGAAACAGCCGTAGCGCTCTACAAGCATGGTATCCACTCCCGTTCTGGCCGATGCAAGGGCGGCGGCGAGTCCCGCCGGACCGCCCCCGATGACCAGAACACCGGTTTCCGCCATCACGGGTATTGTTCTTGCCGGCTCTTCAATATGCTTCATATCTTTCCTCCGTCATCGCGGTTTTCCCTGTACAGCGTGACACCCAGATCGACAAATTTGCGCCCGGGAACAAAAAACGGCAAAACTTTGCATGGCAGGCCCGGGTTTGTCAATATCAATTTAACGAAGGATGTTCAGGTGAGCGGCATCTTAAACCCGGCCGAGGCTTTATGGATCGCCAAAACAGATGCTGCCGCCCGCAGGGGACTGCCGCCGGGCAGGCATCGCGTAAGTTAAAAAAAAACACTGACCCCTTAAATACTTAATATTCGATCAGGCCGGCGGCGGTCTCGATATCCGCTATCTCCCGGTAGGCGATGATCACTTCATCAAGGCCAGCATCGGTCATCTTTCCGACACATACTTTAAGCTCATCCAGTGATCTGGTCCTATTCCAGCCCTCAAAAAAATCTTCCCGGGAAAGCGAAAAAGGTATGAGTGCGGCCGCGGGCAGCGCTTTTTCGGCCACCGGAAGCTGTGCCGCCATCACCCGCTCGCGTAGCGCAGCCGTCTCTTCATTCCAGATAGTGGCGATGCCATCTGCCACCTCTCTGGCGGCTTCCCAGCTCGAAGGGCTGATGGCCGCCAGATAAATAGGAATGCGCCCCGCCGGGGGGGTCGTTCCAATGCGCACGCGGTCAATCTGAAAAGCCTTGCCGTTTATGCTGGTGCGCTTGCCGGCAATCAGGTCGCGCAGCACTTTTATACATTCTTTTTTACGGTATTACTAACTATTTGTCAATATCTTATCTGCGTCTACAAAAAAATAAATTAGATGTAAGTCAGTGTCTGAATCACTGAAACTAAAAAAATCTACTTGACAAATAAAAGAGACCGCATTATAATTGTAATTGAGAATCAATTTCAATTGGGGGGTAGATGGTTAACCAAGAAGGCATTTTTAGAAATTATTTAAGCGATAAGGGATTAAAATTTACACCTGAAAGAAGATTGGTATTGGAAGGCGTTTTGTCATTCTCAGGCCACTTCGATATCGATAAGATCTACGATAAATTACATCATAAGGCAAAGGAGATTTCGCTGGCAACCATCTATCGCACTCTACCACGTCTGGGCTCGATGTTTTTTGCAAAGTTGGAGTTCACCTGAAAGATGGATGAAACCATGACGGACCACAGGGCACTTGAAGCATGCTTCCGGAAGCACGGATTCGATGATTTCAAATGGTTCGATCCCCAGAAGATCGTTGTGGCCCTCAGGGACCAGAATTTCATATACCGTGACGGGGGCCTGAAACAGTTTATGCATGCCCTTGCAGAAGAATTTGCTGATTATCTTGGGGCGAGCCTTGAATATGTGGTTACACCCTATTTCGGAAAATACTGGGAAACCGGGAATGGGATGATCTTCAGGGATTCTTCCTTTACACCCGACTGGTTTCATTATTTCGACCTCGCCTGCGATATGATGGCCCCACTGGACTGCTACACCAACAAGGTGACAATGGTCCCTGTTT
>Ga0209536_100012627_pt1 | contig 12259 bp, 9 predicted proteins | sample DeeMarSeWOR28_12_FD_187461 | JGI IMG/M metagenome (GOLD analysis project Ga0209536, IMG submission 187461) | Marine sediment microbial communities from White Oak River estuary, North Carolina - WOR-2-8_12 (SPAdes) (version 2) | ecosystem: Environmental > Aquatic > Marine > Intertidal zone >...
GTGGGCTTGTGACGACTGCAAGGGAAGACGGCGATTGCTGGATTCTAAATGGTTCCAAAATGTGGATCACCAACGGATCTATAGCTCACGTGGCGATAATATGGGCGAAGACGGGATCTTTGGAGGATTCCGACTCGATCCGTGGCTTCATTGTGCCCACCGATGCGAAGGGTTTTTCGGCCAAAGATCAGAAAGGCAAGCTCTCGCTACGGGCGAGTGACACCAGCGAACTCGTGCTCCACGACGTTCGAATTCCCAGAGACGCGATCCTCCCTCAGAGTCAGGGTCTCAAGAGCCCCCTCATGTGTCTCACTCAGGCAAGGTACGGGATCGCCTGGGGCGCCGTCGGAGCCGCGATGGCTTGCTTTGAGGAAGCCGTCAGCTACGCAAAGAACAGAGTGATGTTCGACCGTCCCATAGGAGGGTTTCAACTGCAGCAGGAGCGTCTGGCAGAGATGCTGTCTGAGATTACCAAGGCGCAGCTACTGTGCCTGCAACTGGGACGGCTCAAAGATGCCGGGCGAATGCGGCCGGCACAGGTTTCTCTGGCCAAACGAAACAACGTGAACATGGCGGCCGAGTGTGCCAGAGAGGCCCGCCGCCTCCTGGGGGCCAATGGCATTCTGGCCGAGTATGACGCGATGAGACACATGGCTAACCTGGAGAGTGTCTACACGTATGAGGGTACCCACGACGTTCATACATTGGTGCTCGGTCAAGCAATCACTGGACTCGATGCTTTCGGAGGGTGAGCTGTGAGGCCTGGGCCACGGCAAGACTCGGTCATTACCCCCCCGTGAGCTCCGGGTTCGCAGGAGTTCTTGTCTCCCTCGGACTTCCTTCAGCCTGCGATATCCGCAGGAGTCAGACCCGCGGCAACGATTCAGGCCGTAAGACCGCTAGATGCGGTAACTTGTGGGACCAGCCGACCGCAGAGATCCGGGGACGTCCAGGAGTCCTCGGCATGTTGCGTTCGATCTGATTTCTAATCGTTGGCCTGAATGTGGGTTGCCTCGCCGGCAGGGCGACCAGGGGACGGAGCTGCGGCCTGTGGGGCAATTCTCGTACGGGTTGCCTGGGAGCACTTCTCGGCGGGTTCCTTTCGGCACTGTGCGAATTCATGTTGGTGGACTGGTGGGAACCCTGCTGGCGGCGTTCGCCGGAGCGAAGATCGTCGTGTGCGTGACACGGAGGCCTGGCGAATCCGGCCTGCTCTAGGCAAGTAAGTTCGGGTACGATCCTCGCAAGCAGTGCTATTAGCTCGCACTCAGGGCGACAACCCCGCCGGCAGTCTTGGACAAGCCCTCACGTACTGCGCACATAAACAAACGCTAGCCGCATTCTGCAACGTTGAGTACCAGTCCGGTGTAGCTATGGCCCGGGCGATAGTAGGCACGGCTCCGCCCTGTGGGAGCTGGCCGCTGTTCTTCTTGGACAGACAACACACTGAGGTATGGAATGGGACCACCCTCGGCTTGGCTGCCTGTACTGGCAGCCTGCGCCATTCAAGCGAGTGCCTGTGGCACTGCGGCCACTGGTCCTGCGCCGCAACAGTCACCGCTGACCACTGGGCAGGTGACGCTGACCGAAGTGGTGCAGGTATCCGGCATGCCGGTGTAGACCGCGCCTTCCGGCGACTCTCGTCTCTTCATTGTCGAGCAAGCTGGACGATTTGTTGGTCTTCTCACCGCAAATGCTGTATTGTTTCACACTCGGTCATGAGCTTGGCACACCGGGCAGAACAGCCCGGTGGGTCCATGCAGTTGGGTCGGGGAAACGGCCAGCACAGTGGTTCCATTCCTCCGCAAACGCCGGTCCCTTTCCATCCGCATCGTCAGAGGGCGTTATGCTGAAATGGGTCCTGGCTTTGGTCGGCAGCTTGATTGCTCTTGTGGTGCTACCGATGATCCTCGGGATGTTCTTGCCGAGACAGCATGTCGCCATCAGTAGCGTGACGCTGCGCCAACCACCTGACTCCCTGTGGTTCGTGATGTTCGATCTCGCGAGCTATCCTGCTTGGTGGCCGGATGTCAGGGGCATGGAGCTGCGCCAGGATGATGCGGGAGGCGAGATCTGGGTTCAAACCGACACACAGGGTAGGGAGCTGCCACTCGAGCTGGTGAAGTCAGATCCCCCCACCGGGTTGGTCATTCAGATCGCGGATGAGAGGCTCCCGTTTGGGGGCAGCTGGACCTATGTGATCGAACCGGCTGTATCCGGGAGCAAGGTGACAGTGACTGAGGAGGGCGAGATCTTCAATCCGGTCTTTCGACTGATGGCCCGAGTCTTTCTTGGCTATCACGGCACGATCGACAGATATCTGCAGGCGCTTGGCTCGCGGTTTGGCGAGGACGTAGCGCCGTTGCACCTCAACTGAGACGTCCTATCACGCGTTCGGCAGGACAGACTGAGCACATTCGGCACCTTCTGCTGGATAGTAACCTGCACGTCATCTTCAGTGTCACCCTCATGGCCGTGCTAGGTGTGTCGACCATAACGCCGGTACTTCCCACTGTTGCCGACGTCTTTCATCGTACGCCACAATCGGTGGCACTGCTAATCGCCGCATTTACCCTTCCAGGAGCATTCTTCACACCCCTGGTAGGTGTAATGGGCGACAGGGTCGGTCGGAAGAAGGTGTTGGTGCCGTCGTTGGTTGTCTTTGCGTTGGCCGGGACGGCCTGTGGTTTTGCGCGCGATTTCCCGTTGCTAATCGCGCTCAGGGTCCTGCAGGGGACCGGCGCTGCGGCACTCGGCGCCATCAATGTGACACTGCTTGGAGATCTCTACGACGGCCCAAGGCGGGCCGCTGCAATGGGGTACAACGCAAGTGTTCTTAGTGTTGGTACCGGGATCTACCCTGCATTGGGCGGTAGCCTGGCGGTTCTTGGGTGGTATTTTCCCTTCTTCCTGCCGATAGTAGCTCTGCCGGTCGCAATAGTGGTCGTGGCGGTGCTGGACAATCCTGAGCCCACGGCCAAGGGCAGCCTACGCGACTACGTTGCGGTTACACTGCGAGCCGTGTGGAACCGCCAGGTGATCACTCTGTTTGCCGCATCCGTTGTCACGTTTGTGCTGATCTATGGCTCGTTCCTAGCATACTTTCCGTTTCTATTGCAGCGTTTGTTCGGTGCCTCTGCAGTGTCAATCGGCCTCGTGATGTCAGCGACCTCGGTTGCGACAGCCGTCGCGTCGTTCAAGGTAGGAGCACTCTCACGGCGACATGGATCCCAGGCCCTCGTGAAGACCGGCTTCCTTCTCTACGTGATGTCGATGGCCGCCATACCGTTGGCAGTGAAGCCCTGGCTGCTCACTTTGCCTCTCCTCCTTTTCGGTGTCGCCAATGGGCTCGTCATACCCAGTATTTTGACGATTCTGAATGGGCATGCTCCGACAGAGTACCGTGCGGCGTTCATGTCCTTGAATGGCACTCTGTTGCGGTTGGGTCAGACCTTGGGGCCGCTGCTTGTCGGACTGGCGGTGGATCTAGTGGGGATGAATGGCTCGTTCCTGATCAGTGCCGGATTGGCTCTGCTGATGTGGCTGGTACTGATACAGGCATTGCCGCCAGAGTCTGGGCCGGTAGTGGCCTGGGCCGCCGGTAACCCAGCGCGCAACAGGCCCACAGGTTGGCGTTCGCGCTAACCACCTTCCGGGGGCTTCTCCAGTCGGTACACGCGTATGTGGTAGGCATCCTCCTCGTCCCGATAGCTCCCGATCACGAAGTCTGTCCCTATTTGGTGAACAGCCAAACCTCGAGGCGTCTCTACCGTTCCCAACATCCGATGATCTGCATCAAACACCGTCCAAGTGGGTGTTCCGTCTCCAAATGGGCGATATTCGGCGACCCAGAGGTTTTCGTCAGAGTCGGTCAACATGGCACCGTACGCCGGCATCGTATCGGGGTACGGTAACGCCGCGAGTTGCCGCTGCCTTTCAGCCCGCTCTCTCTCGTGTACCCCGGTCAGTCTGCCTCGGACATAGCGCTCGATGATCTCTGCTGTCACAGGTCGTGGCTCTCGCACAACGCGCACGACGGCCGTGAGCCTTCCCTGGATGTCGTAGCTCTCGATTTGGTACGTGTCCTGGGTTCCGACGTACACTCTGTCGTCACTCACTGCGAAAACAGCCGCACGGCCAAACGGTCGGCCGAATACTCGGACTATCCGGGAGCTACCTTTCGTGAAGATGCGCTCCGCTCCTCTGAACGTACCTATTTCGTGCAAGTACTCCCCAGTGGCTGAGTAGTGGGAAACCCTGGCAGGTCCGCGGATAAGTCCCTCCGTAGCACTCGCTTCCTGTGTCATCGACCGTGCCCAATGTCGCACATCACGGATCACCACCAACGAGCTATCAGCGAGAACCCCCCGGACCGACCCAGGCTCTGCCTGGAACGTAATTACCAGTGATATCGATTGCTCGAAGCTACCAGCTGGGTCAAACAGCGACAGCTGTAACCTGCCGAAATCGAACGCCGCGACGTCTCCGGATCTGGTAGTCCCGAGCCACTCCAGCGCGGCGAAATGTGTCGATCCTTCGCCTCGGCTTCCGCTGCTCAGGAGATACCTGCCAGTGGGATCGAACCAACGGAGTTCTTGCGTTCCCGCGTTGGCAACGACGATCCTGCCATCTTCCAGCCTCAGGCAGCCGACAGGGCGCGAGATCTTGTGTAGCGAATCCACATCGGCCCCACCAATGTCGACCACGGGGGTGTCGGCCAATCGCCAGGAATCGGCTCTACCCCATTGGGGCTCGAAGTTCTCGATGATAGTGACGCCGCCGCTATCGCGGACCACGGGTGGAGTGGGGGCACCACCGCCACAGCCGGCAAGCGGCACGAGGCCCAGGAGTAGTATGCATCTCTTCATGGCTTAAGCCTTCTCGAATTCGTTGGGGTTGATGTGCTCGAAGTCACGGTCTTCAAACAGCCGGCGGCAGTGGCGAGCGCAACGATCGATGCCCAATCTCAATGTTCGTCTCCTGTTCTTGGAAGCTACTCCACGATAGAGTGACCGACTAGCTGCAGCCGCCCTGACTGGCACAATCGTCCGATGCTAAATTCAATGGCCATATCCAAGTGCGACACGATCATGAACCGGAAGCAGGCTGAACGGCGGGTCCGAGAGTTGCGGTCTCTCATTCGGCACCATGACCATCTCTACCATGTTGCGGACCAGCCGGAGATCGCAGACTCTGCGTACGACACACTATTCGGGGAACTGAGAGAACTCGAAGCTCAGTACCCGGAGCTAGTTAGCCCTGACTCGCCCACGCAGCGAGTCGGAGGCTTGGCGCTTGACGAGTTCCCCAAGGTGGAGCATACCGCGCCCATGTTGAGTCTCGATTCGGCTCAAGCGGAAAGCGCATTGCGACGCTTTGACGAGAGGATCCGCAAGGGCCTCGGTAGGACCGATGTCGCATACGTAGTAGAACCGAAGCTGGACGGGGCCTCGGTGGAGCTGGTGTATGAGAGAGGCCTGTTGGTGCGGGCCTCTACCAGAGGCGACGGTGTGGTTGGAGAAGGGGTCACTGAGAACGTGCGGACGATCGCGGCTGTCCCATTACGGCTGCGCGAGGGCAAGGGCCCTCCTCCGACGTTCCTGGCGCTCCGCGGTGAAGTGATCATGCGGGTAGACGCTTTTGAGCAATTGAACGAGAAGCTGCTGTCCGAGGGAAAGAGCCCGTTTGCTAATCCCAGGAATGCGGCTGCCGGAGCGCTGCGGCAACTGGATGCGCGGGTTACCGCGTTACGGCCGCTGGACATCTACCTCTACGATGTGCTTGCCTGTGACGACACTCGGTTCGACACGCAGTGGGGTGTCTTTGAGGCGCTTAGAGGTTGGGGACTGCAAGTCAACGACCTACCGAAACTCGTCGGATCGGTGGACGAGATCGTGGAATACCACAGGGCACTGCACGAACGTCGTGACGACCTGGATTACGAAATAGACGGGGTGGTGGTGAAACTCAATGATCTGGCAGCACGCGATGGTCTCGGGGCTACCTCTCACCACCCGCGCTGGGCATTCGCCTTCAAGTTCCCACCCCGAAAAGAGATAACGCGGGTGGTCAAGATCGTATCGAGTGTTGGCAGGACGGGCGTCATAACCCCTGGTGCGATGCTTCGTCCCGTAGAAATCGGCGGAGTGACGGTCAGTCGTGCCAGCCTCCACAACCGAGAGGAAGTGGCCCGCAAGGACATCCGCGAAGGCGATCTCGTCCGAGTTCAGCGAGCGGGCGATGTGATTCCTCAGGTGGTAGAACGAGTGGACGAACCCAGTCGCAAGAGACCAATGCCGTACAGAATGCCGGCCAAATGCCCTTCCTGCGGCACGCCGGTCGTAGAGCGAGGCCCTTTCACGGTATGCCCCAACAGCTTCGAGTGCCCTGCCCAACTGGCAGCCCGGCTGGAGCACTTCGCATCTCGGATGGCACTCGACATTGCGGGACTTGGTGAGGAAACCGCTAGGCTCTTTGTTGATCAAGGGCTAGTCAAGCGATTGCCGGACCTCTTTCAGTTGAGGCCGGATGATTTGACGAATCTCGAAGGGTTCGCCGACAAATCTGCCAACAACCTGATTGATGCGATAGCGCGTGCTTCCCGGGTGCCGTTTCACCGCTTCCTGTACGGTCTCGGTGTGCCAGAAGTAGGCACCGCGGTCGCCAAGGATCTAGCAAGGCATTTTGGCTCGCTTCGTAAGCTATGGGACGCGTCAGCGGAGGAGCTTGAGATGGTGGACGGAGTCGGAACCAAGATGGCTGAGCAGATCAAGGCCTTCTTTGCGGATGAACGGAACGCGGCGATCCTAGACGACCTGCTCGATGGCAAGGTGCAGATCGAGGAGACGAAACCTGCTGCCGCTGGGCCTCTCACAGGTCTCAGCATTGTTTTCACCGGTGGTCTGAGTCGCCTCTCACGGCGTGAGGCGCAACAGCTGATCGAATCACTCGGGGCGAGGGCGTCTTCCTCTGTGAGCAAGGATACTGACATCGTCGTGGCCGGGGTCGATCCGGGTAGCAAGTATGACAAGGCGGCTAAGCTGGGGGTTAGGATTCTGGACGAAGACGGCTTCATCCAGTTTCTGGCCGCTAGGGGCGTCGAGGTCTGAATGGAGAACATCGAGATAGCAGGTGTCCTGACGGACGTAGCGGATCTGCTCGAACTGCAGGGAGCAAACCCGTTTCGAATTCGGGCCTATCGCAACGCCGCCCAGACCGTTGAGGAGCACGGTACCCCACTGCGCAAGCTCGTTGACGGTGGGGCAGATCTCACCGATTTGCCCGGTATTGGCAAAGACATGGCTCAGCATATTGGGGAGTTGGTGAAGTCGGGAAGACTCACGCTGCTATCCCGCTTGGCCGAGGAAATCCCCCTCTCTCTCATCGAGCTGACCCGGTTGCCGGGTCTTGGTGCAAAACGGACTAGGAGGCTGTGGACCGAGTTGGGTGTCGAGACCATAGCCGAGTTGGAGTCTGCCGCGAAGGAGAGTCGGATTGAAGCGCTCGCTGGTTTCGGCAAGAAGACGCAAGACAAGATCCTCGTTGCGATCGACCGGTACCGCCATCGTCAGGGCCGGATGAAGCTGGGCGATGCCGATCAACATGTGCAACCTTTGGTTGAGTACATGCGTGGCCATGAAACTGTTCGGGAAATCGAGGTAGCGGGCAGCTATCGTCGGCGGAAGGACACGGTCGGGGACATTGACCTCTTGGTTGTCGCGGTGGAGCCCGGCGCCGTTACGGAACACTTCGTGGCATATCCGGATGTCAGGAAGGTCCAGAGTTCCGGCGCTACCCGCAGCAGTGTGATACTCAGTTCCGGTCTGCAAGTCGACCTCAGAATCGTCCGTCCAGAGAGCTATGGAGCCGCATTGGTCTATTTCACGGGCTCCAAAGAACACAACGTGAAGCTCCGTACGCGGGCGGTTCGGCGGGGTTTGAGGATATCGGAGTACGGTGTGTTCCGTGGTGGGGAGGAACCTGACGACAACGATGACCCGTGGGTGGGAGAATTCGTGACCGGCAGCAACGAAGCAGAGGTCTACGGAGTTGTGGAGTTGGACTGGATACCACCGGAACTGAGAGAGAACCGCGGAGAGATAGAGGCTGCCGAACGGCACGTACTACCCCCGCTGCTGGTTCTCGGTGACATCAGGGGTGACCTGCAGATGCATTCCGCCTGGTCCGATGGGAAAGAGACCATTGAGACCATGCTTGAGGCCTGTGCTGCCCGTGGTTATGAGTACTTCGCCATCACCGACCACAGCAAGGCCCTGGCCATGACAGGAGGCCTTGATACGGCGAAGCTGCGTGAGCAATGGGTCGAGATGGCTGAGGTCGCGGATAGACACAGTGAGATCCGACTGCTGCGGGGCATGGAGGTCGACATCCTTGTTGATGGCCGACTTGACCTTGAGGATGAGATGCTGGCCGAACTGGATATCGTTCTGGTATCGGTCCACTCGCGCTTCGACTTGGATCCAGCGGAGCAGACAGAGCGTATCTTGAAGGCAATTCAACACCCTCAAGTGAACGTCCTTGCGCATCCAACAGGGCGTCAGATCAATAGACGTGATCCGATGCAGTTTGATCTCGACGCTGTCCTGCAATGTGCCAAGGACAACGGTGTGGCCGTCGAGATCAATGCTCATCCTGACCGGCTGGATTTGAACGACGTGCACGTTATACAGGCACGGGAGCACGGCTGTAGCTTCGTGATCAGCACAGATGCTCACCGAGTTTCAGATCTCGACCTGATGCGGTACGGCGTCGAACAGGCGAGGAGGGGGTGGCTAGAGAAACAGCATGTGTGGAATGCCCTTCCCTACGAAATACTGACGAGGCTACTGGAGAAAGGACTGTAGAGGGGGAGGAATGACTGTTGAGCGACTGTGATCTCAGATGGGATCTGCCATCCGTGGAGTGTCCGCGTCACAGCCTGTACAAGAGAGTTCATCGAAGGGAGCAATAGAATGGGTGAGATCACCGTGATAAAGGATGGTCCGTATCACATTACTGGTGTATCGGGCCTCAAAGATTCAGACGGCAACGTTGTTGAGGCGGGTGACGAAGTCTGGTTGTGCCGTTGTGGTCACTCTAACAGGAAGCCGTTTTGTGATGGGACCCACAAGAAGAGTGGCTTTAAGGATGAGTCGTAAGTACTTTCTGTCAACCTTTGGTTTCGGTGGTCATTTTGTGTCACTGACATGAAGACGAGGTAACCGTGAAGATAGCTGTTTGTGTGAAGCGGGTCCCCGACACGGAAACCCGTGTCAAGATCGGCGCCGATGGGAAGTCTATCGACGAGAGCGGTGTGAAGTTCGTGTTGAATCCGTTCGATGAGTATGCCGTCGAAGCGGCGCTTAAGCTCAAAGAACAGTCGAGTGGTGAAGTCGTAGTCGTCAGCATCGGCAGCGATGCCTCTCAGGAGACGATCCGAACGGCCCTCGCGATGGGCGCAGACCGTGGTGTGTTACTCAAAACGGAAAGACGACCGCTGGATCCTCTGGTCACGGCTCAGGTGCTCGCTGGAGAGCTCCGACAGGGGGGCTACGACATCATCCTATTCGGAAAGCAGGCCATAGACGACCACAGCCACGCGGTCGGCCCGATGGTCGCAGAGCTAATGGGATTGCCGTCGGTCAGTGCTATCACGACCCTTGAAGTCAGCGATATGAAAGGGACTGCGGAGCGAGAGGTAGAAGGTGCGGTAGAAGTGGTCGAGTTCTCTCTCCCAGTCGTCCTGACGGCCGAAAAAGGCTTGAACGAACCCCGCTATCCTGCGCTGCGCGGAATCATGCTCGCCAAGAAGAAGCCCTTGGATGTCAAGGAAGTCGAGTTGGATCCTGGGGGACTCGAAGTGCTTGAGCTGGTATTGCCGGCCTCGCGCAAGGAGGGTCGGATAGTAGGGGAAGGCGCAGAAGCCGTGCCGGCCTTGGTTGAGGCACTCAAAAACGAAGCGAAGGTGCTCTGATGGGTGACGTCATAGCGGTACTAGAGCAGCGCAATGGCACTCTCAAGCAGGTTTGCCACGAGACGCTCACTGCGGCACGAGCGCTAGCTGACGAGTTGAGCGGTCAAGTGCTTGCACTTGTCGTCGGACCGCCTGGAGTGAGTGTAGAGGGCCTCGGCGAATACGGAGCTGACCGAGTCCTGGTTTGCGAGGATAGCGCGCTGCAGCTCTACCAGGGCACGAGGTACGCTCAGATAGCAGCCGACTTGGCCGGGAAGCACGGGCCTGAGGCCGTTGTGCTTGTCGCCACGGCTTTCGGTAAGGATCTGGGACCGCGTATAGCTGCCAAGCTCGGTTGTCCGTTGGCAAGTGATGTCACTAGTATTGCCGGGGGCGAGGGAATAGTTGTCACGCGTCCGGCCTTTTCTGGCAAAGCAACGTACAAACTCAAGATCGTGGCCCAGCGATGTGTGATTTCGATCCGGCCGAACGCCGTAACACCTGCTGCAGTCTCTCGGGCAGGTGTGGTTGAACAGGTGGCTCCTGGTGAAAGTGATGTTCCAGGAGCAACCACCGTTGCGGTCAAGGAGCCGGAGAGAGTGGCGCTGGACGTTGCGGAAGCTGCGATTGTCGTAGCCGGGGGTCGTGGGCTCAAAGAACCAGAGAACTTTCGTCTGATCGAAGAGCTGGCTGCGGTTCTTGACGGCGCCGTAGGAGCATCGCGTGCGGTTGTCGACGCTGGATGGCGACCTCACTCGGAGCAGGTTGGTCAGACTGGAAAGACGGTGAGCCCGAACCTCTATGTCGCTATCGGCCTCTCCGGAGCGATTCAGCACCTCGCCGGAATGCGGACCTCGAAGGTGATCGTAGCAATCAATCGTGACAAGGACGCTCCGATATTCAAAGTTGCCGACTACGGGTTGGTGGGTGATCTGTTTGAAATCGTGCCTCGCCTCACCGAGGAAATCAAGAAGGTTCGCGGGACCTGACGCCGTGAGCGAAAAGACAGTGGTTCCAGCGACATTCCAGGAGGCACTCCGGCGCGACCAGCTCATCATGGATGGAGGACTCGATGAAGAGCGTATCGATGTAGATGTGCTCTTTGTGGGTGGAGGCCCTGCCGGCTTGGCGGGAGCAGTTGCCCTCGCGCAACTGGTGCGACAAGGCAACGAGGTTGGTGAAGGCCTGGGAGATATCAGTATCGGAGTGTTGGAGAAGGCCGGCGCGCTGGGTGAGCACTCTCTGTCTGGAGCCGTTCTCAACCCAAGCCCGTTTCGAGAGTTGTTCCCGGATCTTGCGGACTCTGATTTTCCGTTTCGCACTCCTGTTACCAAAGAGACGATCTATCTACTCTCGGCGAAGGGGTCCACCCGGCTGCCAACACCGCCTACGATGCGTAACCATGGGAACTTCGTGGCTTCGATTTGTGAAGTGGTAAGGTGGTTGGGTGAGAAGGCAGAGGAACTTGGTGTGGACATCTTCGCCGGTTTCCCGGCCGGTGCGCTGCGCGTCGACGGAACGCGAGTCTTGGGAGTGCGGACCGTTGCGTCCGGATTAGAGAGAGACGGGAATCCTGGCCCCAACTACATGCCACCGACCGATATAGCGGCCAAAGTTACTGCCCTGGCGGAAGGGTCTAGAGGACTTCTGTCGCAAGCCTACTGGGAGTGGCAGGGGGTTGGATCGGCGAATCCCCAAGTGTTCGCGCTTGGCGTAAAGGAGCTTTGGGAGACAAAGCGGCCGCTGGACAAGGTCATTCACACCATGGGCTGGCCGCTGCCGAAGGACGCGTTCGGCGGGAGCTTCATGTATCCGCTGGAGCCGAATCTGATCGCCTTGGGGTTGGTGGTTGGGCTCGACTACCGCAGGACCGACCTCGACGTGCACGAACTGCTCCAAATCATGAAACTGCATCCCTCTTTCAGGCCATACCTGGAGGAGGGTGAGATGGTTGAGTGGGGCGCCAAGACCATTCCTGAAGGTGGCTACCACGCAATCCCGTCACGAAGGTCCGGGGATGGAGTCGTGATTCTCGGTGACTCGGCGGGCTTCGTGGACGTACCGTCGCTCAAAGGGATCCACTACGCCATGCAGTCAGGCATTCTGGCTGCGCGTGCGATCTATCAGGCGCTCAAGAACGGCGATGTCTCACAGGGTGCACTGGCTGAGTATGATCGGTTGGTGGACCACTCGCCTATCTTGCGGGACCTATACCGGACCCGCAACATGCGGCCAGCCTTCAAGCACGGTTTCTATTCGGGGGCTGTCCGAGCGGGCGCAATGGCGCTAACGGGGGGTCGGTTCCCC
>Ga0209536_100012628_pt1 | contig 12258 bp, 12 predicted proteins | sample DeeMarSeWOR28_12_FD_187461 | JGI IMG/M metagenome (GOLD analysis project Ga0209536, IMG submission 187461) | Marine sediment microbial communities from White Oak River estuary, North Carolina - WOR-2-8_12 (SPAdes) (version 2) | ecosystem: Environmental > Aquatic > Marine > Intertidal zone >...
GTTAGAGTTCAAATGTCCGCACTGTGGAAAAACGGTACCGATGTCCGCGAAATTCTGTGATGAATGCGGTCAAAAGCTTTCCGCCCCGCCCGACCCGCAAACCAAAGATCTTTCCTTTGAAGAGAAGCTTGCGAAGATACAACGGTATCTGCCGAAGGGCGTGAAGGAGAAGCACGTCACGCTCGGCATCGGGAAGTTCCTGCGCGACGAGTTGCGGCGACGCGGCGTCGACGTGGTGATGACACGAACGACGGACACGCTCATCGGTCTTGCCGACCGCGCGCCGCAGTGCCGCGCGGATTGCGATCTGTTCGTCTCGATCCACGTGAACAGCCTTCCCCAGCGTCGCGGCGCGGACCAGGTCAACGGCATCGAAACGTACTTCCTCGGCGACGCGCTGACGGCGGAGGCCCGTCGGGTGGCCGAGATGGAGGACGATGCGCTCCGGTACGAAACCGGCAGCGACCTCGGCGGCGAGCTGGGCTTCATCTTCAGGGATCTGCAGACCAACGAATTCCTGCGCGAGTCGGCGCTGCTCGCCGACGTGGTGCAGACGAAGGCGGCCACCGCGCATCCGGGACGAGATCGCGGAGTTGCCCAGGCCCGGTTCGTCGTGCTGAGGACGGCGACGCGTCCGGCGATCCTGGTCGAGACCGGCTTCGCGACGAATCAGCGGGATGGACAGTTCCTCGCGTCCGAGGCCGGGCAGCGCGCGCTCGCGCGCGCCATCGCCGACGGGGTGGTCGAGTACCTCAAACGCTACGAGAGCAAGGTGCTCGCCGGGAGCGATCAGCCGTGAGGGTCGGGTGGCGGGGCGCGCTCCTCGCCGCGTCGCTGCTTGGCGCCTGCGCGTACTACAACGGGCTGTACAACGCGAATCGTCTTGCGGGCGACGCGCGGCGCGCCGAGCGCGAGGGACGGCCGGGTGAGGCGCGGTCGCTGTGGGCGCAGGCGGCGGTGAAGGCGGAGTCCGTCGCAACTCGGTATCCCGGCAGCAAGTACCGCGACGACGCGCTCCTTCTGTGGGGCCAGGGGCTCGCGCGGGCTGGCGGCTGCAACCGGGCCATGGATCCGCTCGGCCTCGCCGTCGACTCCTCGCCCGATCCACGGCTGCGTCGCGAGGCGCGGCTCACCCTCGCCGACTGCCAGCTCTCCACGCGACGCCCCGATGCGGCCATCGCGACCCTCGCGCCCCTGCTCGAGGAGCGTGACTCGGCCGTGGTGATGGAGGCCCGCCATCTCAGGGGGCTCGCGAACCTCAAGCGCCGCGATCCCGCCGCCGCGATCGACGACCTCAGCCGTCTGCCGCCGGAGGTAGCGGGACTCGACTTGGTGAGTGCGTACCTGGCCCTCGGAGACGCTGCGGAAGCTCAGCGCGCGCTCGAGGCCCGCGCGGCCGATCGGTACGAGGAGAGCCGGTGGCTGCCGCTCCTCGACACGCTCGGCGCGGCGACCCCGCAGGCTGCCGCGCAGGTCGTCGATCGCCTGAGCGAGCGCGACGACCTCACCACCGGCCAGCAGGCGCGGCTCGCTCTGGCGGATGGGCGGCGGTGGGCTGCCGTGGGCCGTCGCGACCGCGCCGAGGAGCGGTATCGGGCGGCGAGCGGCGTCGCTCCGGATTCGGTCGCCGGCAGGTCCGCCGCAGCGTATCTCGTGCTGGGCGATCTGGTGCGGGTCACCGGGTTGGGCGAGCTTCCGCCGGTGCAGCAGGCCCTCGAAGAGACCCAGCGGTCGGGCGGGCCCGGTGGTGTGATCGTGGAGCCGGCTGCCAACCTCGTCGGCGCGCTGCAGTCCGTGATCGAGAGCGAAGAGCCCATCTCGCGCGACGTGCGACTGTTCCTGCTCGGGGAGATGTTCCGCGACTCGCTCGATCTGCCGCATCTCGCCACCGCAATCTTCCTCCGCATGGCGCAGGACCACCCCGAGTCGGAGTTCGCGCCCAAGGCACTGCTTGCCGCGGTCACGCTGGATCCCGTCCGTGCCGATTCGGTCGCGCGGGTGCTCGACGCGCGCTATCCGGCATCTCCGTACACGCTCGCGCTGTCGGGCGCCGGAGGTCCGCGGTTCACCCAGCTCGAGGACTCGCTCGGCACCAGGCTCGCCCAGGAACGGCAGCTCATTCGCGGAGGCCGCTTCCTCGAGGCCGACACGGAGCAAGAGGGGCGGGTCCGGCGGTGACGGCAACCACGACCGATCGGACCGTCCGTGTCTTCGGCACGACGTTTCGCAACCCCATCCTCCTCGCCGCCGGCACCGCCGGATTCGGGCGCGAACTGGACCGCATCGTCGACCTCGATGCGCTCGGCGGAATCGTCACCAAGGCGGTGAGCCCCGAGCCTCGCGGCGGTAACCCGGCGCCGAGGGTGGCGGAGTTCGGGGGAGGAATGCTGAACGCGGTCGGGCTGGCCAACCCGGGGCTCGAGCGCGTGGCGGCGGTCGACCTGCCCTGGCTCGCCCAACACCTGCAGCGGGCGAGGGTGATCGTCAATGTGGTCGGGTTCGTCCCGGGCGACTACGCGGCCGTGGTTCGGCGGCTCGATGACGCGGATGTGGTGACGGCCTTCGAGCTCAACGTGTCCTGCCCGAATACCGACCGGGGCGGGGAGGAGTTCGGCGCCGATGCCGAGGTGCTCGGCGATCTCGTCCGCCGGTGCCGGGGGGCGACGGAGCGGCCGCTCGTGGTGAAACTCTCTCCGACGGTGCCGAACACGGCCGCAGTCGCCCAGGCCGCGGCGGAGGCCGGCGCCGACGGGTTCAGCCTCGTCAACACGATCCCCGGCACGCTGTACCGCTGGGAGGGGCGCCGGCGCGAGCCGGCGGCGCGGCTGGGCTACGGCAAGGGCGGGGTGAGCGGGCCCGCGCTGCTCCCGGTCGGCGTGCTCGCGACCCGAATCGTGGCGGAGCGCACCGGGCTGCCGGTGATCGGTGTGGGCGGAATCCGCACCCTCGAGGACGTGGACCAGTACATCGAGGCCGGAGCGTCGCTGGTCGCGATCGGGACCGCCGGCATGGCCGATCCCCGCCTGCCCGAGAGGGTGGCGCGAGCCTGGGAGCGCCGTGGCTGAAATCATCGTGGCACTCGATGTCCCGTCGCCCCGCGAGGCGTGGGCCCTCGTGGATCGGCTCCCCGGGCTCCGGTGGGTGAAGGTCGGCCCGATGCTCTTCCTGCGGTCGGGCGAGGGCTTGATCTCCCGGCTCAAGGGCCGGGGACTGCGGGTGTTTCTGGACCTCAAGTGGCATGACATCCCGAATTCCGTGGCGGAGGCCGTGCGGGCCGCGGCGGCCATGGGGGTCGATCTCGCGACGGTGCATTCGCTCGGCGGGGACGCGATGTTGCGGTCCGCGGTCGCGGTCGCCGGCCCCATGCGCCTGGCGGCCGTATCGGTCCTGACGTCCCATGACGAGGCGGACTACTGGGCGGCGATGGGGCGGCCGGGGGGCGGGGCACTGCTCGATGAAGTCCGCCGACTTGCCACGCTCGCGGTGGCGGCCGGGGTGCACGCGGTCGTTGCCTCGCCGCACGAGGTGGCGGCCGTGCGCGAGGTGTCGGGGGCCGAGCGGTGGATCGTGACGCCGGGAATCCGGCCCGCCGGCTCGGCGCTTCACGACCAACGCCGGGCGGCGGATCCGGCGGCGGCGGCGGCGGCCGGGGCGACCCACCTGGTCGTGGGGCGCCCGATCACGCGGGCCGAAAACCCGGAAGCGGTGTATGAAGCAATGCGCGAGGCGGTACGGTGAGTCGTCCGCGGAATCGAGTTGGGAGGGTGTCCATCGTGAGATTGGGTACGGCGCTTGTCGGACTGGCACTGGTGGCGGCGGGGGGCCCGTTGGAGGCCCAGGACGGGTTGGATCGCGCCGTCGGCCGCGCCCGCGAGGCCTGGCTCGGGCACGATATTACGGCCCTCCTGAGCTCCAGTGACACCGTGCGGGTCGATATCCCCGGGACGGCCACGTCGGCGGCCATGAAGCCAGGCCAGGCCGCCCGGGTGCTGGACAAGTACCTCAAGGCGGCCGACGAGCACGGCTTCGAGCTGATCCGGGTCCGCCGCCTCGAGCCGGACCACGCCTATGCCGAGCTGGCCCGGGCCTACGTGATCAAGGGAACCGCAGAGGAGCAGCGGGAACGGGTCTTCTTCGGGTTCCGGCTGCTCGACGGAACCTGGCGGCTCCGCGAGGTTCGCGTAACCCCCTAAATCCAACTTGCATCGACATTAAGGCCTGTCTATATTCCGAGGCTCGTTTCCTGGACATTTGCTGGGGGCAGGCCTTGAAAGTCCGTTCAAGCGTCAAACCGATTTGCGAGTACTGCAAGGTGATCCGCCGACGTGGTGTCACGCGGGTGATCTGCAAGCGCAATCCCAAGCACAAGCAGCGGCAGGGCTAACGTATGGCACGAATCGCTGGTGTGGATCTGCCGCGCGAGAAGCGCGTGGAGATCGCGCTCACGTACATTTACGGCGTCGGCCGGACGACCGCTTCGCGAGTCCTCGATGCCACCGCCGTCAGCCCCGACACGCGAGTGCGGGACCTCTCGGATTCCGAGGTGGCCCGGCTGCGCCAGGCGATCGAGCGGGATGTGAAGGTGGAGGGTGCCCTCCGGACGGAGGTCGCCATGAACATCAAGCGCTTGATGGACATCGGGAGTTACCGGGGCGCGCGGCATCGCCGCGGCCTTCCGGTGCGCGGCCAGCGCACGCACACGAACGCCCGCACCAAGAAGGGGCCGCGGCGAGCAATTGCGGGCAAGAAGAAAGCGACGAAGAAGTAGCGTATGGCTCAGGCGTCAGGTTCCAAGCGGTCCAAGAAGGTCGTCGAGTCCGAGGGGATCGTGCACATCACGGCGACCTTCAACAACACGTTGATCATGATCACCGATATGCACGGGAACGCCGTGGCGTGGGGTTCCGCCGGCAAGTCGGGATTCAAGGGCTCCAAGAAGTCCACGTCCTTCGCGGCCACCGTGGCGGCCGAGCAGTGCGCTCGGGAGGCGGCCAACATGGGCGTGCGGCGCGTGCACGTCCGGGTCCAGGGGCCCGGGTCGGGGCGGGAGTCGGCCATTCAGGCGCTCGCCTCCGCCGGGCTGGAGGTGAAGTCGATCCGCGACGTCACGCCCATCCCCCACAACGGGTGCCGGCCGCCCAAGAAGCGGCGGGTCTGAGCCATGGCACGGTATACCGGTCCAGCCTGCAAGCTCTGCCGTCGGGAAGGCACGAAGCTGTTTCTCAAGGGCACGCGCTGCCTCACCGAAAAGTGCGCCATCGAGCGCCGCGCCTATCCGCCCGGCCAGCACGGCCAGTCGGCCGGCCGCCGACGCAAGGCGTCGGAGTATCAGCGGCAGCTGCGCGAGAAGCAGAAGGTCAAGCGGATCTACGGGCTCACGGAGCAGCAGTTCCGGAGCGCGTTCGAGAGGGTGCGGCCGCTGCCGGGCGTCACGGGCGAGAATCTGCTCGTGCGGCTCGAAACGCGACTGGACAACCTGGTGCACCGAATGGGGTTCGCCCAAAGCCGCCGCGCCGCGCGTCAGCTGGTGCGACACCGGCACATCGAGGTCAACGGCCGGGTCGTGGACGTTCCGTCCTACCAGGTACGCCCGGGGCAGGAGATCCGGGTGGCGCCGGCGAGCAAGGACCTGGTGAGCATCCGGTCGTCGCTCGACGCCCTCTCGCGGGCGGCGCCGGTCGGATGGATTTCGGTTGACGCCGAGAAAGCTGTGGGCAAACTGCTCGAGCTGCCGACACGCGACCAGATTCCGGTCGCTGCGCAGGAACAGATGATCGTGGAGCTGTATTCCAAGTGACGATGACGATCGACCTTTCCGGTCTCGTTCGCCCGCACGTCGTCGAGATGACGAAGCGGGAAGACGCGCCGTTCGCGGCGGAGTTCCGCCTCCAGCCCCTGGAGCGGGGATACGGGCACACCCTCGGCAATGCGCTGCGGCGGATGCTGCTGTCCTCCCTGCCCGGAACGGCGGTGTGGGCGTTCCGGCTCGAAGGCGTGGTCCACGAGCACCAGACCCTGCCGGCCGTGGTGGAGGACATCCACCAGATCATCCAACGGCTCAAGAGCATGACTCTGGTGATGCAGGGCGATCACACCGAGGCGGTCCTGCAGCTGAAGGCGGACAAGGCCGGCCCGGTCACCGCGGCCAGCATCCAGCCGCACCCGGCGGTGCAGGTGATCACGACGGACCACCTCCTCTTCACGCTGCAGGAAGACCGCGACATCAGCGGCGAGCTGTACGTGCGGAAGGGGCGGGGCTACGTCGAGGCCTCCCAGCACGAGGTCGACCGGTCGCTGCCGGTGGATTTGGTACGGATCGACGCGCTCTACAATCCGGTGCGCCGCGCCAACTTCACGGTGCAGGAGACCCGAGTGGGGCAGCGGACCGACTTCGACAGCCTCATGCTCACCGTCGAAACCAACGGCGCGGTCTCCCCGGAGGATTCCGTCGCGTACGCGGCGGCGCTCGTGCAGGAGCACTTCCGCTACTTCGTCGAGTTCGGGAAGACCCCCATCATTACGATCGGGGATTCGGAGGGCGGAGCCGCGCACGCCGTCACGCCGCTGCGCGAGCTGCTGACCAAGCCGATCGACGACTGCGGGCTCTCGGTGCGGTCGATCAATTCGCTCAAGAACTCGAGCATTTCGACGCTCGGCGACCTCGTGACGTTCAGTGAAGACGACCTGCTCAAGGTCAAGAACGTCGGGGAGAAGGCGCTTGGCGAAATCGCGGAGATGCTGCGCCGCGAGGGCCTCAACTTCGGCATGGAGTTCGAGGACCGCAGCGGCGAGATCGTCGTGACCAACGAAGGAACGACACCGGTGGCGGTCGGCGGCGACGTCGGCGAGGCCTCGTCCGGCGAGCCGGTGGAGGGATAGCAGGATGCGTCACCGTCAGAAGGGTCGCCAGCTCGGGCGCACGGTCGCCCACAAGCGGGCCATGCTCCGCAACATGGCGACGTCGCTGTTCAAGAACGAGCGGGTCGTCACCACGAACGCGAAGGCCAAGGAGCTGCGCCCGTTCGCCGAGCGCCTGATCACGTTGGCGCGGCGGGGCGACCTGCACGCCCGGCGCCAGGTCGAGCGGCACATCCGCGATCGCGACGTGCAGGGACGCCTGTTTCGGGAGATCGGGCCGCGGTTCGCCGCCCGCCCGGGCGGGTACACCCGGATCCTGCGGATCGGGCACCGGACCGGCGACGGGGCCGAGATGGCCCGGATCGAGCTGCTGGGTGAGTGAGGGTCGGCAGGACCTGCGGCAAACGAAACGGGGACCTCAAGGTCCCCGTTTTTTTACAGCATCCGCGCCGTCGCGCGGAGGATCAGCTCTGGGGGGCCGTCGCCGCCGGCCGTCGCGGCGCCTTCACCACGCGGTTGGACTTGATGCACTGCGTGCAGACGCGGAGCCGCTTGACCTCGCCGTTGACGAGCGCCCGGACCGACTGGAGGTTGGGGTACCACCGGCGGTTGGTCTTGTTGTTGGCGTGGCTGACGTTGTGCCCGAACGCCGGGCCCTTGCCGCAGATATCGCAAATACGTGACATATTCGTACGCCCGCTGGTTTTCCGATGTCGAACTGCTGTTCGGCGATAAGCTATGAACATTAGCGACGTCCGGGCGCGCATTCAACCCCTCGTGGGCTCGAATGCGGCCTCGAACGGGGGATAGGACATGCCCACCGCACTGATCACCGGGATCACCGGACAGGACGGGTCGTATCTCGCCGACTTCCTCCTGGGCAAGGGGTACGCGGTCGTCGGGATCGTGCGCCGGACCTCCCACGACTCCTACGAGCGGATCGGGCACCTGCTCGACCGGGTCCGGATCGTCCCGGCCGACCTCCTCGACCAGCACTCCCTCACATCGGTGATCCGTGACGTGCGGCCCGACGAGATCTACAATCTCGCCGCCCAGAGCTTCGTGCCGACGAGCTGGAGCCAGCCGGTCCTCACCGGCGAGTTCACCGCCCTCGGCGTCACCCGGATCCTGGAAGCGGTGCGGCTTGCCCACCCGGAGGCTCGGTTCTACCAGGCCAGCTCCTCGGAGATGTTCGGCAAGGTGCAGGAGACGCCCCAGAACGAGCGGACGCCGTTTTACCCCCGCTCCCCCTACGGCGTCGCCAAGGTCTACGGGCACTGGATCACGGTGAACTACCGGGAGTCGTACGATCTGTTCGCGGTGAGCGGGATCCTGTTCAACCACGAGTCGCCGCGGCGGGGGCTCGAGTTCGTGACCCGAAAGGTCTCCGACGGCGTGGCGCGGATCACGCTCGGGATGGCGAAGCAGCTCCCGCTCGGGAATCTCGATGCCCGGCGCGACTGGGGCTTCGCCCTCGACTACGTCGACGCGATGTGGCGCATGCTGCAGCATCCCACCCCCGAAGACTTCGTGGTCGGCACCGGCGTCATGCACTCGGTGCGCGACCTCGTCCGCGTCGCGTTCGAGCACGTTGGGCTCGAGTGGGAGCGGTACGTGACGCTCGACCCGGCGCAGGTCCGCCCGGCCGAGGTCGACCACCTGCAGGCGGATGCCGCCAAGGCCCGGACGCTGCTCGGCTGGGAGCCCACGGTGTCGTTCGAAGAGCTCGTGCGCATGATGGTCGATCACGACGTGGCCCGACTCGGAGCCCGGCGATGAGGGTGTTGGTCACCGGGGCGGACGGGTTCGTCGGCAGCTGGCTGGTGCGCCGGCTGCGGCGGGACGGCCACGAGGTGATCGCGGCGGTCCAGCAGGACCGCCCCCTGCTGGCCGCGGGCGCCCCGGCGCCGTGGGGCATCGGGGTGCCCACGGTGCCGTTCGAGCTGCTCGACGGTGCCTCCGTGCGCGGCATCGTCTCGATCGGGTTCGACGCGGTCGTGCACCTGGCTGCCGTGGCGTCGGGTGGCGACGCCCGGCGGGAGCCGGCGGACGCGTGGCAGGTCAACGCCGTGGGCACGGCCCGGCTCGCGGAGGAACTGGGCCGGTCTCGCGGCACGGGCAAGGCGGATCCGGTGCTCCTCGTTGCCTCCACCGCAGAGGTCTACGGCGCGGGAGACGGCGGGCGCCTCCGCGTCGAGACCGACGACGCGGCGCCCTGCTCGCCGTACGCGGCCTCCAAGCTTGCCGCCGAGGACGCGGCGCTGGAGGTGCACCGGCGCACGGGGCTGCGCGTGGTCGTCGCGCGGGCGTTCCCGCACACCGGCAAGGGCCAGGACACGCGGTTCGTCGTGCCGGCGTTCGCGCGGCGGCTGGTCGCGGCGAAGCGCGCCGGCGTGAAGGAGGTGAAGGTCGGGAATCTCGACCCGGTGCGCGAGTTCCTCCACGTTTCGGACGTGGTGGAGGCGTATGTGGACCTGCTTCGCCTCGGGGTACCGGGCGAGGCGTACAACGTCGCCGGCGGGTCGGCGGTCTCGCTGCGCGAGCTGTTCGATCGGCTCGCGAAGATCGTGGCTCACGACGCGGTCGCCGTGCCCGATCCGGAGCTGGTCCGCCCGGCGGACATCCCGCACCTGGTGGGCGACGGCTCGAAGCTGCGCGCGCTCGGCGCGTGGCACCCGAAGGTGGATCTGCACGAAACGCTGGTCGAGGTTGCGGATGCCCAAGCGCACTGACATCGAGAGCATCCTGCTCATCGGCTCCGGCCCGATCGTGATCGGACAGGCGGCGGAGTTCGACTACTCCGGCACCCAGGCCGTGAAGGCTCTCAAGGAAGAGGGCTACCGCGTCATCCTGGTGAACTCGAACCCCGCCACGATCATGACGGACCCCGAGCTGGCGGATCGGACCTACATCGAGCCGGTGACGCCCGAATGGGTCGCGAAGGTGATCGAGCGGGAACGGCCGGACGCCCTGCTGCCCACCATGGGCGGCCAGACGGCGCTCAACGTGGCGATGGCGCTCACGCAGAACGGGACGCTCGAGCGCTTCGGAGTCGAGCTGATCGGTGCGGACGAGCGGGCGATCCGCATCGCCGAGGACCGCAGGGAGTTCGGCGCGGCGATGCAGCGGATCGGGCTGGCCGTGCCCAAGGGCGCGGTCGTCACGTCGCTGGAGGAGGCGCTCGCGCTGATTGACGAGATCGGCTATCCGGCAATCATCCGGCCGTCGTTCACGCTCGGCGGCACGGGCGGCGGCGTGTCTTACAACATCGAGGAGTACGAGGAGCAGGTGCGGCGCGCGCTCGATCTCTCGCCCGTCGGCTCGGCGCTCATCGAGCAATCGGTCATCGGGTGGAAGGAGTTCGAGCTGGAAGTGATGCGCGACCGGCGCGACAACGTCGTCATCGTGTGCTCGATCGAGAACCTGGACCCGATGGGGGTGCATACCGGCGATTCGATCACCGTCGCACCGGCGATGACGCTGACCGACCGCGAATACCAGATCATGCGGGATGCCGCCATCGCGATCATCCGCGAGGTCGGCGTCGACGCGGGCGGGTGCAACATCCAGTTCGCGCTGCACCCGGGCACCGGCGAGATGCTGACCATCGAGATGAACCCGCGGGTCTCACGATCATCGGCCCTGGCGTCCAAGGCCACGGGTTTTCCCATAGCAAAAATAGCGGCCAAGCTTGCGGTCGGCTACAGTCTGGATGAGATCGCCAATGATATCACCAGGGAAACGCGTGCATCTTTCGAACCCACCATTGATTATTGCGTTGTGAAAATACCCCGCTGGACCTTCGAAAAATTTCCCCGAACCCCGGATTTTCTGACCACTTCGATGAAGTCGGTGGGGGAAACCATGGCCATCGGCCGCACCTTCAAAGAAGCTTTGCAGAAGGCTGTACGCTCCTTGGAAATTGGCCGCTACTCCTTGGACAGCGGGCTGTCGTCCGGGTCCCTCAGAGATCCGGAAACTTTAGAGCTTATCCGTCAGAAGCTGCGTGAGCCCAACTCGGAGCGGCTGTTTTACCTGCCCGCTGCCATGGAGGCTGGATTCGATCTGGACGAGATTTACCAACTCACAAAGATTGACCCCTGGTTTCTATATAATATTCAGCAGATTGTCGAATTTGAGGGCCATTTGCGTCAGCAACCCCTGACGGCTGATCTATTGCGACTCGCCAAGACTTACGGCTTTTCGGACCACCGCCTGGCCGAACTCCGTGGCACCGAAGTTGAGGCCATCCGCCAACAGAGATTCGATCTTGACCTGGTCCCGGTTTACAAGCTGGTGGACACCTGCGCCGCCGAATTCGAAGCCTATACTCCCTATTACTACTCCACTTATGAATCGGAAGATGAATCACGACCGGGTGACATACGCAAGGTGATGATTCTGGGCGGCGGCCCCAATCGAATCGGCCAGGGCATCGAATTTGACTACTGTTGCGTCCATGCTTCCTTTGCCTTGCGCGAGGAGGGGATTCAATCGATCATGGTCAATTCCAACCCGGAGACGGTGAGCACCGACTATGATACTTCAGACAAGCTCTACTTTGAGCCCCTCACCCTGGAAGACGTCCTGCACATAATCAAGAATGAATCTCCAGACGGTCTCATTGTCCAGTTCGGCGGCCAAACCCCTTTGAACCTCGCAGTACCTCTGGCTAAAGCTGGAGCGACCATCTTGGGAACCACTCCCGACAGCATCGACCGGGCGGAGGATCGCGAGCGCTTCCAGGTGCTTCTCAGGAAACTCGGCCTGCGCCAGCCAAAAAATGCAATCGCCGCCAGCGCTGCCGAAGCCTTGGAGGCAGCTACCCGAATTGGCTATCCTGTACTGGTGCGGCCCTCCTACGTCCTGGGTGGTCGGGCGATGGAAATCGTCTATGAACAGCAGCAGCTCGAAGCCTTCATCCACCAGGCGGTTCACGTATCCCCCGGGCACCCAATCCTGGTGGATCAATTCCTCCGAGATGCCATAGAGGTTGATGTGGACGCCATCTCCGACGGCACTACCACGGTAATTGGTGGAATTATGGAGCATATCGAGGAGGCAGGCATCCATTCCGGCGACTCCGCCTGTGTGCTTCCTCCCATCAGCATCTCACCGCAACTCATCCATGAGATCAAAGCCCAGACCAAAGCTCTGGCAAAGGAATTGGGGGTGGTTGGGCTCATGAACATCCAGTACGCGGTAAAGGACAGCTTGCTCTACGTACTGGAGGTAAATCCCCGGGCCTCCCGCACGGCACCTTTTGTGAGCAAGGCGATCGGCGTGCCGCTTGCGAAGCTCGCCACCAAAGTCATGTTGGGAAAGACCCTGTCTGAACTTGGCTTTACCCGTGAGGTAGAGCCGGATCATCTGGCCGTCAAAGAGTCCGTTTTCCCGTTT
>Ga0209536_100012629_pt1 | contig 12258 bp, 11 predicted proteins | sample DeeMarSeWOR28_12_FD_187461 | JGI IMG/M metagenome (GOLD analysis project Ga0209536, IMG submission 187461) | Marine sediment microbial communities from White Oak River estuary, North Carolina - WOR-2-8_12 (SPAdes) (version 2) | ecosystem: Environmental > Aquatic > Marine > Intertidal zone >...
CTGACAGAAGAAAGAGAACAAACCATGGGTGGGAATTTCCTTTCACAGGCATAACCTCTCCGAGGAAAGTCAGGGATTGATTACAGGTGGCGATATTGTCAAGATTTGTGAGAAGATCGGGTAAATCACCTCTAAAAACAACATGGGAGCATCAGCCAAGGGCCCGGATGACTCGGATCCGTGGGAAGTGGTCATGGGTAAACGGAATACAGGCAGCATCAGCCGTCGCTCGACTCAACCATTGTGGGTGCAAACGTTGGCGCAGGCCCACTGATTTCCTCTGGGTCAAATGTAGATTGCTAGGGGCAGGCGGCCCGCTAGCTTCATTGGTACCGCTCGAGGCGAGCTTGTCGACCAATGAGATTCGATCTTCTAACGCGCTGAATTTACTGACCTTTGACAAGGGTCCGCCCAGATGATCGCGAGAAGATCTTCTCTCCTGCTTCTGCTCTCAGCATCCCAACCCAAAGCTTGAGGGCTCCGAAATCGCGACACTTGGAGTGAGGATGACCCGTGGAAGTTCCCTGCGCCGGTCGCGTTAGTTCGACCTCGCAGCGTTTAGGATTCAGTCCTGGCGGGAGACAGCTTTGCCTAGCACGGGAGCATTTCCCAGTGCTCTACTTCCTCACGGCACGGAAGTCGAGCCTGCACAGATCGCCAGTTGTGTATGGCGATCCTCGAGTGGCTGTCATCTGTACCAATCATTGCGCGTCAAGGGGAAACCGCTCTTTCCCCCTTCGGGCTTCACAAGGAGCGATTGGTAAACATTGTTCACACCTGTGTCAAAGGCGCGAGCCGATGCTGTCATGAAGATCTTCCAAACTCGGAAGGTCGTCTCGTCCGTCGCTTGAATTGCCTCCTGCCGGTGCGACTCCATTCGACGAACCCATTGGCGCAGCGTGAGCGCATAGTGTTCACGCAGACTTTCAACGTCACGTACTTCAAATCCGGCCTCCTCTGAGGCGCGTGTGCTCGCGCTGATTGACACCGGGTCGCTATCAGGAAACACAAATGCTTGGGAGAATGACACCTTCCCATCATCTTCCGCCTCGGGGCGGGACGCGATCCCGTGATTGAGAAAGACGCCGCCCGGCCGTAGCAATCGCCACGCCTGCCTGAAATACTCCGGCAGCATCCGTTCCCCCACATGCTCCACCATGCCTATGCTCACGAGCGCGTCGAAGGATTCCGGCCCATCTATCTCCCGATAGTCCCTTACCTCCACACGGCATCTGTCTGCCAGGCCCGCACTAAGGATCCGCTCGTTGGCAAGGCGTGCCTGAGGCTCGCTCAACGTAATGCCCAATGCTGTGACGCCAAAGTGCTTCGATGCAAAGAGTATCAACCCTCCCCAGCCGCATCCAATATCGAGCAGTCGTTGCCCGCGCTTTAGTCGGAGCTTTCGGCAGATGTAGTCCATTTTGCGCTCCTGTGCATCATCCAAGTCCTCGTCTGCCGAGAGGAAGTAGGCGCACGAATACACCATATGCCTGTCAAGAAAAAGGGCGAAGAAATCGTTGGAGGTGTCATAATGGTAGGTCACAGCCTGACGGTCACGCTCCTTGGAATGGACCGCGCCAGTGAGCCTGGCGGCCTGCCGGCCACTTCTCGCGATCTCCTGGGATGGTAAGCGAAGAAGCTGTAATGTGAGCCATATCTTATCAGTGATCCCCAGACGCGGCTGCAGGAGATACTCGGCCACCGGCAAAGCATCTTCCAGATTGCCCTCGATGTCGATATCTCTGTGAATATAGGCCTGACCAAGCGTTCGCTGGTCGCCCGAGAGCAGTATGGAGCGAAGCGTTCCAGGGCGGCAGATGACCATAGTGAATCGGGTTGGCTGGCCGTGTTCCGCGTCCCAGCCCGAGTCGTCCCAGAGCCGTACTGCAAAATCGCGGGGATGATAGTCCCGAAAGAGTAATTGAAGAATGGACAAGCTTCTCTCCGCCCAACGAGCCTGATGTGAAATCTGCGTATGCATGAGTTCCTCCTAGCGGGTGTGGCCTCAAGTCTTGTGGGAAAAGTCAACGCAAATGTGCTTCTGAGGCCGGGTGGCTGCCGCTTCCAAGGCGACGCCCGTTCTTTCCACGCCGAGATGTTCGAGGGTCTTGCAGTGAGAAACCGTCTGACCAACGAGGGTAGCCATGACAGTTCCTTCAAGAGGGGAGATGCTGACAAATTAGCTCAGAGCAAGACGATAGTCAAACGTGAGTAAGAGGACGGACTGGCTGCAGGACATGATGAGGCCTGACGGCGTCGGGCTTCGTTGCCCGTTGAATCGTTGCGGGGTGGATGGGGGACTCGAAGAACCCTGATGGTCATCTTGTTGGCCACGAAAGAGCAAGGCTGGCGCCCATGGATGCTCGGATGCCCGTTCAAGCGGCATGAGTCAGATTGGCCTCCGCGTCATGGACCTGCCTTCCTCTTTGTGTTGTGAGTTGGCTCTACAGCGGTGTGGGGTGGGTCGTCGGAAGTGTCAGGGCAGGCAGAGGTCATGCAGACGGCTCAGCGGCCCCCGTGCGACAGCCAACTAGGTGTTCGATGACCTTGGGGTGATGGAACTTCGGACCGAAGAGATCGGTAATAGCAGTTTCTTAAGGAGGGTGAGCGGAGGGATCCACGTCACTCTTCTTCATCCAACCCCATCGTCCTAAGCAGGGCGGCATATCTGGGGTCAGGGCGGATATTGTCGAAGTCCGGATGGACCTTGAGAGCTCGAAGCGCATAGCCCTTTTCCCTACTTTCTTCAAGCCATTCGAATGCCCGGTCTTTCATGCCCAAGAGGCTGTACAGCCGGGCCACGGATTCCGCCGAAACCTGGAGTTTCCCTGAAGAATCAAACGCCTGGGCAAGCATCGCTTGCCACAGGGCACGCTTCCCGCCTTTCTGGTACGCTACCGACCATTCTCTCCAGGCCGGTCGACCCGCCCTTTGCCAGTATTCCATGGCCTCATCAAAGTTGTCCTTGGCAGCGTAGGCGTTGGCAATCAGTATGCAGTTTTCACCGATCTTTGTTGTGTCACCGCTCGTTGAATCGACGGAGAGGGCCTTGTGGTACGTTGCTATCGCCTCATCGTACCTTCGTGCCAGGAAGTACGCTTCGCCCAGACATGCGGTGAAATCGCGCGACAGTGGATCCATTTCCATCTCTCGACGGATACGCTCGATAGCTTCAGCGGTGCGCCCCACGCACATCAGATAATGGCTGTACCAGTGGCTTACGCTCACGTCGTTCGGGCTCAATTCGAGGGCACGTTCCATTTCGCGCCTTCCTTCCCGAAAATTGTTCGCATGGTAGAAGGCAAAGAAACCCAACGCAGCATGGGGATCGGCCAATGCTTCATTGATTTCCAGGGCCCTGCGGGCTGCGGCCTGGACCTTTGGTCCGTTCTCTCTCGGGGAAATATCGGTGTAGCCGCTCAATACAGCGTAGGTCATGGCCAGACCTGCGTATGCATCGGCGTACAGTGGGTCGAGGTCTATCGCCCGATTGAAGTACTCGATCGCCTTTGTAAGATCATTCACAGTTCTCTTGTTCCAGTAATGCCTGCCCTTGACATAGAGCTTGTAAGCCTCGTTGCTCTCGGTGCGCTTCTCCCCTCGCTGACTTCCTTGCGCAGAGGTGTATGTTGCCCGAAGTGCAGTTGCGATCTCCCGTGCCAGGTCGCTCTGAATCTCGAAAATCTGGGTCAGGTCTCTGTCGTATGTCTCCGCCCAGAGGTGGTCGTCGGTGCTGGCATTGATGAGCTGCACAACGACACGTACCCGGTTACCCGCTCTCCGATAGCTTCCCTCGAGAATGGTAGCCACGTCAAGCTCATGCCCGATGTCGCGAATACTCCTGTCAACTCCCTTGTATTGCATGACGGAGGTTCGCGCGATGACCTTGCCTATGCCGCGGACCCGTGCAAGTTCGGCGATGACGTCCTCGGTCAAGCCGTCTGCGAAGTACTCGTCCTCCTTATCGTCACTGAGATTGCGAAAGGGGAGAACGGCGATGGACTTGTCAGGGAGCGGATATGTTCTCGGGAGCAGCATGAAATAGAATGCGGCACCAAGGGCGACAATAGCCATTGCGCCGGCAATGACCAGCCTGAGTTTACTCGTCTTCCTTTGCGGTCGGCCTTCGGGAGGCCCCTGCGGCAGGACGTCTCGCAGATCAGACAGCATTTCGTGAACATGCTGATACCGTTTTTCGAGGGCCTTGGTGAGGCACCTGTCCACAATTTGGACCAGTCTAATCGGCAGGTCCAATCGAGCGCCTGGAAGGCGTTCAGGTTCTGAGTTGAGGATGGAATACATCAAGGCGTTTTCGTAAGCCGCGTCGAATGGCCTCCGTCCGGCGAGCATCTCGTACAGGATAACCCCGAGTGACCAGAGGTCTGTTCTGTGATCCGCTTCTTCGCCTTTAACTTGCTCCGGCGACATGTACGCGGCGGTGCCGAGAGTGGAGCCCGTCCTTGTGAGCATAGTCCGGCCAGAGAGCTTGGCGAGGCCAAAGTCGACGATCTTGACCACACCGTCAGCGGTCATCATGATGTTGGCCGGCTTGATATCCCGGTGGATGATGCCGTGCTCGTGGGCTTTCGCAAGGCCCTGGGCGACCTGGATGGCAATGGTGAGGGCATCGTCAATCTTCAAGGGACCGCGCTCGATCATCTTCTTGAGGGTCTCGCCCTCGTAGTAGCCCATGACGAGGAACATCTGGCCATCGTCTGTTTCGCCGATGTCGTGGACAACGCAGATGTTCGGGTGGTCTAGGGCAGAGGCGGCTTTGGCCTCGTGAACGAAGCGCTCCTTGGCTTCAGGGTCTCGCGTGAGATCGGGAGGGAGGAACTTCAGGGCGACGGGACGGTCGAGCTTGAGGTCCTGGGCTTTGTAGACGACGCCCATTCCCCCGCCGCCGAGGTACTCGAGGATCTTGTAGTGAGAAACAACCCTGCCGATCATGGGAATCTCCACGGTCGTGAATGATCCCAACGGCACGAAGCATCAGCAGTACACCGGTAAGATAGGGGAGGGGACGGTGAGATTCAACGTGCGGTTTGGGTGAAGGGTCAGGGTGAGTCAGGCAGGCTGACGGAGAGGTCCGGAGGATATGACAAAGCCCGGCGGGGGCGGGCTTCGTTGCACATTGGATTGGTGTGGGGCGGATGGGGGTCCCACAGAGCCCTGTTGTTGGTGGAAATCGCGCTGAGAAAGCTAGGCGTGTCCCGCTAAATCAAGGCGGGCACCCGGAGGAACTTGGGTGCCCGCCCGATGGACTCTGAGCAACCGTTACGTAGCACGGAGATCTCGAAGAAACTCGCGACAGCGGTGCTGTCTACCGGCGACAGGATCATCACTTCAAGCGCTCGAAGCCCAGCCGTCCGGGTTATTGTACCCTTTGAATGCCCGGGGCCTTCCAGCTGCCATCCAGAGCCTCCTGCTTCGGCCAATACAGGCGCATCGCTACCCAGAACGGACCCTTCGGTGCCGGCAGCCAATTGTCTTCCTTTGCCTTCCCGGGAGAGTCATGCTGAAGGTACAGGGTGATCCCTCCGTCCGCGTCGCGTGCAAGGCTCGGGAGCATTGACGAGTTGATCAGATAGCGGTTCAGCCGATTCGCCGATAACAGGCTTGAAGGCAGCTCGTACATCGTCAGAGACCAGAACGCAATCACCGGTGGCAGCTGGTCCGGTGCGAACCGCAGCGTATAGCGATGCTCTGAACCATCAAACGGCTGCCCGCTCGCATCGACGCGGTACAAGGGATATATCGCCTCCTGCTTCGAGTTTCCGTAGATGCCAATTACCGCTGCCGCGAAACGGTAGAGATAATTGTTCTTCAAGTACTCTCGCGTGCCAAAGGTATCGCCACTGGTCACCCTGCCGGTTTCCATTTCAGTCTTCACGAACTCATTCAGTTCCTTCCACGCATCCGCCATCCCATCTTTGATCGCTTGCTGGATCTCCGGTGAGAATGTCGAAATATCGAACTGCTTCCCTGCGCCGATGCCGAGCTTCGCAAATCGCGCCATCAGCTCTTGTTCGGAGGAATGCGTTGGGCAGAACGTCAGGACAAAGTTTAGGATGTTGAAAAACTCGGGTGAACTCTTTTGATCCGCCGGGGTCAGCGGTTTGACGAACTCGATCGCAGGGGCGGGTTTTGGGGCGGGCTGCCCGAGAAACGCTGAGAGAGTCTCGACCTTATAGCCCTCCTGGATCTTCTTCACATTATCGATGTCACTAGGATTGATCAACTGGGTACGATACAGACCGAACCCCAATTCGGTCTCGCAGCGGAACACCTTCGTGATTCCTTCCGGGATTTCTCCCTCCCACGAAGGCCCGGCAACGAGGAAATTGCCACCTTTGCTGCCCATGGTACGGCTGCCGATGTAGTCAAAATTGAATGTGTAAGCGTCGATCAACTGAACGGAATAATACCGTTCCTTCTCCATGGGGGGTATGGTGATGACAAGGGGCTCGGCTCGAAGATCCATCCCCAGGAACCCATAGGGGGTGTCAGAGTTGGGCGTTTGGACGGCCTTGTCTTCTGGCGTGTAGACCCGGCTGAAGCTCCTGAGAGTGTTGAACGTGGTCTTGTATTCCGGGTTCGCGGGATCCACGTAGTACGCGTACATAATGCGGTAACTATCCACCACTGGGAAACCATAGATGTAGGCCTCCTTGGCGATGGCGCGTGCCTCATCGGCATTGGGGGCCTGTGTGCAACCGGGTAGTGCGAGGCAACCCAATATGATGATCACGAGGATAGATGTAAAAGTCATGGTCTTCATGCTGGCGGCTCTCCTTGCGTGTGATAGAAGGTCATGAGGGAAATTCCTTGCCGACCACGGGATATTCTCCACGGGCGTGAACGATTTGAGTGGCACGGGAAGACTGACGGCGCCACAATGCGGAACATGTCGGCGAAAACCAAACTCGGGGGATTCGATTGGCAGAGCGCGAACGGAAATGATACAGCCCGACAATGTCGGGCTTCGTTGGTCATTGAATTATTGCGGGCCGTAGTAGACTCGATTTGTAACTGGACGGATAACGCGCCAGGCGATCAAACTGTCGCTTACATGGTCATGGATTTTTTCGATTCCGTTGGCTCTTGACAGAAGTTCCCCATTAGTCGGATTTCGCGGTACTGTCCTCCTTTTCTTCGACGAGATTTTGGGGGGGAGGTCAGGGGTCCCGCGCCTGACAACGCGAAAAGAACGAAATTAACATTGGCAGCCTTACAGGTGGCTGGCATCTAGACGATCCACTCTTGACATTTCCTGAACGTTGGACTATTCTAGTCACGCGGAGAATTCCCCAAGTTCATTGACACAGGCCTCTTTGATCCCCACAAATGGAAGTGCTTCTCTGCTTCATGAACTTGGTGGTTCGGAGCATATTCCTGAAGACCTGTAAGCTTCACCGTATTTCCACAACTGGAGGTAACTATGAAGCCACAATCATTGCTGCTTGGACTATTTTCGCTAGTAATCTTAGGATGCCAGGTGAATCAGAAAACAACAGAAGAGCAATTAAAAACCGATGAAAATGGGATTGCAATTCTATCAGACCAGGAAATTGAGAATGTCGTTAAACGCTCTTACCAGTACGTAGCAATGTACAATGTAAATCAGAAGATGGCACTTGCTGAAAAAGGACTGACCACCCGTGGGTACAACAAGGGAATGAGAAATACCAATCTATTAGATCATACCGCAAGATTTATTGCCAGACCCAACAACGATGTGATGTACCAGCTAGCTATGCTGGATCTGCGCAAAGACGCAATTGTGTTTGAGATGCCAGCCATCGAATCAAAATATGCTTCGATGATGGCAACAGGCTATGATCATTACGTTAATATCCCCATGTCCACCACCAATGAGGACGGAGATTTTCGTCAGCTGAAAACTATTCTGTTTTATACTGCCAGAACAGAAGAATATCAAGGCGGAGATATTGAGGGCGTTGATGAAACATTTGAGATGACTGGGGACTTTGTTTCGGTGGTCTTACGAGTTATGCCCCACGCCAATGAGCCTGCAAGATTCAAGCGGATCGTTGAACAAATCAATTCGATTAAGGGAATGTCTTTGTCGGAATATCAGGGTAGGCAAACTCCAAAATTGGGGGAAGTGAACTTTCCGCCATACGGAGAGACCGATGCGGACATATTTGAAAACAACTTGTTAGAAGTGATGCAATTTGTCTTCAATCACACCACCTTTGATCCTAATAACCAATTGGACAAAGAGGTACTGGCTGTTTATGGCCGACTTGGTGTGAAACCTGGAAATGAATTCAATCCCAATGATGTTGACCTGACCCCCGTATAGCGATCCGTTTTGTATATTGGAAACGGATCGAAGGAGGGCACGATGAGGGGCAAGAAATATACAGCTGAACAGATCGTTGCGAAGCTCCGGGAAGCCGAGGTTCTTCTGGGCAAAGGGATGAGTCTGGGAGAGGTCTGTCGGCAGCTGGAGATCACCGATGTGACGTATTATCGCTGGAGGAAGGAGTACGGCGGATTGCGGGTGGACCAGGCCAAGCGCTTGAAGGAGCTGGAGGCGGAGAATGGGCGGTTGAAGAAGGCGGTGGCTGATCTGACGCTGGATAACATGATCTTGAAGGAAGTTAACCGAAAAAACTTCTAAGCCCGGCTAAGAAGCGCCGGGCAATTCACTGGGTGCAGGATGAGTTCTCCGTATCTGAACGCCGTGCCTGTCGGGTGCTGGACCAGCCGCGCACGACACAGCGGCAGGAGCCCCGGATGTGCGAGGAGGAAAAGATCTTGCGGGAGAGAATTGTTGCCCTGGCGTGTACGTATGGCAGGTACGGATACCGGAGGATCACAGGACTGCTCAGGAACGAAGGGTGGCATGTGAACCATAAACGAGTGGAGCGGATCTGGAGGCAGGAAGGCCTGAAAGTGCCCCAGAGACAGCCCAAACGACGGCGGCTCTGGTTGAACGATGGATCCTGCATCAGACTCCGACCTGAGCGCAAGGACCATGTCTGGAGCTACGACTTTCTGGTGGAGCGGACGAGCGATGGGAGAGCCTTGAAGATCCTGACCGTGATGGATGAATACACCCGGGAGTGCCTAGCGATCCATGTGGCCAGGAAGATCACGGCGTATGAGGTAATCGAGCAGTTGGCAGACCTGTTCCTGACCAGGGGAATCCCGGAGCACCTGCGTTCAGACAACGGGTCGGAGTTCACAGCACAGGTCATCCGTGGCTGGCTCAAGCGGTTGGGAGTGCAGACACTGTACATCGAGCCAGGAAGTCCGTGGGAGAATGGCTATATCGAGTCATTCAACGGAAAACTCAGGGATGAGCTGTTGAATCGAGAGATCTTCGATACACTGCACGAGGCAAAGGTCCTTGTGGATCGGTATCGGTGGGAGTACAATACGCTCAGGCCACACAGCTCTCTGGGCTACCGGCCACCGGCACCAGAGGCCTATCTCCGACTTCAGACAGCCAGTGCCTGAAGCTGGAAATCCAAATCACACACTGGCACAAACGGTGGGGGCTGGTCAGGGTGGGGTGGGATGAGAAGATGGGGGGAACTCCCAAAGAGAAAGGGGTGGGGGGAGTACCCTCCTTACATATATATTTCATGCAATCGGATGAGCGATGTTTCATATGTGAAACGGATTATGATCCTGATGCTTCGAAAAAAAAGACCCCCGTAGGGGGGGTCTTTTGGGTGTCAGAATGTATCCTCACCATTGGCTGGCTTGGTCTCTGCAGGAGTCTCCTCCAGCAGCTGAGGACGGTAGTTCTTGGGGTATCCCCGCTGCAGGGATCGTTTCCACCTGAGGAGAAGATCATCTGGTCCATCCTCCGGGGTACCGATCTGATTCCAGTCGGAGTAGCGGGGTTTCCCGTTGTCCTTCTCGCCTGAGACATAGGAGAGGCGCAGGATTTTCTTGCCCACCAGAGGCTCTAGAATGCCCGCAGGAAGCTCATTTGTCGGGGTGAGCGTTCCAGTGTATCCCAACCGGGACAACGCCTCCTGAACGACAAATGCACCTCCCCAACCGATAACCTCCCCGGTAGCCGGGTCACGCTTGAAATCACCGGCTATGACCAGCTCGGGCTGGAAGTTCCTGCCGATCTCAAGGAACAGCTTGATGCCGATGTCAACGGGGTGATCCATAAAGGGAAGGGTCATCCCGGAGATATCCTGCACATCGGCGATGGCAGATTCATTGATGTAGACGCCCGGACCAAAGGTCCGCTTCTGGTACTTCTTGTCGCATGAGAGTGTCATTTCATACCTCCATTGGTTGGCACTACGAGTGAGTTGACTCTGCTCCGTACCGCGCGCTCTGTAGGAGGCGCGATACGGGAGAGCTGTTTGATGATCTCCGGTAGTGAGCTTCCAGCCTCTACGCTCGTACCGCGCTGCCCAGTGAAGCCATTCTTGGTAACCTGTAGCTTCCGATCCTTGGCTTCAGAGAACTGAAGCATCACATCAGCCTTATAGGGTAGCGGTGAATACACACGCGGTACGAGATTGCCAGTGCCACGATCATTGACATATTCCTCCTTCAATCTGGCAGTAACAACTAGATGGAACCTTCGGGAGAACTTGATATCGTCGATGATCGCGTTACACAATCTCCACACCTCAGCCCAGTTCCACGGCATCCCGACCTTCTCCTTCTCAGTACGTTCCAGATACTCGATCTCAGCAAACGTCTGGAGGTCAGAGCCAGAGTCAAGGATGATTGTGCCATCGGGCTGAGCTTTCAGGATGTGTTGTACCGCCACAGCCATCTCGGTGAAGCTCTTGACCACAGCGAACTTCACGCCGCTGAACTTGCGCGTTACGATCTGAGCGCGGTACTCGGTGTCAATCAGATACACCGGACCAAGCTCAGTCATCGTACAGGCTAGATGCGTCTTGCCACTGCCTTCCTTCCCAGCGACTAGAACCACCATCTTTGGTAGCTCCTCAATCTCAGAGAAGACGAACGAGTCACGGAGCGTTATGAGCTGCTGACGCTCTTTCTCATTCCGGTAATACGGACTGATCTTCATGATTTCCTCCTCTCAGTTGAGCTTCCCGGCATAGTCCAGCAGACCGTCAGTGACGTAGCTGTTATTGGTGTAATCGGAGTAGGACTGCTTGTCGCTATGCCAGAACACCCGTGTACAAGCATCCAGCAGTCCGAATGCGGTGTGTTTCTCGTCCTTCAGGTACTGGTCAACGACCCTTCCCCAGTTTGTGGCAGAGAGTCCGGTAAGGTGGTCGGTGCGGAGTATCCGCAGATCACCCATCTGAAGCTCCTTCAGCTCTAGACTGTGGAGCATGCTGGCAAATCGGGCCATCTTCGCTCTTGACCCAGTCAGAACAGCGTTGAATGCACCCTCTGTCTGATCGTCCCAGTTGATGTTCCCACGATGATGACGGAAGACGAACCGGGCGAAGTACGTCTCTGAGGTCATCCCATTGGAACAGACCAGATGCTCAGCATATGCTCCCACAGACAGCGCACGTGATCCGTCATAGCTGTTGTAGGCAATGAGACCGAAGCGGATGAGATCACCGGGAGAGACTTCGGCGGTGATGCTATCGCTTGTCAGAGCATAGATGAACCTCTTCCCATCGAAGAAGAGCTTCCGCTGCGCCCAGTCGTCGATGTTAGACCGCACGGCGATGCGATCTACAACCTCCTTCACACGTGCGTTGTGGACGAGAAGATAGTTGGCTGAGACCACACCGATCTCAGACCAGCCTGCATGTGCATCCTCATCGGCAATGCGTACAGACTTGCCCATTGACTGCATCCCATCACGGGAGTACAGTGGTGTTACCTGCATCTCTGCAAATGGGTTCATGACAGAACCTCCTATATAGGTGAGTGAATGGATGAAAATAGAAGCGCCGGCCCTGAAGGCCGGCGCGTGGTAAGGAGAGAGAATAGGGGTGCGACTACACGGTCAGTCCACCGAAGTGGAACTCAAGCCAGTAGCGTCCGTCCTTGCTTGATGGATAAGGCTTCCGAGGTGAGAGCCTGATCCCACGCTCAGCAGCCCAATGCGTAATGCGATCAGTGGCCAGATCCACAAGATCCTTCTGCACCGAATGCCGAGAGCGGATGAAGTTGGCCTGCTCCACCGAAGGGACAACCGTTGGTCGATTACCAGTCCCATTGAACCGGTAGTAGGTGAAGTCGAAGGTGATGCTGTCCATTATAAACCTCCTGTGATTGTTGATGAGAGACTGGCAGGAGGGTGCAACCATT
>Ga0209536_100012630_pt1 | contig 12257 bp, 10 predicted proteins | sample DeeMarSeWOR28_12_FD_187461 | JGI IMG/M metagenome (GOLD analysis project Ga0209536, IMG submission 187461) | Marine sediment microbial communities from White Oak River estuary, North Carolina - WOR-2-8_12 (SPAdes) (version 2) | ecosystem: Environmental > Aquatic > Marine > Intertidal zone >...
GGCGTCGCGCTGCCCGGGTTCTGCCCGCACGAGGTACATCATCTCGCCGCCAAAGAGGCCGTAAGCCGGAATCAGGGCGGTGCGATCGACATTGTCCGAGTGTGGCCAGGCATTCTGCATGTGGTCGTAGATGCCGATGATCTCGATCGGTTTTTCGCCGTTGGGCTCGTCGTAAACCGTCTGTCCCAGCGCGTCGCCATCCGGGAACAGCGCATCCGCCAGTTTCTGGCTGATGATGGTGACCCGGGGAAATTCGAAGCTCTCCAGGCTGCGAATGGTCATTTCTTCGGGGCGGAAGTTTCGGCCGGCCAGCAATTCGAGGTCGAGCGTCTCCAGGCCGTGCTCGTCCACCATGAACATGCCGAGGTTGATCGACTCGTCCGAGGTCATCTCCGGCGTCGTGTAGTAATCATCACCCCAACCGCTGCCGCTGACCGGAACGGACTGAATGGGCACCGCGTCGACCACGCCGGGCAGCGAACGCAAGGCGTCGAGATCGTCGCGCCGCAATTGTTTGTGGTCGACGTTCGAATCAAACAGCGTGGTCATGAATATCGCCGTGTTCGGCTCATCGAGGCCGGAAGGGCGCGCGACGTCAGCGGCGCGCTGGCTGATGATGAAGGCGGCGTTGGTCATCACGGCCATGGTCAACGCGATTTGCAGCGCAATGAGGAGGGCCCCCAGCATGTTGCGCCGCAGGGTCCTGAAAATGGGTCCGAAATCGTTCATGGTTGAATCCTCACGCGTGGGCCTTACTGGGTTTTCAACAATCCGGCGGGCGCCAGTCTCGAGACGCGCCAAACCGGATAGAGTCCCGCGGCGATGGCTGCGGTGACCGAGATGATGACGGCGGCGGCCAGCATGACAGGATCCATGCTGACCAGGTGCTGATAGCCCTGGTACAGGCTTTCGACGCCGCGCAGGCCGAGCCAGGCCAGCCCGATTCCTACCACGCCGCCCAGTACGCCGATGGTGCCGACCTCGACCAGGTTCTGGGCAAAAATCGCACCCCGGCTGGCGCCCATGGCCCGGCGCAGGGCGACTTCCCCGCCCTTGCCCAGGAACTTGGCCAGCAGCAGGCCGACCGTGTTGAGCAAGCAGACCAGGAGAAAGAGAAAGCTGAGCCGAAGCTGCACGCGGTTGTCGTTGCCGACCACGCCCATGACATCCAGCCACTCGTTTACGTCGGAAATGAACGTGTTGAGCGGGCGGGGAAAGCGCCCGACTTCCTTCTGGTCGCGCACGTAGTTGTCGAGATAGTCCTTGTAGGCGGTGACCTGCTCCGGCGTCCGGAGTTCCGCCCAGAACTGGGTCCATACGCACTCGGATTGGAGGAAGGCATCGATGACGGGAAGGCTCTCGTCGATGGGCGCCCAACAGTTGGTGTTGCCGCGCGGCAGCATGGGTCCGTCGACCGCCCGGGTCATGGGAATGAAGATCTGCTCGGTGTCCGCAAAGGCGCGGCTCCAGTCGGAGTGATAAAAACGCGGCGTGGGTTGCCAGTCGTCGATTACGCCCACGACCTTGAAGTAGTTGTCATCCAGGCGGATGCTCTTTCCCACGCTGTTGCCGCCACCGAACAGCTTGTCGTTCAGCTTGCGGCCGATGACGGCGATGCTGGCCCGTTCTTCGTCCGCACGGCTGTCCCAACCGCTGCCGTACAGGAACGGAACGTCGAACATGGTGAAAAAGGCGTGGTAGGTGGCGCGGATGCTTTCGTCGAATGGTGGTTCATCACCCTCCGGCACGACGATCGCACCGGTCGCGTACATGTGCGCCTGGCTCGCTGCCGGGGTATCGGCCCGCATCAGGTTGAGGCCGTCCTGCCAGGTCAGCTGCGGCTGCACGTCTTTCGGGGACTCGGTCGGTGGGCTGTTCGGGTCCCAGTTGTCGAGTTGCACCGCAAACAGGACGCTGCTCTTGTGCGGAATCGGATCTCCGGACATCAGGTAGTACACGGTGAAGGTGGTCATGAACGCGCCGATGCCCAGCCCCAGCGCCAGAACCATCAGGCTGGTAAGAACCGGCGTGCGGCGCATGCTGGCCAGGGCGAGCCCGAGGTAGTAACTAAACATGGGCGGCCTCCCGCCGGGCTTCCAGCGAAGTCACCACGGCCGGCCCCGGCGACGCCTGGTCGCTGGCGCGACCGTCCAGTATGTGAATGTTGCGGTGGGCGCGCGCCGCCAGTTCCGGATCATGGGTGACCATGACGATGGTCGTTCCTTCGCGGTTGATTTTCTCCAGCAACTGCATGACCTGCTCGGCCATTTCCGAGTCCAGGTTCCCGGTCGGTTCGTCCGCGAGCAGGAAGCGGGGCTCCCCGGCAAGCGCGCGGGCAATTGCGACCCGTTGTTGCTGGCCTCCGGACAGCTGCGAGGGCAGGTAGTCCTTGCGCGACCCCAGCCCGACCAGGTCGAGCATTTCACCGATCGCCTTGCGCCGCTGCACGCCGGACCAGCCGCGATAGCGAAGCGGCACGTCGACGTTGTCGGCCAGGCTGAGGTCCGGGATCAGGTTGAAGCTCTGGAAGATGAAGCCGACCTTTTCGTTGCGGATCCGCGATCGCTGCCGGTCGTTCAGGCTGCTGACGTCGGCGCCATCGAGAACGTAGCGGCCGCTGGTGGGCGTCTCCAACAGCCCGGCGATGTTGAGAAAGGTCGTCTTGCCCGAGCCGGACGGCCCGGTCACGGCGACGAATTCGCCTTCGTCCACGTGCAGCGTAAGCTCACGAAGCGCGTGCGTCTCGATCAACTCGGTGCGGTAGATTTTGCTGACGTCGGTCATTTTCAACATGTGTGGGATCCTCCTGGAAAATGTCTTGTTCGTTGGGGTTATGCGGGGTCTGTAGCCGCTCGGTTCAGTCCACGATCTGGATCGTGTCGTGGTCTTCGAATTCCGCGATGCTGGAAATGATGACGCGGTCGCCCTCGGCCAGCCCGGCGAGTATCTGGACTTCGGAGATGCTGCGCACGCCGAGTTCGACCGGGCGCTTGACGGCGAGTCCGTTGTCGCCGATCACGAAGGCCACGCGGCCGCTGCCGCCGTCGGCGAAGGAACCGCGCTGGAGTTTCAGAACGTCCAGCAGTTCGTCCATCATGACCAGCACGGTTACGCGCTGATTCTGTCGCAGCCCCGGCGGCGGCTCCCCGTCGAAGCGGATGCGGCCGGTCACCTCGTTGTTGATCACCTCGCCGGACAGCGAGACGAGTTCGCCGCGGTAATTGGAAAAATTGTGCTGCACTTCCGCGCCCATCCCGATGCCCAGGTCGTCGGCATAGGCCTCCGGGATGCGGACTTCGACCTCGAACGCGGAAAGGTCGACCACCGTAATGAGCGGCGCGTTTTCGTCCACGACTGCCTTCTGGGTGATGGCGACGTTGCCGACGATGCCGGTGACCGGGGAGCGAATTGAAAGCTCGTCCACGCGGCGCCCCAATTCCTCGACGATCAGCCGCTGCCGGTCAACCGCCAGCTGGCTTGTCTGGGCTTCGAATTCGAGGCTTTCGACTTCGAGTTGCGAATCCTGCACGGCGTGCGCGTGCTCGACCCTGGCCCGGGCGAGTTCGTCGCGGGCGCGCTCATAGTCGATCTCGGAGATGGCGTTGGTCTTGATGGACTCGTCGGCGCGGCGCATTTCACGCTCGGCCGCGGTCAGTTTGACCTGGGCCAAGTCGATGACCTGCTGGCTATTGAACTGCGCCTTCCGCGCCTGGATTTTCTCGCGCTCCAGCTCGGCCTGCAGCCGGTCCAGCGAGGACTGTTCCTGCAGGAACCGCGAGCGCACCTCGGGGCTGTCGACGACGGCGAGCACCTGCCCCAGCTCCACTTCGTCGCCCGGCTGGACTTGCAGGGTCACGGTTCCGGTGGCCGGGCTGTAAAGGGTAGGGCTGATCGCCGCGACGACCCGGCCCTGCACGTTCAGATCACGGACGAGGTCGCCCCGCTCGACGGTGGCGACCCGGATGCGGTCGGACGAGATGCTCGCCTCCGCGCTCAACCAGTTGCTCAGCGCCGAGACCAGGAGAACCCCGATGACCACCAGGACGGCCGCCGGCAGCAGCCATTTCAGCCACGCGCCCCGTCCTGATTTTTCCAGCACCACGTCCTGCGCTGAGGTGTCGCGAATTCCCTCGGGCATGTAATTTCCTCTGCCTGTTTCACTCTTCTGACGTTCTTGGAGGCCAAAAGGTTACCCGGTGGATGCAGGATCGATTTCGGCGGTCCGGTCAGGGGCAGGACAGAGTGGCGTGGCGCGGGAAGCGTTGCACTATTTGCGGAAGCGCCTATACTCAGTGCCGCAAATCGGACAATCCGATCCGACTGAGGAGAGCAATACAATGAAAATGAATACTTTATTGGGCGTTTCGGCGCTGGCGCTGGCCCTGGGGGCACCGGCCGCCGCAGTAGCCGATCACCACGAAGAAAAAGACGAGACCTTCATCTACGCGACCTACTTCTACTGTGATGCCTCGATGGAAGAGAAGGCCGACGAGTTGGTGGCCAAGAACACGGCGCCGATCTACGATGCCGCCGTGGAGGACGGCACGATCAAGGCCTGGGGCTGGCTGCGGCACCACACGGGCGGCAAGTGGCGCCGTATCCAGTACCACACCGCGAGCTCGGTCGAAGGCCTGCTGAGCGCCCAGGAAACCATCGGCAAGCGGATCGACGAGGCCATGGGCGGCGCCGACGACGGTTTCAACCAGTACTGCAAGTCACATGACGACTACATCTGGCAGTCCGTGGCCGGCGGCGACGGCACCACCGCACGGGGCAAGGCGGGCATCTCCGTCTACCTCGTATGCAGCATGGCGGACGAAGACCGCATCGACGAGTTGTTCAAGAAGGTGACCATGCCTCACCTGGAAAAGGCCGCGAGCGAGGGTAAACTGGCCTCCTGGGGCTGGAACAGCCACGTGGTCGGAGGCGAGTACCGGCGGCTTGAAACCATGACGGGGGCCGATTTCCCGAGCCTGCTCAAGGCTCGCGGCGAGATCATCTCCGCCATCTACGCGGACGGCGGCAACGCCGATGCGGCCGAGTTGGACAAGCTCTGCACGTCGCATTCCGATTACCTGTGGGAGATCGTGCACGAGAAGGCTTCGTCCTGAAACACAAGGTCGAATGAAAAAGACCCCGCTTCGGCGGGGTTTTTTTTGAAATCACCGGGCCGGTAGAGACGGACCCGTGAATTCGTGTATCTTCGGTGGCATGGAAGAGCAGCCACTCTCCGCCGATGTCCGGGATTGGCGGGCCAACGTCCTCGACCACGCGTTCGAGTTCGTGGAACTCGTCTACCGCGAGGCGCCGGTCGAGTACCAGCGCCTGATTGCCAGCGGACGCTTCCGCCCGGAACTCGAGCGGGGGGCGACCTTCAACCACGGCAAACTTTACGCCTACGCCGAATTTACGGTCTTTCGCCGCGAGTTCCTGAACCGTTTTCCGGACGCGTCCCCGGCGGCCTGCATCAATGCCTTCAGCGGCCTGTTCCTGAAGAACGACATCTCGATCCACAACCTGGTCGAGTTCATCGAAGGCCCGGACGACAGCGGGCAGCTCCGGCTCAACAGTCCCCGCTAGACCGAATATTTCACCAGCCAGCCCTGACTCCGGTCAGGCGGCGGTCGGATCGTTGCGGCCGTACTGGTCGTGGCTGGAGACCCAATCCAGCGAGGAGATGGCCGCCGCCAGCGAGATTTCGCCGGCCAGCACCGTGCCGGCGACTATTTCAGCCAGCTTGTTGACCTTGCCGACGCCGCAGCAGCCCAGCACCTCGAGGCATTCCCGCTGGGTGGGAAGGCCGGTTCCACCGCCCACGCTCGCGACGATCAGCGACGGCAAGGTGATCGACATGTACAGGTCCCTCTCAGGCGTCAGGTTTGCGAAAAGGAGAGCGGTCGAGGACTCGGCTACATTGGCCACGTCCTGGCCCGTTGCGATGAACATCGCGGTGATCGCATTGGCTGAATGGCAACCGTTGTTGTTGGCGCCCGACAGCATCGTTCCGATGGTGGATACCTTGTAATGCTCGTAGATGGACTCGGTCTCCGCATCCATCACTTCCAGCAGGACGTCGCGCTTGACCAGCGCCTCCGCCGTCACCCGCTTGCCCCGGGTGTGCATGATGTTGACCCTCGAAGCCTTTTTGTCGGTGGCGAAATTCGATTCCAGGTAGAACTGTTTGACGTCCACCGAGTCGCAATGCTGCAGGATCCAGTTGCAGGCGGCGAAGGTCGCCTTGCCGACCATGTTCATGCCCGCCGCGTCGCCGGTCCTGAAGTTGAACCGGAGGAACGCGAAGTGGTTCGACAGGTAGCAGTCGATATAGTCGAACTGCACGAAGGGATCGGTGGCGTCCGCGGCAGCCTTGATGGCGTCATTGTGCTCGCGCACCCAATCGGCGAAGCGCTTGGCCGAGGCGGCGTCTTCGAGGATGAATGCCGGCGCGCGCTGCATGTTGTCGCCGACCACGGCGCACCTCACCCCGCCGCTGCGGTGCAGAACCTTCATGCCCCGGTTGTAGGAGGCGACCAGGGTGCCTTCGCTGGTCGCGAGCGGCACGTAGAACTCGCCTTGGGCGTGCTGGCCGTGGACCAGCAGCGGTCCGGCGAAGCCGAGCGGCACCTGGGCCGCGCCGGTGAAATGTTCGATGTTCCCGCGGGTGGCGCGCGGGTCGATGGAATAGCCGCTCACATGTTTCAGGCCGGCACCGGTGCGCTCGCGGATGAACTTCTGCCGGGCCTTGATGATCTCGGCGCTGTAGTCGTCCGGGGCGCTGCGCGGCAGCGCGCCGGGGTCGCGTTGGCCGGTGTTGAGTGAATCGCTGACAGCGAGTTTCAGCTCGCCGAAGGGATGGCTGTCGAAGACCACGGCAACGTCGTGCGCGCCCTCCTGGAGAGGGGCGATGTCGAGCTTGAAAGTCAACATCGTTCCCAGCGGAAACTCGAGCGCACTGCGGGCGCTGATGCCGGGCACGGGCACGGTGGCGCCATCCTCCGTCGTGAGCGAGACGCGCTCCAGTTCGACCGGCTGCCCATCGAGTTCCACCCGCGTCACCTTTTTCAGCCTGGCGGGGCTCAGCCGGTTCTTTACGGAAAACTGCACCGTGTCTCCGACGTTCCGCAGGCTGGTTCGGTTGTAGAGCTTGCTCAGAACACTGCTGGGTATCAGCGACATGACCGACCTCCAGATCACTCGTCCGGAATACAGATTCTAGTAGCGCTTACGCCAGCGGTGGTTGATCTGCCGCATTTGAGCGGCAATGAGAGGCGAGGTTTTTCAGGGAGCCCGCTGCAGAATCCAGACGAAGACGCCGATAAAGGAAAACACGCCGAGGACGAGGGCGAGCATGAACGCCGTATAGGCGACCTGGAGTAATGCGAACTTCTTCTTCAGGACCGATCCCAGGCCATAGATGTTGCGTATCATCGACTCGTAGAGCATCGTCCGATCCTGCATCAGCTCGAACACGCCCTCGGTGAAATGCTCCTCGGTCAGGTTGGCGAAGTCGCCGAAGAACAGGATGTTCCCCTTGCTGTGCTCGAGGTCCTCGAGCGTGATCGGGTCGCTGCTGACGCGCGGGCGGGCGGCCAGGATCGCGTAAACGATCGAGACCAGCGTTCCCAGCAGAAAGATGGTGGTGGGCACCAGCAGCCAGGGATTGGAATCGAGCTTGGGCGCAACCGCCGCGATGATGATGGAAATGATGATGCCGTTGATGCTGATCATCATGTTGGCCTTGTTGTCAGCCAGGCCGGTCAGGTCCATCTGCACCCGGTAAGCGCTGCGGAACATGGTCTCGATCCCGCGGGCGGTGCCCGGCTTCTTCGCTTGTTCGGCAACTGGTTCAGACGAGTCCTGCGGCTGCCGCACGGCTTCCTTCAGGGCCGCCGTGGTCCCTTCCAACTGCGCTTCGAGGTCTTTTGGCGTGCTGGTCATTTCGGTATCCACGAGCCACGGGCGGCCTGTCGGCAACCCGGTTGTTGCTCTCTCTGATGGGCAATTCTATCTGTTTATGACGAAATTTTCCGTCTCCGTGCGCTATCGTTCGCCATGACAGCCCCCGAACCGGGGCGGCGGCGATCGGCCGGCTGATGCCCGGCCCGGGTCAAAGGTAGGGCGAGAACAGGGCGGCGGCCCCGTCGCGAAGCCGCGCGGGGGTGCTGCGAGCGTGCAAGCGCTCGAGGCTGTATTCCGAGCAATCCGCCGCCACCTTGCTGAAATGCGCGCTCAATTCGGCATTGAGCCGCCGATCGAACACCTCGATGCCCAATTCGAAATTCAGCCTCAGGCTGCGCGGATCGAGGTTGCTGGAGCCGACCAGCGCATAATCCTGGTCGACCACCAGGCACTTGCTGTGGGCGAAGGGTGACGGCCGCTGCAGCACGCGCACCCCGGTGTCGAGCAGTTCCGCCATGTTGTGCTGCAGCGCCCACTGGACCAGGGGCCAGTTGTTGCGCGCAGGGATCATCACCTGGACATCGACGCCGGTCAGCGCGGCGCCCTGCAGGCAACCCATCATCTGGCGGTCTGGCAGGAAGTAGGGTGTCATGATCCAGACGCGTTCGCGGGCGCCGGAAATGACGCCCATGATCACCCGCATCAGGGAATCGAGGGTTTCGTCCGGGCCGTCTGATATGAGCCGGCAGCGGGCGTCGCCGGCCGGGCTCGCCGCCGGCGTCCATTCCTCCAGGTCGTCGCCGCCGGCGAACCGCCAGTCCTCGCCGAAAAGCCGGACGAAAGCGTCGACCAGCGGCCCTCGAAATCCGAAGTGCAGGTCGCTCGCCCGGTGTGGGGAGGGCCCCTGGATGAGCTGGCGGTCACCGATGTTCATCCCGCCGGCGAAAGCGACTTCGCGGTCAACGGCCAGGATTTTCCGGTGCGTGCGCAAATTGATGCTGAAGCTTGGCGGGATCAGCCGCAACGGCATGAACCGTTTGTGCGGCAGCCGTGCGCGCTTCAGTTCGCGGATGACGGTCGGCAGGCTGTAGCGGATGCCGACATCGTCGACGAGCACGCGGACCGTGCAGCCGCGCTCGCGCGCCGCCGCCATCTTTTCGATGAACAGCCTGCCGGTTCCGTCATTGTCGAAGATATAGCTGCTGAGCAGCACCTCCCGCCGGGCGCCGTCGATCGCGCGGAGCATGTTCGGGAACGCTCCCTCGCCGTTCAGATAGGTGACGACGCTGTTGCCGGACAAGGGTTCCGTGCCGGTCACCCGGTAGCCGGGCCTGCTCAGCTCGGCGCCGGTCGCCGCCAGGGCGCCGCTACTGCGCACCGACTCGGCAAGGCCCGACCCGGGGGCGATCCTGCGCGCCTTGCGCTGCACCCGGTTGACCCCGAACAGAGCGTACAGCAGGGCTCCGGCGATGGGAAACACGAGGATCAGGCCCAGCCAGCCGAAGGCCGCGCGCGAGTTGCGCTTGTTCAGCAGAACATGGACCGCGGCCAGCACGGCGACCACCAGATAGACGGTGATCAGTGAAAACAGGTAGTCATACCACATGATGCCGACTGTACGGGACCGGCTACCCTGCCACAAGTCGGCCGCGGGGCGTTCCCCGGTGCCGGCCGCCGGCCGGAGGTGATACTCTGGGTGCAATGAAGAAATGCGCCTTTCTCACCCTGCAGGAGCGGGGCGAATTCGTGATCGACGATGAACTCGCCGTCGAGCCCCTCGAGCGGTTGGGCTGGCGCGTTTCTACCCTTTCCTGGCGGCAGCGGGAACTCCCCTGGAGCGACTTCGACCTGGTCGTCATACGCTCCACCTGGGACTACTGGAACGACGTCCCCGGGTTTCTCGACGTGCTGGCCGGGATAAGCCGCCAGACCCGCCTGGCCAATCCGCTGAGCCTCGTCCACTGGAACCTGGCCAAGACCTACCTGCAGGATCTCGAAGGCAAGGGCGTCCCAGTGGTCCGGACGATCTGGCTGGACGATCTCCGTGAGCAACTGGTGGCCGGATACGCCGAGCGCCTGGGCTCCGATCGGATGGTGGTCAAGCCGGTGGTCGGGGCGAATGGCGAGGATGCCTTCCGGATCGGCCGCGGCGATGACCCCGAGCGCCTGGGGCCCATTGCGGCCCGCTTTCGCGGCCGCGCGTGCATGTTGCAGCCGTTCATGGAGAACATTCTGACCGAAGGGGAGTATTCCCTGTTCTATTTCGGCGGGGCGTTCAGCCATGCAATCCTCAAGGTGCCGGCCAGGGGCGAGTTCCGGTCGCAGGAGGAGCGGGGCGCCGAGATCCGCCGGGTGGAGCCGGAGGCCCCATTGCGCCTCAGCGGCCGCCGCGCGCTGGCCGCCGTCTCGCCGACTCCGCTGTACGCGCGTATCGACCTGGTGCGGAACGCGGAGGGAGCGTTCGAGGTCATGGAGCTGGAACTGATCGAACCCTCCCTCTACCTGCGCATGGACCCGGCGGCGCCGGGCCGATTTGCCCGGGTAATCGATTCCTGGTGCGGGTCAGGCTGAAGAGCGTCCGAGCAAACCATCCGGCAGCAAATCCATGGGAACGCAGTGGCGATGATGCGGCGCCCGATGGTGTACGATGGCGCTTTTCGCAGGATGGCGGCCATGGATCAGAAAGCTCTCGACCTATACAACGAATACATTCACGGGGATCTGCCCAGGCGCTCCTTCCTCAAGCGCCTGGCCGGCATAGCCGGCAGCGCGGCGGCGGCGGGCGCCTTGCTCCCGCTGCTGGAGCCCAACTATGCCTGGGGCCAGCAGGTCCCGGCGGACGATTCCCGGCTGGAAACCGGCTACGTGGAATACAACGGGGCCGGCGGGCCGGTTCGCGGGTATTTCGCCAAACCGTCCGGACAGGAAGGGCCCTTGCCCGGAATCCTGGTCATTCATGAAAACCGCGGCCTGAATGCGCACATCGAGGACGTGGCGCGCCGGGCGGCCCTGGCCGGCTACGTCGCGCTGGCGCCCGACGGCCTCAGCCATGCCGGGGGCGCTCCGGAGGACCAGGAGGCGGCCCGCGACCTGTTTGGCGGCTCCGACCGCGGGCGGATCACCGCCGACGTCGTCGCCGGCGTTCCCTACCTGGCCGCCCGGGAGGATTGCACGGGCAGCGTCGGCACGGTCGGCTTCTGTTACGGCGGCGGCGTCTCGTTGCTGTGCGCCGCGCGGGAGGCCGCGACCGCGGCCGCCGTCTGCTTCTACGGCAGCCCGCTGGGCGCGGAGGACGTGGCCCGGGTGAAGGCGCCGCTGATGATGCATTACGCGGGAAACGACGAGCGCATCAACCAGGGCATTCCTTCATTCAGGTCCCTGCTGGACCAGCACGGCATCGAGTACAGCCTGCACATGTATCCCGGCACGGGACACGGCTTTCACAACGATTCGAGCGCGGCGCGTTATGCCCCCAAGGCCGCGGCGCTGGCCTGGCAGCGTACGATGAGCCTGTTCGGAACCTACCTGGCCTGAAGCGGGCGCCCGGGCCGGGATCACTGGCGTGAGAACTTCAGGCTGCCCGCACCGCGTTGCTGCAGGACAAAACCATCGATCGCCCCGTCGGCGCTGCGCCCGAAGGTGAACGCCCCGTAGTCCGGGTTCTCGAAGGTCTCGTCGAACATGGGCGTCAGCTCAAGGGGCGGCAGGTGGGCGACCCGGAACGTCAGCGCGCCCGACGAGAGGCCCAGCGTATAGGTGACATCCAGTTCGGGGCTGTAATAGGTTCCGGAGTATCCGGCCAGTTCGTCGGCGTCGGCCTGCCGGCGCCGAAACGGTCGGAACGTGCCGCGCGGCTTGCCGTCGATGGTCAGCCGCATGGCCCTTACGCCGCCCGCATCGCGGTCGAAATGGACAGCCACGTCGCCCGGCACGCCGAGCATGCGGAAACGGTCCGGGCCGATCGGAGCCAGTTCGTTGCGCCGTGTCGGCGAGTGCACGGCCCACAGCTTGCCATCCTCCACGCGCGTCTCGGCGGCAAAAGCCTCGGCATCCTCCCAATAGTCACCGGCATACTGGGCCAGGTCGGCCGCCGTGAGCGCAACCCCCGCTTCCCCGGCCGGAGCCGCCGGCCCCTGGTCTTCCGGCGCGAGCGAGTCGGCAAGGTAGACGGCGGCAACCTGACGGGCCAGGTGCGGGGCATCCGCATCGGAGCGGTTGCACAACACGGCGACGCTGAATCGCTGCTCCGGAAAACGGATCATTTCGGCACGGTAGCCGACATAGGAGCCTGAGTGGCTGGTCGTGGCCAAGCCCCGGAAATCGCCGACGTCCAGGCCGAAAGCGTAGTCGGTCGGCTC
>Ga0209536_100012631_pt1 | contig 12257 bp, 9 predicted proteins | sample DeeMarSeWOR28_12_FD_187461 | JGI IMG/M metagenome (GOLD analysis project Ga0209536, IMG submission 187461) | Marine sediment microbial communities from White Oak River estuary, North Carolina - WOR-2-8_12 (SPAdes) (version 2) | ecosystem: Environmental > Aquatic > Marine > Intertidal zone >...
AGCGGCTCGGGCTCCGGCTCGGGCAGCGCGGCGAGCTCGAGCGGCGCCGACAGCTCGAACGGAACGATCTGGACCGCCGACTCGTCCGGAGGCGGCGTCAGCACGAGCGCCGACAGCCAGGCCAGCAGCAGACTGGTCGCGAACACGGAGGGCAGCGTGCGCAATGCGCCGCGCCGCAGTGCGATGCCGGCCGCGTCGCCGTCGCTGCGCGCCGCCCGCAGGCCCTCGCGCAGCGATCGCGGTGTGATGCGACGGCGCACCGGAGCCGGGCACAGCGGGATGCGGGCTGCGCCGAACCCGTAGCGCCGCGCGGTCCAATCGCCCGGGCTCATCGGGTCGCGACGACCGGGGAGACGGCGGTGCGCCGGCGGCCGGGCCACTGTCGCTCGAGCGCCGCCACGGCATCCAGCAGGTCCTGGCTGCGCGAGTCCTCGTGCGGCGCCAGCAGCGGGCGCCCCTCTCCGGCCGACTTCACCGCCGCGAGCCGGGCGCGCAGCTCCGCCAGGCCGAGCCGCGTCTCGTCCGAGTCCGGCGACACGCCGCGCACCAGCGCGAACGGCTCGCGCGACGACGGCGGATGCACGCGCAGCTGCCAGACCTCGTGGGGAGCGGGCTGCTCGCTGGCGAGCGCCGCTCGCTCGATGCGCGGTACCACGATCGCGCCCAGCTCCGGTCCCGTCTCGTCGCTCGCGAGCTGGGTCATCGCGATCAGCAGCAGGAACGCCAGATCGACGAACGAGAACAGCCAGGACGGAGCGTTTCCATCGTTGGTCATCTCGGAGACCGGTCGCTCGCTCTACTCCCTTCCAAAGAAGGGTATGTGGTAGAACTCGAAGCGAATCGACGTCATCACCTCGTGGGCGGTCACGTCGGCGTCGAAGGTGCAGCGCGCACCGCCGCAGGTCGAGTCGAGCCCGACCGTGCCCAGGTCGATGTAGCGCCAGCCCAGGCTCAGGTGGGCGGTATCGGTCAGCGCGTAGCCGAGCCCGGCGTTGATCTGGTACGCGAACTCCCAGCTCTTCTCGTCACCCAGGTTCTGCGGCCCGCTGGTCCGGATGTCGTTCCAGCTTGCGCCGGCCCCGCCTCCACCGTACACCGTGAGCGGTTCGAGCACCGGCAGGCGCCCGAACAGCGCCGTGATCGGCGTGCGCAGCGGAACGTCGAGGCGGGCGTTCGCCATGAACGCGCTCGATTCGACCTCGCTGTGGTACGGCGAGATCGCGGAGCCCGACGGCGTCGCGAAGTCGTAGTTGCGACCGAAGAGCGCCTCGATCTCGAACAAGGTGCGCCAGCCGGGGAAGCGGAACTCCTCGTCGCCTTCGAAGTGGAGCGAGTGGCCGGGCCAGTAGGGCACGTCGAAGCTCGGGAAGCGCAGCGCCCAGGGGATGACGTCGCTCAGCGGAACTGCCGTCCCGAACGCGATCCCGTACACCGGCGACGAATCCCCGTCGCTGCCCGAGCCCACCACGCTGGGCCCCAGCTCGATCACACCGGTGCCGTCTGCGTTGCCGTTCGAGATGCCCACGCGACCCGCGAGGTAGAGCTCCGCCGCGAGCGCGGACTGCGCCCACAGACAGCCCGCGAGCAGGGTCGAGATGCCCCGTGCCAGGATTCGAGCGCTGCGCATGCTTCCCTTCTGCTTCCGCTCCGCTGCGGGTGCCTCGCTGGCGTATCGCGCCCCGCCCGGACCCGCTCTGTGTCGTTCGTCACGTCCGGGGCCCCGGATCGGGCGCTGCCCGGCCCGGCGGTTTGGGAGCGCGTTCGCGGCGATGTAGCCTCCGCCCTCGTGCGGCTTGCCGGCCCGTTGCTGTTGGCCCTTGGGGTCTGGATCGCGCTTCCGGCAGCGGGCGTGCGCGCCGAGACCCGGGTGCACGGCATCGAGGCGGACGCGACCGGCAGCGAGGACCGGCTGCTGGTCCTCGGCGACGGCGAGCTGGCCTGGCGCATCGAGCGGGACGACCCGCGTACGACGCAGCTCGTGCTGCGCGATGCGCGCCTCGATCCGAGCGTTCCCCGCCGCGTGAGCGGGCGGCCCGGCTCGGTCTGGTCGCTCGCCACGGTCACGGAGCGGACCGAAGGCCTCCCCGAGGTGCGCATCAGCCTGCGGCACGCGCCCGGCGCCGTCGGCCGCGTGACCCGGCGCGAGGACCAGCTGATCTACAGCTTCGATCGCCGGCGGGCGCCGCCCGTCGCGAGGCGTCCGGATCCGGGTCGCCTGGCGCCACCCCCGCCCGAGGCGAGCCTGCGCATCCGCCAGCTCAACGGCGACGTGCGCGACCTGGTCGTGCGCCTGGCCCGCTTCGTCGGGATGGAGCTGTTCTTCGACGAGTCGCTGACGGGACGCGTGAGCATCGACGCTCCGCAGCCGGTGAGCCGGGAGGAGGCCCTCGGGCTGATCGATGCGCTGCTGCTGCTCAAGGGCTTCGCGGCGTTGCCGACGCCGGGGGGCGTCTACAAGATCGTGCCGATCCCCGGCGCGCAGGGCGCCTTCGTGTCGGAGCTGCCGGACGACCCGGACGAGGTGCCGCTCACGACCCTCGTGCTGCTCTCGGAGATCGACGCGGGCCTGGTCGAGCAGGCGATCCGACCGCTGATCGGCCAGTCGGGCGTGGTGATCCCCCACCCGAGCGCCAACGGCCTGATCCTCGCCGGACCGGGCCACCGACTGCGCCGGCTGGTGGAGATCATCCGGGAGCTCGACGAGCTGGGCCCGCGCCGTCTCGTGATCCTGAACCTGGTTCATGCCGACGCGCTGACGACCGCCAGCGCGCTGGAGCAGGCCCTCGAGCCGCGTCACCTGGAGGTCTGGCCCGACCCGCGCAGCAACCGGCTGCTGGTACGCGGCCGCCCGGACCGGGTCGAGGCCGCGCGTGCGTTCGTCGCACGCATCGACCGCCCGGCGATCGGGCACGGCGCGATCCAGGTGTTGCCGATGCAGTTCGGAAATCCGGAGCGGGCGGCCGAGATCCTGAACGCGCTGCGCGGGGGCGCCGATGGGGCACGCACGCCGGCGCTCTCGCGCGGTGCCGGCAGTCTCGCCGGGCGCGAGTTCATCGTCAGCGTGCACACGCCCACCCGCTCGCTGGTGGTGCAGGCGGACCCCGAGACGATGGAGCTGGTGCGCGAGGTGCTCGCCGAGATCGACCAGGAGCCGGCTCGCATCGAGGTGGACATCACGGTCGCCGAGGTCTCGACCGATCACTCGCTCGCGATCGGCTTCGACGCGATCGTTCCGATCGTCGAGCCCAGGAAGCTCAGCGACCTGCTCGTCGCCGTCCTGGCAAATCCCAGCGCGAGCGTGCTGGATACGAATCCATTGCTCGCGCCGCCCGAAGCCGCGCTGTTCGCCACCATCACGGGCCGTCCGCTCGTGATCCCGGTCGTCGATGCGGCCGGGAACATCGTCAACGTCACGATCCCGCTGGACAGCAACGCCCTGACCCTCGACGAGCGCACGCTGCGCTCCCAGGTGCTGCTGCGACCCCACCTCTCGCTGCTCGCGGGCGAGTCCCACGAGATCTTCGCGGGGGACAACGTGCCGATCCGCGTGGCGGACAGCGCCGCCACGTCGGGCGGCCTGCAGACGCGTCAGAACATCGAACGCCACGACGTAGGGGTCAGCCTGCGGGTCGAGCCGACCGTCGGGGCCGACGACGGGGTGGTGCTGGCACTCGCGCTGGAGGTGAGTCGCTTGAGCGACTCGCTGAGCCAGGACGCTGCGGTCGTCGGGCCGACCATCCGCGAGCGCACGCTCGAGTCGACCATCCGCCTGCGGTCCGGCCACTCGGCGGTGATCGGCATCGCCCTGACGCCGATCCAGGCCCGGGTCGAGTCCGGCACCCCGTTCTTGAAGGACATCCCGATCCTGGGCTGGCTGTTCCGCTCGATGCGCCGCGTGGAGATGGACAACCACCTGCTCGTGATCGCCCGGGCCGAGGTCCATCGACCCGGGGCCGAGGCGCTCAGCGAATGGATGGGACGGAGGCTCGCGGAGCGACCCGAGCTGGCGGGCACTCGGACGCTGGACTGACCGGCCAATGCGTGCGGAGCGCGCCATCGCGGTCGACCCGTGCATGGGGCAGCCCGACCGACGCGAGCCACGCGTCCGCGCCACTGTCGCCCGAGAGCATCGCGATCGTCGAGGTCGTCCCCGCGATCAGGCAGTGGGGGGCCAGCACGCTGACGCTGCGCGGTCCGCGCACCGGCCAGCCGGTGCGCGGGTCGAGCAGGTGTCCATAGCGGACGCCGTCGATCAGCATGCAGCGCTCGTAGTCGCCGCTGGTCGCGACGCCGCCGCGGAACACGGAGACCACCGCGAGCGCCCGCCGGCCATCCTGTGGGTCGCGGATGCCGACCTGCCAGGGCCGACCGTCCGGGTGCGGACCGACCACCGCGAGGTCGCCGCCCAGGTCGACCAGACCGTGGCGCGCGCCGCGCCGGCGACAGAGCTCGGCCACCCGGTCGGCGGCGTACTCCTTCACCAGGCCGCCGAAGTCGACCTCCATGCCCGAGATCGGGAGCACGAGCCGGGGTCGCTGCCAGCGCACGCGCTGCCAGCCGACCCGCTCGAGCAGCGCGTCGACTGCGGCACGGGAGGGCAGCCGCCCGGAGCGGAAGTCCCAGGCGCGGCGCAGCACGCCCGAGGTGAGATCGAACAGGCCGCCGCTCTCGCAGTGGGCGGTCTGCGCGTAGTCGAGCAGTCCGGCCGTCTCGTCGTCCACCCGCACGCCGCGCGGGTCGCCGGCGCTGCGGTTCAGGCGCGACGTGAGGCTGTCGTCCCGGTAGCGCGTGTACTTCGACTCGAGGCGAGCGATCTCGGCGCGGCAGGCGCTGGCCAGGCTGCGCACGGTCTCCGCGTTCGCGGCGTAGAGATGCAGCGCGCACGGGCTCCCCATCGCGCGGAAGCGGATCTGCTCGAAGCGCATCAGAAGCGGCCGCTGATGCCGATCGAGAACAGGTCGAAGGAGACGAGCCCCGGGTTCTCGGTGGTGACGCGCCCGAACGCCAGATCGGCGTCGCTCTCGTAGCGCTCGTAGCCCGCGTTGAGACCCAGGTCGAGCTCGAACAGCTGGATGCGGGCCTCGCCGCGGATGCGGTAGGACAGCGCGCCGAAGGGCGAGAGCCGGTAGTCGCTGGCGCGCAGCCCGTCGCCGCGCGGCGCGAAGTAGAACGGGGCGTAGAAGTCCGCCTGGCTCTGGCTGTAGTAGCGGATCGAGGGGATCACCCGCAGCAGGTCGAAGATCGACTGGTGCCAGGCCAGGTCGAAGGTGTGGGCCTCGATGCTCCAGTCGTCCAGGTAGTAGTTGTAGTCGGCGTGCAGCGTCCCGTTCAGCGCCTCGAAGTGGCTGCGCAGGCGCGCGAGCAGCGCGAGCTGGTTGCGCTGGTCGGGGCGACGGTCCGGCAGCGGCGTGCCGGCCACCACGGCGCGCTTGTAGGGGTCCGAGAGGAAGCCGCGGGCATGCTGGTAGGTGGCGGTGCCCTGGATCGCGGTGGAGCGGCTCAGCACCTGGGAGACGCCGGCGAAGATCGAGGCGCTCTGCTTGTCCTCGCGGCCGGGCCGGTCGGGCGCGAGGATCGGGTCCTGGGTGGGGTCGATCTGGTCGAACGAGGCTCCCAGCCCCCCGGACAGCGTGGTGTTCTTCTCGTTGAATTCGCGCGTGCCCTCGATGCCGACGTTGAACGCGCGATAGTCCTTCTCGATCGAGAAGCCGCCGGAGAGCGCCGCGGTCGAGCGGTCGAAGTAGTAGGTGCCCTGGAGCAGCGCGTCCGTACGCCGGTCGTCGATGGTCGCGCCGCTCATCACCTGAACGACCCTGCCGCTCTGCTGGTCGAAGTCCACGTACCAGGGCGACGCACCGGACATCGTCTCGTGGCTCAGGTCGAGCGTGACGTCCATGCGCTGGCCCAGCGGGGCGGCCAGGCGCAGCTGGTGGATGTCGATCTCGTAGCGCTCGCGCTCCTGTCCGGGCGCCACCTTCGAGGACGGGAGCGCGTCCTCCCGGTACTGGGAGTAGCCATATTCGGCCGTGTACTCGGAGATGGGTGTGGCCGCGGACGCACTGCCGGCGATGCCGGGCAGCGCCAGCGCGCTGGTGGTGAGCGCGTGGAGCGCCGGCGAGAGCTTCGCGACGGCGGCCTTCCGCCGCGCGCGGCGGCGCAGCCGGGCGCGGCGGGCACGCAGCTGCCGGGATCGTTTCGAGGACGTGCTCATCGCGTCGCGGCTCCCCGGTCCGGCCGATCAGTTGCAGCCGCAGCCGCCGCCGCCGCCACCGCCACCCGCGAGCGCGGCTTCCTTGCTGAAGTAGATGTGGTTGCGTCGCTGCGCCTCGAGCGCGTCGGGCTCCCAGGCCATGTCGCGGCGCGACAGGATCTCGCGCTCCCAGGGACGCACGCTCGCGCAGCCCGGCAGCGACGTCGCCGCCAGGCCGAGCAGCAGGAGCAGCGCCGCCAGCCGGCTCAACGTCCCCTCGCGACCAGCTCGCGGATGCGCGCGCGCAGCGCGTCCTCGTCGCCCTTGCGAAAGCCGCGCTGCACGTAGCGGATCACGCCTTCGCGATCGATCAGGAAGGAGGTCGGCATGGTCTGGACGCCGAAGCGGACCGGCAGCTCGCCCTCCGGGTCCGAGACGCTCGGGTAGCCCACGGGTCGCTTGGTCAGGAAGTCCGTGGCCTTGTCCGGGTCCCGGTCGACGTTGACCGCCAGCACCTGGAAGTCGTCCGGTCCGAACTCGTTCCGCAGCGCGTCGAGCAGCGGCAGCGAGGTGGCGCAGGGCGCGCACCAGGAGGCCCAGAAGTCGAGGAACACCACCTTGCCGCGAAAGCTCTCGAGCGAGAGCGAGCGGCCCTGGAGGGTGGGTGCGCTGAAGCTCGGCGCGGCGTCACCGGACTGGAGCGCCGCGGCGCCGTCCGGGCCGAGCCACAGCGTCCCCGCGAGCGAGGCGATCAGCAGCGCGCGGGGAATGGATCGGAGGCAGAGTCTGGACACGTCGGCTCCCCGGGGTCTGGAATCGGCTGATCGATGCGACGACCCGAACGAAATGTGAGAAGGGTCACGGCTGCCGGGCGCTGGGGCCGGATGCGTCTGCCCCGGCTGCATGCGCCACTGCGGCGACGAAGCCGTCGAGCTGCAGGATCTCGGAGAGCAGGCGCGGCGGGCCCTCGGAGCCCGCCGGGTAGAGCGCGTAGACGGGGACGCCCGCTCGTCCGAGCTTCGCCAGCTCGCTGCGGATGGTCTCGTCCCGGCGCGTCCAGTCGGCGCGGAACACGTCGACGCCGTGCATGGCGAGCGCGGAGCGCGCGCGCGGATCCGACAGCACGCGCCGTTCGTTGAGCTTGCAGGTGAGACACCAGTCGGCGGTGAAGTACACGAACGCGGGCCGGCCGGCGGCCCGGCTGGCGGCCAGCGCCTCGGGCGAGAACGCGCGCGCCGCGGACGCCTCGGGCGCCGGCGTGACCGGGGCGGGTCGCAGCTGGATCAGGCCCGCGCCGGTCGAGAACAGCAGCGCCGCGGTCCCGACCAGCAGGCCGTGCGGGATCCGCCGTCCGGAGCGCTGTGCCAGACCGAACAGCCAGGCCGCGAACGCCAGCACGACCAGCAGCACCAGCAGCCCGGCCAGCGCGTCGACGCCGCTCGCGCGGCCGAAGATCCAGGCCAGCCAGACGGCGGACAGCAGCAGCGCGAAGCCCAGGCCGCGCCGCAGCTCCTGCATCCAGGCGCCCGAGCTCGGCATGAAGCGCGCGCCGCCCGGCACCAGCGCGATTGCGACGAACGGCGCCGCGAGCCCGAGTCCGATCGCTGCGAAGATCGCGACGATCACCGCTGCCGGGCTCGCGAAGGCGAAGCCGACAGCGGTGCCGAGGAAGGGCGCCGAGCAGGGCGTCGCCAGCACCACGGCCAGCAGTCCGTCCCAGAAGCTGCGGCGCGCGCCGTTCGCGTCCGCCCCGAGCGCTCCCAGTCGCCCGGTGTCGAGCGAGACCTCGAACACGCCGAGCAGGTTGAGCGCGAACAGCACCAGCACCGCCGTCACCGCGACCACGAACCCCGGCTCCTGCAGGTGGAAGCCCCAGCCCACTGCGGTGCCCGACCAGCGCAACGCCACCACCAGCGAGGCCAGCGCGAGCAGCGACAGCAGGATGCCCGCGGCGTAGGCGCCCGCATGCACGAGCCGGGTCCGCAGGCCGCCGGCGGCCTGCTCGGCGATCGCGAAGACCTTGATCGCGAGCACCGGCAGCACGCAGGGCATCAGGTTGAGCAGCAGGCCCCCGAGGAAGCCGAGGCCGAGCGCGCGCAGCAGCGCGATCCAGCTGAAGTGACCCGAGCTCGCGGGGACCGGCAGCGCGGCCGCTCGCGCCCGCGACAGCGGCAGCTCGAGCTCGTACGCGCGGCGCGCGCTGCCATCCTCCAGCACCAGCACGCCGCGCAGCGGGACCTCCGGATCCGCGAGACCCGTCTCGTCGCGGGCGACCAGCTCGATCTTCAGCTCATCCGGGCCGGTGCGCGAGATCGCTGCGGTGCGCAGCCCCGCCGGCTCGGGCGCGTACGGGAAGAACGCAGTCCGCGTCGCGTCGAGCCGGGCGATCGGGCAGTCGCGCCCGTCGTCGGCGCAGCCCCGGACGCGCAGTGCGAGTGCGTGTCCGGAGGCCGGAGGGGCCGGCTCGAACACGAGACCGCGCTCCGCGGCGCTCGCGGGCACTTCGCGGGCGGTGTGCTCGAACAGTGCCCGCAGTGGCGCGCGGCGGTCGGGCGCGGCGGGCGCCAGCTCGCGCTCGAGCGCGAGCGTCGCCGGAATGCACTGGTCGTGGCACACCAGCAAGGCGACGTCTGCGCGGACGCGTCCGTCGAGCGGGCCGTCGCGCCGCGCGATCGGCGCCGCCAGCAGCACCCGGTGCTCGTAGCCCCAGGTGAGCAGATCCTCGTCCTCGCGGAACTCGCGGGGCGCCGGCCAGGCGACCTGCGAGGCCTCTACCGCATCCCGGGAGAAGCCGAGCTCGACCTGGCTGGGCAGCCCCGAGTCGCCGGGATGCCGCCAGTACATGTGCCAGCCGGGATCGAGCTCGAAGAGCACCCCCACGTTGCCCCGGGAGCTCCCGGGCTCGAGATCCACCAGCAACGTCGCGCGCACGCGCGCGTCGCCGCCGTCCCAGGCGCCCTGCGCCGAGGCCGACAGCGCGTCGGCGCAGGCGGGGAGTGCGAGCCCGATCGCCGTGAGCGCGAGCGCGATCGTTCGAAGCGTCTGCATCGACCCCAACCGGTCGGCGCGTCCGCACCGAAACCTTTGTGATCGCAGGCCCATCTGCAAATCGGGTGCACTCATCGAGGGCTACGGAAGCGGCTGCGTCCTGCCGATGGAGTGCTGCGCGCTGCTCGCCGTCGCGCGAAGGCAAGTGGGGCGCCGTCGTGACCCGGGTCACGGGTCCACGGCGAACGCTGCCGCTACATCAGTGCGACCGGCTCGCCGCCGCCGATCCGACCCGATGCCGAAGACCCATCGACGCCAACTACTGCTGCACCTCGCGCTCGCGATCGCCGGCGCGCTCTGCATGGTTGCGCCCGCCAGCGCGCAGACGGCCCGGGACCAGGCCCGGCGCATGCACGATCGCCTGGCCGGCACGCCTCCGGACGCGCAGACGCTCGCCGACATGGAGCAGCTGATCGCGCAGGCCCGGGGGCCGGAGGCCGCCGAGATCGCGATGACGAGCGAGTCCTTCTACACGGTCGTGCTGAAGAACCTGATCACGCCCTGGACCAACGAGGAGCGGACCGTCTTCGCGCCGCTCAACGACTACACCGCCACGGTGATCGGGATCATCCGCGACGAGCGCGATTTCCGCGAGGTGCTCACGGGCGACATCCTCTACGTCGGCGACGCGTCCAACCCGGCGGTGGCGAGCGTGGGCTACTCGCAGACCGACAACCAGCACTACGAGCAGCTCGAGGCGAACCGGGTCGACCTCTCGGACGAGACTCTCTTCTTCCGGACCGCGCAGTCGAGCCAGCCCGGCTCGCAGCTGACGGCGACGGACGCCGCGGGCGTTCTCACGACGCGGGCCGCGGGCATGGCGTTCTTCCGGGCCGGTACCAACCGGCGGATGTGGCGCTTCACGGGCATCAACTTCCTGTGCCGGGACATGGAGGAGCTGAAGGACGTGTCGCGTCCCGCGGACCGCATCCGGCAGGACGTGAGCCGCAGCCCGGGCGGCGACAGCCAGCTCTTCCACCAGCAGTGCGTCGGCTGCCACAGCGGCATGGATCCGCTGGCCGGTGCATTCGCCTACTTCGAGTGGGACGCGGACCAGGAGCGAGTCGTCCACACGCCGGGTCAGGTCCAGGGCAAGTACCTGATCAACTCGAACACGTTCTTCGGCGGCTTCGTCACCGTCGACGATCGCTGGGACAACTTCTGGCGCAGCGGACCGAACGCCGCCCTCGGCTGGCGCGGACCGTCCGGAGGCGGATTCGGACCGAGGAGCCTGGGCGAGGAGGTGGCCGAGAGCCGAGCCTTCTCGATCTGCCAGGTCGAGCAGGTGTTCGAGCAGGTCTGCTTCAGGCCGCCCCGGGATGCGATCGACGCGGCGGCGATCGAGACGATCGCGGACGCGTTCGAGGGCTCGGGCTACCGCATGAAGACGGTGTTCGCCGACGTCGCCGTCCACTGCATGGGGGATTAGGCGCATGGGCTGGCGAGCGCACATCCTCCCGCTGCTGGGCGCGGCGCTGTGGCTGGCGGGCTGTGGCGGCGAGTTCAGCGGCGACGCCTCGGGCAGTCGGTCCGGCCCGACGCAGCTGCTCTCCGGCGCCGCCAGCGCGGGTGGAGTCGAGGCGTTCGAGGCCACCGCCTACCCGATCCTGCGCGACAACTGCGCCGAGTGTCACGCGGGCGCAGGTCCCGGCTCCCCGCACATCGCGAGCCCGAACGCCCAGACCGCCTACCTGGGCGTCGTGAACCAGGGCAAGGTCGACCTCGCGGTTCCGGCGTCCTCGCGCCTGGTGCAGAAGGTGGCGGGAGGGCACAACTGCTGGGACCCGGCGGTGCCGGTGCCCGGCGAGGACCGCTGCGCGACCAACGCCAACGAGATCCTGGCTGCGGTCATCGAGTGGGCGGACCTGATCGACTTCGGCGCGGGCGGGGTCAGCATCGGCGAGACTCTGGCCAGCAGCACCCTGACGCTGGGTGACGGGATCGAGGACGTGGGCCTCGAGCGCTACGACGCCACCTTGATCGCGCTCTACGAGTTCCAGGAGGGCGAGGGCACGGTCGCCTACGACACCAGCGCCGTGCTGCCGGCGAACGACCTCGAGCTCGAGGGCGAGTACGAGTGGATGAGCGCCTGGGGCGTGCAGTTCGGCGGCGGTCGCGCGCTCGGCCGCGCCAGCTACAAGCTCTACGACCGGATCGCCGATCCGGCCAACGGCTCGGGTCAGTACTCGGTCGAGCTGTGGCTCACCAACGCGAACGTGACCCAGAGCGGCCCGGCCCGGATCGTCACCTACTCGCGCAACGAGAATCAGCGCAACTTCACGCTGGGACAGGTGCTCTACACCTACGACTTCCGCAACCGCGCGCTGATCGACGGGCTGAGCGGCAACGGAACGCCCACCCTCCAGACCTACGACGCGGACGAGGATGCCCAGGACCACCTGCAGCACGTCGTGATCAGCTACGACCAGTTCCGCGGGCGCCGCATCTACGTGGACGGCGTGTTCACCGACGACGTGGACGAGCTGGGTCCCGGCCGGCTCTGGAACTGGCAGCGCGACGCCAGCTACGTGTTCGGGCTGGCCGACGAGGTGAACCAGGAGGATCGCCACTGGCAGGGACAGATCCGCCTGGTTGCGGTCTACGACAGCGCGCTCACGCAGGCCCAGATCGCGCAGAACTACCAGGCCGGAGTGGGGCGCCGACTGCTGATGCGCTTCGACGTGAGCCGCTGGACGGCGCCGGCCTCTGCGATCGAGTTCGAGGTGAGCGAGTTCGACAACTACAGCTACCTGTTCTGCACGCCGGTCTACGAGACGGCGAACCCGTCGGAGCTCCGGGTCGCGAACATCCGGATCGCGGTGAACGGCGAGATTCCCGCCACCGGCCAGGGCTTCCGCACGCTCGACACCCAGGTGACCAGCGGGCACCAGGAGCTGTCGCGCCAGTGCTCGGTGATCCCGAAGGGCAACGGCCCCGCAACGGACCAGTTCACTCTGGTGTTCGAGCGCCTCGGCGTGTTCCAGAACCTGGTGGACGAGCCGATTCCGGGACCGGCGGG
>Ga0209536_100012633_pt1 | contig 12255 bp, 12 predicted proteins | sample DeeMarSeWOR28_12_FD_187461 | JGI IMG/M metagenome (GOLD analysis project Ga0209536, IMG submission 187461) | Marine sediment microbial communities from White Oak River estuary, North Carolina - WOR-2-8_12 (SPAdes) (version 2) | ecosystem: Environmental > Aquatic > Marine > Intertidal zone >...
TGGTACATCAAGGCCAAGAACCTGGCCACGACGCTGGCTGACAGTGCTCGGCCACACGCCGAGATGTACGTCAGTACGACGGACGGCACGTACACCCTCAAAGACAACCTGGTCACCAACTACGCCGGCACGCCAGTGACAGCCAACAGCACGCTCTACACGGGTTACACGGCGCTCCGCAAGGATCTGTCCGATGACATCGTTGTCTACAGCGATCCGACGGACATCGCCACGGCACTGGCACCCATCTCACCGGACAACCCGTTCGGTCTGATGATGTACCTGATGTGCCAGGAGGCAAACGGGAACACGATTGCCGGTATTGCCATCAATGACTTCTCGGCGACAGAGCCATACGGGACGGAGGACGCCTACACAGAAGCCCTCGGCATCCTCGAGGGCAAGAACGTGCACCGTATTGTCAGCGGTACCCTCGATCAGGGAGGCAACGAGCTGTTCGATGCCCACGCAGCCGCCATGAACGCCTCGGCCGTTTCTCGCGGGCGTTTGGTGTATGTGGCAGAAGAGCTGCCGAGTGAAATGCCACCGACCCTCATCGGGACCGGTGACGCAGATAGCGCCGGCGGTGCGAGTGCAACCATCACCTTTGAGCTCTCCGACCTCGTACTGGCGGATGCTTTTGCAGCTGTCAGTCTTGACCCCGATACGGTTGACGAAACAGATGGAGTCTTCGTCACCATTACGGCGAACTCCTACAAATATTTGGTCGCCTCCGTCGACGACGTCGCCAACACGGTGACCATCAAGACCACTGGGTTCCTGCTCGGAGAGAACGACGATCTCTTCTATACCAGCGAAGTCCTTCCGGCGCTCATCAGTGCGACCACGTCGCTGAAGCTACGAGGGGCGGCCCTGGCCGACAGGGACGAAGAGATCGAAGCTCTCGGCGACTTGGCTGCGAACTATACCTGCGACGACACCCACTTCGTCCAGCCCGACTCGTGCACAGTCACGGTCAGTGGAGTCGACTACAACGTCGACAACCGCTACATCGCGGCTTGTGTTGCCGGTGCAGCGTCGAAGTTCGTCGCCTCGAAGAACCTGAATGGAATGCAGCTGCAAGAGATCAACTCGGTAACGGGCTCCAACGATCGGTACTCGGAAACACAGCTGAATTTGGCTCAAGGTGAGGGCGTGTTCTGGGTCGAGAATTACAGAGGTGCTACGGCCGTTCGGCAGCAGTTGACGGTCACCACGGAGCGCAGTAACATGAGGGCTGCCAGGGTCTACCTTCAGGCATACTGGCAGCGAGTGTTCAAAGAGTTTCTCCGTATGGAGGAAATCTCTGTCAGACTCGAAGAAGAGCTGGCTGCCAAGATCGAAGGTGCATCCGAGAAGTTGGTCCGTGACGGAATCGTCCGCTCGTTCACGTTCTCACGGCTCGAGCAGGATCCCGACAGCGAGTACGGGATCATCGGCTACGCCGAATGCGAGCTACTGAAACCGTTCGAGACCATGACGTTCAAAATCCAGCTTATCTGATGAGGAGATCTCATGAGAATTACCGAGCTCAATCCTCGTACCAGGAGGATCCAGGGTGGTCTGAAGGAGGGTCTCTACCTGTCGGCACGCTTCAGCTATGTCGGCTTCGGCCCACCGCACATCGACGCCTTCGGTCTGACTGCCTTCACCGGTGATGTGAATGCCGACGATACCGGAGCAACGGCTCTGGTTTGGCCTTGTGGAATGATCCAGAGTGTTGGGCTGTCCCAGAATTCCAACCAACCACGCCTGTTCGAAGTGGGGACGGACCGCCACTACACGCTTCGTGGTAGGACACTGGGCCAGATCGGTATCTCCGCAATCGAGTACGACGGACCGACGCTGCTGCGCAGAGCGTACGCCGCCTTCAGCGATGGGGTAAACATTGGCTCCCTCTTCCCGAACAGGTACTACCAAGATTTCGGTACTGCCTCCAACGAGGACGGGATCAACGACGCCCCCATCGAGGTGACGCCCGGCTACGAGAATGGGTGGATCAACATGGCGTCCGACGTGTTCGAGCGCCCGTTCGGCACGCTTCTGGTCATGAAGACGAGTGATCAGCGGACACATACGGCTGTCTATGCCGAGAGCTGCTACATCCCCTCCCACAACCTGCGGTTTGATGCCTCTGGGACGATCATCACGTCCGGGGTGAGCATTCAGTACGAGCGGATCATTCCGGTGCGGGTGAGTCCTGTCCGGGAGTTGACGTCGATGATGAGCTAACCTCGGCTTCACTATAAGCCTTCACCTGCTGTGTTATCTCATTGGAGAGACGCCCCACCGTTTCGAGGACAGCCGAGATCGCTTCGTTCGATATCTGCTCTCCCTGAAATACGAACGGGTGCCCGTCGACATCCTCTCCTGAGGCCAGGAAGTTCAGTGCGTAGTTCAGCAGCGCCTGTGCCTCTTGAAGCCTCTTGATCTCCTGCATCGCCTCTTGAAAGTCCATCAGATGTACCTCCGGATCTCCTTCTCGAGCGCACTCTGGAAGTCGCAGCTATCGGCCATATGGGCTTCGCTGTCTGGGAGCTCGATCGGCCGCTTGGCGTGGATCGCCTCGATCAGCTTGTGAAATGGGTAGATGACACACAGCCTTCTGTACAACATCTCGTCGACCTTGAAGGCCATCCGTCCATCGACGTGTCTGTCTTCCTGCTTGGCTCCGTAGAGGTAGCGCATGAAGTACAGATCGGCGAACTGGAGCTGCTGGTGGATCTTTGCAATGATGAAAGCGGCGGCCGATGGGGTGTGCGAGAGCAGGACTTCCCCAATAAGGTTCACCGGCTTGCTCTTTGTTTGACAGTGCTTGCAAATAGCGAAGACCCCGGCGTGCCAGGAGGGTAAGATCGGGAGCTTGCAGTTTGGGCACCAATACATCTTCATGTTCCCACCGAGAGGGGACTTCCGGCCTTTCTCGTCGAACACCTGCTCGTCGCCGGTTGCATAGATCTCCACCTGTGCAATCACGTGATCCCTCTTCGACTTCGGGGACATCGTTATCAGCACCTGCCAGGGGGCCTGCACACGCTCTGGGCGTTCGATGGTGATCTCTTCCCCGGTCTCCAGATCGAAGGGGAAGTACTCCTGTAGAATCTGAGCAGCTTTATGTGGGTTCATGTCGATTGCTTGGGCAATCTGTCTGATCTCTGGGTCCTCATGCAGCTCGTCCATTAGATCGGCTCCGTCTCGTCGAACATTCCGTGAGTGGAGTCCTTGGGGTTCGCCACATTGGCGTTGCGGGCAGTGATCCCCCAAGCATGCCGCAGACGGGTGGTAGAACCCTGTCCACCGCCTGAATCTGTTGGAACGAACTCTTCCATGAGCTTCAGGACCTCGGTTGGCCCCTTATCCTCGAAGCAGATCTCGTAGAGTGTTTGGGCTCCTTTTGATTTCTGCTTCACCTTGGTGTTCTCGTCGCGTTTGAGCTCGCGAAGAAAGAGGTTCCACGCCACCTGTGCCGACCCAGATGGGGTGTAGGTGAAGATGACCGTAACAGGGATGCCTTGTCGGCCAGTGTTGACTGTGGTCGGTGCCCCAATCCTATTCTCGATCAGCTCCTCGATCTTTTCTACCTTGTACATTTCCTGCTCCTAGAGGCGGTAGGTCTTGTCGATCTTTCTCACGTTTCCCTTGACCGGTATCTCGATGATGGCGATGTGTTTGATGTCTCCTATCTGCGACGTCGAACTCTGTGCGATCCCCATGACCAGCTGGTGACTTGATAACTCATCGGTCTCGATGATCTCGGCACCCAAGATGTTGTCTACCTTCTTTGTGACTCCGGTCAGATAGAGGACGACTTCCCTGTTCTTGCAGAAAATGGCTCTAACTGGTCTGCCATCACGGTGCACGCTCTCTTCCAGCATCATTTGTAGGAGATCACCACTCCACTCCCGGCTGTCGCACTCCAGGACTTCCAGGAGACCAGTCAGACTATTTCTTGTCGACTCTCGCATCCCTATGTGCACCACATCTATCTTCTCGGTGTCCACCGTGAGGCTCAGAACTTGATATCTTTGTAAAATCTGGCCGATCCTCGAGATCAGAGAGTCTAGTGGCACGTTTTTTTCCAGAGGAAACGTCGCCCCTGCTTCCACAATGTTCATCGCCATCGAAAATTCTCTCCGGTACGCCGCAACGGATCAGCAGTGGGTAGAGCGGTGTCTTCTTGATCCGGTCCAAGAGTGTCGACCCACACTCCGGGCACACGGCTTCAACATCCGCTGTCCCGCAGCTACACGTTCGCATGGCTTTGATGAAACCTTCATGCTTTTTTATTTTCCTGACGCAGCTTGCTACGGATTCTGCCGAAAGCGGCTTGTAGTGCCCGATCTCTAGTCGGTGGAGCGGCAGACTCGACCTCGAGAGGACCGAGCTCATAGAGCTTTTCGAGGGCCTCTGCTTTTTCCTCTTTGTCCTTTTTCCGGACATCCTCTTGCCACGGTCTCATCAAACTGTCCACCTGTTTGATGAGCTGATCGAACAGGTTCCCCGTCTCGTCGACAGCGCCGTCTGCCAATCTGATCATCGAACTGCGCAGATCCAGTAAGACGTGTGTCTGGAAGAGCTGGAGGTCCATCTTCAGACAATCCAGCTGGTATACTCGTTCGGCAACGTAGGTGTAGAGCGCCTCCAACCGGGACCCCGGATCGGGGGGCCTCTGCAGTGTTCTGAACCAGGAGTATGCTCTGATCCAGCCGGTCGGAGACTTCAGCCATTTTTTAACTGCCCCTCCTCAAGGAGGAGGTTGGTCCTCGCTTGGAACCACTCGTAGTGGCAGTGGAGAAGCATGAGGACATTGAGAGGCAGCTTCTTGAGCTTCTCTACGGTCGCAGTCACCTTCTTATCGACTATCCTACCATCGTCGTCGGTGACTGAGAAAGTATTCCCGTTCAGTTTTGTGATTCCGAAGGCAAGCCTGTAGAGAGTCTGTCCAACTGGGATGGCTTGTGCCTCCACCCTCGACACGGTGTTGACGACGTACTCCCACTCTTTTCCCGTCAGCATCTTGAAGGTCGCCTCGAGCTTGCCTTCGATGATTGGAACATGCTGACGTGCAGTTCCGAAACAGACTTCGCCTATGTCCATGTCGTCGAGCTCTAGGGTCTTCTGCCAGGCCTCTTTCGACAACATTCTGCGGACGTGCGGAACAGCCTCTCTGTAGAATGGGTCGCTCAGCACCATCTCGGCGTAGAGTCTGTCGGTCTTGCTGGCTTTCCGTTTCTTCTCTTCGGGCTCCACCTCCTCGACAAGCTTTCCGTCGAAGAGGGGGTCTTCCTGTGGGTTCATGTTGGTTGGTCCTCCTTGTCTCTGCTCCATCAGAAAATCTACTCCATTATCGCGAATCTGACAAGACTGTTTGAAAGTTGGTAAGCGTGCTTTGCCAGGTCAGTACCTGTGTGGTATTAATATTGTGTCTTCTTTGGAGGTCTGCGATGCCTGTGTCCGACGATAAAGCCCTCGAGCTTTGGAAGCAATGGAAGTCGAGTGGGGAGGACAAGCACCTCCAAGAGCTTCACAAGATGTTCAAGCCGTATGCCGGTCGTGTGGCCTCGATCTACAAACGACCCGGTGTCCGATTACCGGATCCTGTTGTCGACAGTATAACACAGGATGTCGTTCTAAAGGCGATCCGGAGATACGACCCGAAATACGGTCCTATGAGAAGCTGGATTGCCTCCTACCTTCAGAAGGTCAAGAGTACTGTAGCCAGCAGACAAAACTTCCTCAGAATTCCGGAGACCCGGGTGTACGACATCGGGAGATACAGACGGGCTATCTCTGGTCTCGAGGCGACCAAAAAGCGGGTGAGGACGAGGGACATCGCAAAGCAGCTCGGCTGGGACGAGGGCAAGGTCAAGAAACTGGAGAAGGAGTTGGGAGCCTCGACTCTGTGGTCGAGCGTTCCGTTCTCGGCGGCCAAGACATCCGATCCACTCGAAGATGCCTTCAGAATGGTCGGGCCTTCGCTGTCCGAGAAGGACAGAGCAGTGTATAAGCTGCTCCGTGGTGGGACGTCCAGTACGAGAGACATGGCCAAGACCCTCGGGACCTCGGAGCCGGAGATCAGTAGGGCAAAGACCAGAATCTTTGGAGAGGTGAGGCGTGTCGCTGGGAACTGATATGCAGGGGCTTCTCGACGAGGCCCAGATGGAGCCCTTCTCGTCGACGTCGGATCTCATGGACCTGGAGGTGACCAAGATCCTTGGTCTGGACACGGAGATCCGGCTGCTCTTGGCACCGATCATCTTGGATCAGATCCAGGAAGTAAAACAGGAGATCGAGGACCTGTCCTATCTCCTAGCAACGAGCCCAATGGGCCAACTCGAGTCGGCCATCACTGACTCTGGCGGTTTCATGGACGACGTGGAATCTGAACTGAACGGGTTGTGACATGGCAGTTGAGCGCGAATACGCCGTTGTAAACGAGGACATCAACCTCAGGGTCGAGTTCACGTGGGAGGACAACGACGGGAACTCGGTCTACTTTGATCCTGTCTCGTTTGGTGACGTCGAGATCCTCGATGAGCAGAACGCGGTCGAGGAGACGATTGTCAGTGGCAGTATCGTGAAGGACGACGTGGGGATGTACCATGTCGTAGCAGGGCCCTATACCGAAGCAAAAAAGCTGTTCGATCGTTGGACCTATTACACGCCCAGTGGTGGCTCGGTCTACGTCCACGCTGGGTGGATCGACGTGCGGGCGACCGAAGGCGCAGCGCTTCCTGCTATTCTGGGGACGGCTGCTCAGACCTACATCAACGTGTTCAAGAAGGACACGAAGCAGATCTTCAACGGAGTCGACGTCTATATCTATGATGACGGAGACAGCTACGTGTGGTCGGGGACGACCGATGCAACCGGTCGAGTGGACCCCGTGCTCGAGGCCGGGGCGTACACGGTTGTCCTCTCGCTGGCCGGTTACGTGTTCTCGGACAACGTGTTCAGTCTGACCATCACAGGCGGTGAGGTGAACCGCAGATATCTGTACACGATTGCCTATCAGACCTCCTTTCCGACCGTCAATACGATACCGACGGACCAGACCTGTCTGATCAGTTTCTATTTCGGGACCCTGAGCGGTAGACCTCTCAGTAACAGGAAGGTGATCGCCGAGAGCGTGTCTGCGCTTTCGGTTACGGGTTCGCAAGCTGATACCATTATCGTTCCAGGTGGCGCCATCGAGACCATAACGGGTCCTTTTGGGACGTGCGAGCTGAGAGCAGTCCGCGGGGCGACGGTCACTGTGTATGTGGAGGGGACCGGGTTCTCCAGAAAGGTTACTGTGCCCGACCAGGCAACGGCCGTTTTTGGTGACCTAGCCGGGGAGCCCGACCTCTTCACAATGCTGTCGTTAACACCTCCAGCAGCGAGCGTAACCTGATATGGCAACAGTCAAGTTCTACGTCAAGGAACCGGACACCACCCCGATCGAGACCGTGCTGGTGCGCGTCTACGACGACCCTGCTGATGAGCTCCAAGGCCAGGGTTACACGAACTCGGACGGTAGGCTGGATCTCATCCTGGATGACGATGACTACTTGGTGCGTATCCGGTACGACGGGGCAGCATACTCTATCGCAAGTCCTCAGACGTTTACCGTGGCCGGGGTCGACATCACCGTGAACCTGACCATGGCCCTGCTCGACGATCCCACGGCAGTGCACCCCAAACTCTGCCGTGTCTTCGGGACCCTGCTCGACCCGAACGGGCTGCCACTGCAGGAGTCTCTCCGACTGACCCTCAAGGAACCATACATGTACTTGAACGAGGTGTTCCTGGCGTCTGCCGGGGAGCTCATCCCGGATAGCACCGGCTACGTGGAGGCGGACTTCGTCAGAAACAGAGAGTACACGAAGCTGTTTGGTGTGTACGGCAGCGTCGACGCGTCGATCTTCGTCCCGGACAGGGCCTCGGCTACCGTGGGGGATATATTCTTCCCTCGTGTCTCGGCAATCTCTCCGACGACGTTGGATCTCTCCGTGGACGAAACATACAGCTTTGCCTCGTTCACCTATACGCTTTCCGATGACCAGGAGGGGGACAGCAGCGACATAACGTTTTCCTCCGACGATGAAGACGTTGTGGAGGTGCAAGCCGGACAGTTGCTGGCGACAGGTGCCGGGAGTGCGACGGTCACAGTGACGTATGAGGACGATCACAGGGACTCGTACACGGTCGACACCATCTCCGTTACCGTCACATGAGCACGCTGTACGCACAGGAGAAGCAGCTTCGCTGTGCTGTTCTAGAGCAAGCCATCTCCGATTTTGTGAGAGGTGGACCGGACGAGGCGGTTTCTGTGGCACGGGCCGAGGTCTGCAAGGAGCGGTTGGCAATTACTTGGATCTTTGGCGACGACCAGAAACACTCTTTCAGCTTTGAGTCTATCTGTGACCTGGTAGACGTGGATCCAGGCGAGCTGAGAGCTTTGCTCATCGAGCGGCTCTTGGAGCAGGAATATGATCGATAGCAACCAAATTTCTGCAATGTTTGCCGCTCAGGACGCGCAGATGCGTCAGGGGATGGCTGGGTCCTACGCGATGCCGGGTGCGTCGATGATGACGAACCCGTACCTGTACGGGAGCCCACACAACATCAACCTCGGACAGCAGGCGGCACGGGGAAATTTTGGCTTTACCGCGGGTCTGGCTGCTCTCCCCACATCGGCAGCGTCCATGGGCTTCGATTGGTTTGGAGCCACCGGGCTGTCAATGGCCGCCTTCGGCTCTATCCCCGGTGTTGCTGCCAGTGTGCTCGACCCGTTTGATACCGGTGGGATGACGTTGGCTGGGGGCTACCTCGGCTATCGTGCTATGCTTGGGCGTACCATGGCGTCCCAGGGCCTGGCGCTTGGACGTGGCCTTACGGGTACCATACAAGGTTCGATGGAGTTATCGAGGGCAGCAGGAGGGATGCGGGTCCTTGGTGGAAGTTTGGCTGCTGGATTGGGTGTTGGTCTTCTTGCCTACGGCGCCTACAGGGGTGTTGAGTCCGCCATAGAATTTGCCCAGGACAACGTCAGTACGGGGATGCTTGAGCAGAGCAACCTGCAGCAGCTGCTGATGACACCCAACAACCAACTCATACCGGAGATGTCTGCCGGGATGTCGTCCTCCGACGTCCTCAGTCTCCGGAACATGTTCTCCGGTATGGCGGCTCGTGATCCGAACATGTCGGTCAGTGGGCTCACCCAGCTGACTGGTGCGATGATGCAGGGTGGGGAGTTCCGTGGTGTTGGTAACATCAGAGAGTTCAAGGAGAAGTTCACACAGACCCTCAGTGCCTTGAAGGAGGTCTCCTCGGTCATGCACACGTCTTTGGAGGAGGCGTATGATTTCATGAACGCCCAGAAGCAGATGGGTATCTTCTCCCGAGGGGACCAGGTTACAAACATTGGTCTCAGTATGGGGATGGCTCAGGCTGGCGGTGTCGGTATTGGCACGGTCCAGCAGACGGGTGTCTTTGGTGCCCAGGTTGCTAGGGCCTACGGCGGTAGCCCCATTGCTGGTGCTGTTGCGGCAGAGACGACCACTGGAATGGTGGGCCTTGGGCTGCGTCGGGGAATGATCTCCAACGAGGACCTGTTCATGGCGACCGGGGCAGGCGGCGAGCAAGGTGTCGCCGCCTTCTCGCAGTCCATGGTCCAGCAGGCCTACCAGTTCTCCAGGGGACGGCGCGGGAGGATGATCACCGCCGCACTCCTCGACCCCGTGACCGGGCATATCGACCCAGAGCTGGCCAACCTATACAAGTCCGGTGGAATGGACCACGTCGATGTCCTTCGCATGGCCCGGCAGAACCTCTCGACCCGTCGAGGGCGCCTCGCGTTCCGCGCCAACCAGCGGCAGCTCGCTGGGGAGATGATTGAGCAGGTCGGTGCCGTGAACCTCATGGCGACGGACGCGGAGAACATCCTGGAGCGTCACTTTGGGACGACTTCTCTCGACCCGGAAGAGGAGGGGTACGCCCGCCAGATTCTTGGGAGGCGCTACACCGGGATGGGCGACACCCAGACCGACATGTTAATGCGGCTTGCAGAGCAGGGCCCTCGTCTCCGTGCTGAAGCGAAGATGGAGATCGACAAGGCTTTCCGTGACTCCACCATGATGGCCGGTCAGCCCGTCTCGATGGACCAGTTGAAGGCCGCTCTGCTCCGCAAGTTCGTCGATCCCATCAAAGAGCCTTTCCGCCGAATCGGCGCAGAGCTCGAGGCGGGAATGACAGAGTGGGCCGAGGAGCAGATGTACGGCGGGGTGGTGACTGTCGGGGACGTCGGGCAGAACTACCTAGAGTACGGTATTCGGGGAATGGATTACCTAAGCCCGACAGCTATACCCGAAGATATAGGAGGGGCATTTACGGCAGGAGGAGCTCGTGGGCCCGTAGCACGGGAGATTTCGAGCCTTAAGCCATATAGTTATTATGCGCCAATTCCCGACAAAATCACCCCACGTACGGCCTGGGGTGGGCCCAAGTGGGCTCCGGTTACTATGCCACTTCAGAGTGGGCTGCAATCTCTCACTACAGGGGTGCAGACGGGGGGAGCGATCGTTAAGCAGTTGGCGGCTGGGCTCTTTGACCCCGATGTTAGAAGAATAGTCAATCCAAATATGAGGAGTTTTCTAGAGAGCGTCGGTGCCATCGAAAATGTTGGGCGGATGCAACTAGGGACGATGGAGGATCGTGGATTTAAGGGGAAATCATATTTCTCGGTGCCTGTCAAGACGTTCGACGAGAACTACGGGTCGGCATACGAGGCGTCAATTGTGGGTGATCCTGAGGCCATGCTCTGGGAGGACTTGAAAGAGGGAGTAGATCAATATGCATTTGGGCTTGCGTCAGCGACAGAGTCACTGATGGGTGCAATAGAGGGAGAAGAAATTTCCACAGTAGCGGGTGCTGAATCGACGAGGGCGCCGAGATTTGGGATGCATTATTATGGCCCTAGAGCAGCTTGGGTCGATGTCTTCAAGGAGACGGGGACCGCAGACAAGTATTTGACAGAATTGGAAGACAGGATGCGGACGATGCACAACGACATGGCAGTGATAATGGACACTGTGCCGGTAGCATCCAGGAGTATGTACACCGATATCCACAATGCGGTTAAGTGGGGGGATATCCCTGTTGACGTAGATGCCTTGGCGGGTAAACCCCCAGATCGGCAATTTGGTATGCTGGTCAATGGGTTGCGCAAAGGGGGGATGGGACTTGAGGCCGACCGGCTTGAGAAGTACGCCGGTAACGACAGAGTCAGGATGACTGCGGTGATTAGCCATGTTTCTACTGCTCGTGGCCCAGGTCTGTCCTCTCTTGGGCTGGAGGTTCCTGGGTCAGCCATAGAGAGACCAGAATACTATGTTGGTCGGCTCAAAGAACACAGAGACAACGCGGATCAGACCTTTCGAGGCATCAGAAGAGAGGCCGCGGAGGCAAACGAATACCTAAAAAAATTCACGGGGGATCTATCAGAGCTTGCTGGGCTTGAAGAGTATGCCGTTCTCATGGCAGAGGGAGACGATCTGACTCTGGCGCAGCGAGAACACATGGAAACCCTGGAGGAGGGCATTGACAAGCAGCTGGCGTGGTATGGGCTCACCGGTGCTGAGAGAAGGGGTTTTCGAGAGCGGGCTCTGGCCGCCGCAGGGAAGGATCTCCGAGGGGCTGGTAGGCTCGCACCGAAACTGGAGGCCGCCAAGGGTGTAGAAGTCTACCACGAGATGTTCAAGCAGATGGAGGGCACTCCTGGGATGACCACTCTGCGTTATGTTACCGGAGGAACAGAAATTGCTGAGTCCATTTCCGCGATAGCAGGTAAACCCTTGAAGGAGCTCACCAGGGAGGATTTCGAGGGGTTTCGCGAGACCGTCTCGAAGTACGCCTTTGACCCCGACATGCCCGATAAGGAGCGGGATCGTTTGGCTTTGACGCTCGGTAGAATGGGCCCGCAAGGCGCGATGGCCGAGCAGCTCATCTCCAGAGGTCGGCGTGAGTACGAACGTATCCAGAAGCTACGCGACAAAGGTGGCGACCAGGAGAAGATGGTCGCCGCAATTCTGAAGGACTACAACCTCAATGAGGAGCAGAAGGCGATCATGAACACAGCCCTCCGCTCAAGGGCAGACCTGGCCAGTCAGGCAGTTCTTGGTGATCTAATCCTAGCCTCCACGGATCAGCAGAGCGAGGTCCTTATCGAGAAGCTCAGTGAGGGGCTCGAAGCTGATGGTCTCGACGACGCAGAAA
>Ga0209536_100012634_pt1 | contig 12255 bp, 14 predicted proteins | sample DeeMarSeWOR28_12_FD_187461 | JGI IMG/M metagenome (GOLD analysis project Ga0209536, IMG submission 187461) | Marine sediment microbial communities from White Oak River estuary, North Carolina - WOR-2-8_12 (SPAdes) (version 2) | ecosystem: Environmental > Aquatic > Marine > Intertidal zone >...
GCAGTCATCCGGAAGGGAACTTCTTTGGTACAGAGCCCGGTGACAGAATCAGGAAGATCCTTACAGAAGGACTTTTTAATGACCACCATTTTTTGATCAATAGGTCAATACAAAGTCTGGAAGATACCATTTATCATTGAGTGTTTTGGCGGTTCAGAGAACGCAGCTTTGAATATTTCAGAAAATTGGCAAAAGCGGATATACGGCAGATAATATAACCATAATATCCATCCATAAATCCCAGAAGCAGGACATATTTTCTCAGAAACATGGCCACCGGGTTCAGGATGATGTCAATGAGCAGATTGGCCTTTTTACCGTTTTTGTATGCATCCCGCGCTGCGATATCCGAGTATCTATTGGCCGTCTCGATATGTTCGGCAATCGTATTGAACGCATAATGCAACAGGTCGCCTTTCAATTCAGCGGTTTTTGCATCGGGATCGAGCTCAATTTTTTCATGAATAGCACCTTCCCACTGCCCTTTTTTCCGGTTCCACAGCCGTAATTTTTGATCGGGATACCAGCCGCAATGCGTGATCCATTTGCCACAATAATTGGTGCGCCGGTTGACAAAGTAGCCGTCGAGAAGGTCATTTTCTTTCAGCCGCCGGATGGTTTCCGCCAGTTCATCCGAAAGGGCCTCATCAGCATCGAGTGAAAGGATATAGTCATGGCTGGCCTGGGCATTGGCATAGTTTTTACTTTGTGAGAAATCCTTCCAGGCGCGCTTGATGAATTTTACACCGTATTCAACCGCTATTTCTTCGGTCCGGTCACCGGAGAACGAGTCGAGAATAACGATCTCATCTACCACATCCCGGACCGAATCCAGACACCGGGCGAGGTTTTTTTCTTCATTGAGCGTTATGATTACCGCAGAGATCTTCATCAGTTTGACACCAGAATTGCCGGCAATAAAAGATTAAAGATGAAAGATTAAAGATCAAAGAAACATAATAATTGCCTTTAACCTTTTTCCAAAAATCCACCCTTCTTTTGCGGATAGATCCTTAGATTACTTTTTATTTAAACTGAATTTAAATTCTCATTCAATCATAATCAAACCCAGTAGTTTATTATCATGCCCGTAATTTTATAAAATTCTCAGGCTAACTCAACTTTCTGTCCGGCAGAAGCAGGAGGCCTTGATCCGGATATCGGAACGTGCCCAGGATCTGATCTTTATTCCTTTAGGCAATTTTTTTAAAACCGAAGAGCGGGTATCAAAAAAGGGTGCTTGATCGGCACCCTTTTGGTTTCTCGCCAGTCCGGTTCCTCTGGAAGCCGGATCAATTGTATCTGGTTCGATCATTTCATTGGTTGAAGCGGGCATTCGAAATAGTTACCGGTTGCCTCAAAATCGCTGATATCGAGGTCCGTGTCGGCTGAGGCGTTTAAATATTTGGATCCCAGACCTTCTTTCAGGACATTGAGATGCCATCTGCCGCCGTTGTAATCCTTATCCCCCGGTTTGGATTCGGAGATCAGCGCAATACCGTCCTTAAAACTGCCGGCATACAGCTGATCATAAGCATGCCCATTGCCTTTGAAGGTGGCCGGCGTGACCACACTCCGGTATAGGAAACCGTCGGCCCAGATGACGGTACGGCCTGTCTTGCCAAGCGACGAAACTCCTGTATCAGTGTTCATCGGCACTTCCATGGGTGTCTCCTCCTGGCAGGACACGAGCACAAATGCGAGTATCCCGATTACCGGTACAAATAAAAACAGCTTCTTCATGATTACCTCCTGTGATGGTTTGTTGTGTGAATGACCGTCCATAATTACCCAATCAATATCACAGAAGTATCACGAGATGATAACGTTTTTCTAAATTCTCTGGGATGTATTTTTTTCTTGCAATTGGCAAATCAAGATTTTATATTTTTATTGTTTGAAACATTTCAAACGTTTAAAACTATGACCGCTTCTGAGATAAAACAGGAATTTATCCAGGATTACGGCGAGGCCTATCAGGCATTCGGGCTTCCCAAATTAATGGGACGTATCGTCGGTCTGATGCTCTATTACCGCAAACCCCTTAGTCTGCCTGAAATCACCACCGAACTCAATGTCAGTAAGGGCCCGGTCAGCCAGATCACCCAACGGTTGCTCGATCATAATCTGATCCAGTCAGTTTGGATTCCCGGGGACCGCAAAAGCTATTATCAGATCATTCCCGATATATTTGGCAGTGCGTTCAACAACATCATCCGGGCACAGAAGCGCAATCTCCAATTAGCCAGAAAATACCAGGCCCTGCAAAAAAAATATCCCGAGTCTTACAATGAGACTTTTAAAACCAGTGTCGATAAGATGGCCGAATTTTATGAATCCATGATCGAACATTTTAACATTTTTTACAAAGAATGGACCAGTAGTGAAGAGCAACACTGATCCACCCGGTATGAATTTAACTGCTGCACTCAAAGTATCATCGCATAAGAAATAAAATCAGAATACGGGGTAACCATGAAACGCCTCCAAGGAAAAGTCGCCGTTATTACAGGCGGCGCATCAGGAATCGGTGAAGCCACCGTCCGCAGGTTTATTGCAGAAGGTGCCGCGGTTTCCATCTGGGATCTGAATGAACCAGCCGGCAGAAAATTATTCATAGAATTATCCACTGACGGAAGCCGCTGTGAGTTTCGGAAAGTGGATGTATCTTCCCTGGCTGACGTATCAGCGCAGGCGGCGGCAACAAAAGCAGCATTAGGGCAAATTGACATCCTGATCAACAATGCCGGGATCACGCGTGACGCCACCCTTCTGAAAATGACTGAGGAACAATGGGACCAGGTCATCGATATCAATCTGAAAGGGGTGTTCAATTGTGCCCGGGGCATCGGCCCCATCATGGCTGAAAAGGGTTCCGGTGTGATCATCAATACCAGTTCTGTTGTCGGCATCTATGGAAATTTCGGCCAGACAAATTATGTGGCCTCCAAATCGGGGGTTATCGGAATGCCCCGTGTATGGGCGCGTGAACTTGGCCGCAAGGGTATCCGGGTCAATGCTGTGGCACCGGGTTTTATCGCAACCGAAATGATGAAGACGGTACCCGAAAAGATCCTGATCGCCCTGACCGAAAAGACTCCCCTTGGCCGGCTCGGGCAGCCCGATGATATAGCCAGCGCTTATGTATTTCTGGCATCCGATGAAGCAGCCTTTATCACGGGCACGGTCCTCAGTGTGGATGGCGGTCTGATTTCCTGATCAATGACGGAAAAAAACGAAAAGATTTTTTATGAAACGTAATGCAAAAATAGCAGCCACCGGTTCCTATGCTCCTGAAAGAATATTGACCAATCAATATTTTAATGATCTGCTCGGTGAAGATGTGGACACATGGCTGGTGGACAATCTGACGATCAGAGAAAGGCACTGGTGTTCCGCAGGTGAAAGTACTGCCGATCTGGCCTTTCACGCAGCCAATAATGCTATCGTAAATGCCGGATTGAGCGTCGATGACATCGATCTGATTCTGTTATCGACTGATACACCGGAATATATATCTCCCAGTACCGCTTCCGTGGTACAATACCGGCTCGGAGCTAAGAATGCCGGTACATTTGATATCAATACGGCATGTGCCGGTTTTGTCACCGCGCTGGACACCGGTGCCAAATACATCATCTCCGATGAACAATACCGGAATGTACTGGTCATCGGGGCATATGCCATGTCAAAATACCTCAATATGCAGGACAAAAAGACCGTCACACTGTTTGCAGATGGAGCGGGTGCGGTGATCCTGCAAGCGACAAATGAGGACACCGGATTTATGACTTCCCTGCTGGAAACCCGGGGCCGGTATCATGACTGGATGGGGATCTATGCCGGGGGGACGCATCAACCAATAGATGATCACGCGTTACGTGAAAAAAACCAGCTGCTTAAATTTGTCAGAAAATTTCCCAAAGAATTAAATCCGGATACCTGGACCAGGATGGTCAGACAGGTCCTTCAGAAAGCCGGTTTTACGCCAAAGGACATCGATATGATCTTCTTTACACAGATCAATATCAACAGCATACGGCAGACGATGGAAAATTTAGGGCTGAAACCGGAACAGACGCATACCATCATGGACCGATATGCCTATACCGGATCCGCCTGTATCCCGATGGCCCTGGCCGAAGCCGTCTCACAGGGTAAACTCAATAATGAAGATCTGGTGGTTTTTATGGGTTCAGGCGGCGGTCTGGCTTTTGCCTGTGCGGTTTTCAAATGGTAACATGTAAGCGGAGCGGGAATTTATGATCGATGTTGCTTCCAATGAGTATGTGACTGCCGGGTGGATATTAGTGTTGGTGTATGTCACTGTGATCATTTATTTTGTTGTTCGGGGTGCCCTGCGGACCAAAAGCATTTCCGATTACGCCATCGGGACCATGCATTTTTCGCCGGTCGCTGTCGGTCTGGCGCTGGCGGCATCCATGACCAGCGCGGCAACCTTTATCATCAATCCGGGTTTTATTGCCCTGTATGGACTGAGTGGTGTGATTTCCTATGCGATTGTTTTACCAATTGCGGCCATGATATCTCTCGTGATCCTCACCAAAGGATTTCGCCGGCACGGGAATACAGTAAAAGCCCTCAGCATGGCCCAGTGGATGGGGACACGCTACAAAAGCCCCGGCTATGCCCTGTTTTTCGCCTTTCTCTCCCTGCTCCTGATCACTTTTATCGTGCTGATCGTAGTAGGTCTTACAAAAGTGCTTTCCAAGACCCTGAATTTGGATGAGATCCCGGTCCTGATCGCCATCACGCTTTTCATATTCGGGTACATGATGTTTGGCGGCGCAAATTCAATGGTTTACACCAACACTGTTCAGGCCATTCTGATGATCATTGTCGCATTTATCCTGCTTGGATCAGGATATGAACATTTCAGCAACGGCATGCATGGTTTTCTGGAAAAATTGAAAGCGATTGATCCAAAACTTATTCAGTCAACCAACGGAAGCAGTTTTCTGTTTCGGGATTATTTTGAGATCATCATTGCCCAGATAATCGTCGGAGTAGCAATCGTATGCCAGCCTCATATCATTACCAAGTCACTGTTGCTCAAATCGGACGGAGAAGTGAACCGCTATCTTACCTTTGCGGTGATCACCGAAATGCTGTTCTTTCTGGTCGTTATTGCTGGACTATATGCACGCCTGTCTTTCCCTGATCTGACAGTCAATGGCGTTGCACTCAAAATGGACGGAATCATCTCGGCTTATGTCGTAAAGGAGTTCCCGGTTTGGGTCGGTCTGCTGGTGATCCTGGGGTTGATATCTGCCGGTATTTCCACGCTTGAGGGTTTGATTCAGGCCCTTTCCACGACCGTGACCGCCGACATTATCAAACCCCTTCTCAGTAAATTTTTCCCGGATAATACCGACCCGAACAGTCGGCGTGAAATCCTGATTAATAAAATTGTCATTGCATTGCTGGCCCTGGTCACGATATATTTTAGTATCGACCAATTGGTTTCCCCGAAATTAAGTGTTGCCATCTTTGCACAGAATGGGGTTTATGCATACTTCGCAGCGGCTTTTGTCCCGATTTTATTCGGGATGTTTATCAAAGATGTCCCGGGATCGATACCGGTATCGGCCTCTGTGACAGCGGTTATTGTGCATTTCATCATGTATTATGGCAAACTGCCGGTCCCATTCACCCAATCCACCGGCGAAAATCCCGGTGTGGCCGCCGCTGTTGCCATATCAGCATCACTGCTATGCGGTTTCCTGTTACTTTGGTCTGTTAGGATGAGGGAAAAAGATGATTCCGATTGACACAGACTGGATCAAAAAATGGGCGGTCTATTCACCGGAGCGGATGGCGTTTCGTGAATATGACCGCGCGTTGGAATGGACCTACAGTGACATCAATCAGCGGGTCAATGCAATGGCATTTCAGCTGCAACATGAATATAATATTAAAAAAAACGACCGCATTGCGGTATTCTCGAAGAACCGCGCCGAATATATATTTTTATTCTTTGCCTGTATGAAACTTGGCGCGGTCCTGGTACCCCTGAATTTCCGCTTGATGCCGCGCGAAACAGAAGCCCTTTTAACTGATGCAAAACCTCATCTTTTGTTTTATGAGGAGAATCTTGCCGGCTCCTTTCAGGCGGTCAAACAATGGTCAGGCGCCCGAAAAGCCTTACCTATCGAGAAATTGGAATTCTTCCTTTCCGGAAAGGCAGCACAGCATGACACCTACAAACCACCCACAGTAGCCTCAGAAGATGATACCGTAATGGTCCTGTATACCTCCGGCACAACCGGTATTCCCAAAGGTGCAATGATCAATCATCGAATGCTCTTCTGGAATTCACTGAACACCGGTTTACGTTTGGACCTTACTTCACAAGATCACACCCAGAGTTTTGCACCCTTTTTCCATACCGGTGGCTGGAATGTGCTGCTGACCCCCTTTGTCCATCATGGCGGTTCACACACCCTGCTCTCTTCCTTTGACAGTGATCTGATCCTGGAGCTTATGGAGAAAGAACGGAGCACACTCTTATTCGGGGTTCCTACCATGATGCAGATGATTGCAGATACCCCGGGATTCAAGAAAGCGGATCTGTCATCGGTACGCTACGCCATTGTCGGCGGTTCTCCAATGCCGATTTCTTTGATCGAAACCTGGCATAAAAAAGGTATTGCGATCCGCCAGGGGTATGGCTTGACGGAAGTGGGACCGAATTGTTTTTCGCTGCACCAGGATGATGCCATCCGAAAGATCGGATCGATCGGTTTTCCGAACTTTTATGTGCAAGCCAGTATAAGAGACGAATCCGGTGGATTATGCCAGGACAATGAAGTTGGCGAACTCTGGCTGAGAGGTCCGGTCGTAACCCCGGGTTACTGGGCAAACGAAACCGCCACCGGTGAAGCCATTACTGACGGATGGTTCCATACAGGGGATATGGTCCGGAGAGATAATGAGGGATATTATTATGTCGTTGACCGCAAGAAAAATATGTATATCAGCGGCGGGGAGAATATTTATCCTGCAGAGGTGGAGAATTTTCTGTACGACCATCCGAAAATAAAAGAGGTTGCCGTGATCGGGGTGACGGACCAGAAATGGGGTGAGGTCGGCAAGGCTTTTGTTGTCCTTAGAGATAATTCCGCTCTAACCGGAGAAGATCTGAAGAATTTTTGTTCAGGGCAGCTGGCAAAATACAAAATCCCTAAATATTTCAAATTTGTCTGTACATTACCAAAAAATGAGGCCGGCAAGATCGATCGAAGAAAACTGACAGAATCCGGATAACCGGTTTCATTTGGTTGAAATAGAAAAAATGTAACATTTTAGGAATATAGATATTTAACAATAAATGTCAATACATTTGTGCTTGACCGTAAACAAACCATCAACCAAAGGAGGAATAAGATGAAACGTTTAGCATTAATTCTTATGCTTGTAATTGGATTGCTATTCATGGCATCCTGTTCGGAGGATGATGAATCCTCAACACAGCCCACCCCGGTCCCGGAATGGGTTGGAACCTGGCTTAGTGCGGGAGATGATGTGGCACCACTGCTAGTGGCCCTTTTCCAATACGACAGTGTCCGCGTGGAAATGACCCAGAACCAGATCGTGAGAACGCATTCGCATGTGGCGGGCGGCGCATGGAGTACCGTAGAAGGGACCTACAAGATCACCGAAGCAGCCAGTGGTGATATACATACCGCTGAGTTCAATTATGCCCCATTTGACCAGGCAGGTATTATTCAGATCATAGCTGGAACACCAAAAACAATGAAACTCGAAGTCGTTCAGATCAGGCCGGATATCGGTGCAGTGCCCCGTACCCCGGATTCCGGATTCGGAAGCGATGTTGCGTTAGGCACCCTGAATATTCAAAATTACGTAAAGGAAGATTAATTTGAACCGGGGTGGCATTTCACAAACTTAAAATTGCCTCCCCGATTTAACCACTCAAGAAATTCGGGTAAAAAACATGTATAGAACATTTATACATTTTATTCTGGCGTTATGCTTATCGACAGGTTTGTTAGCCCAAACCGGTTCTGAATTTGTTGAAGATTATGAGGAACCTGAAAAAGATGAGTTCCGCTTTATCGGATATTATCTGATGCGGGCTGAGCTCAGTAATGTGGCGGCGACCAACGAATTTCTCAAAGGCCAGGTGGTCGGCCGGTTGTTTGGCGGCAACACGACCTTTACTTCCAATAAGTCTTCCCGGTTCGTGGAACAGCGTTTTATCCCGATTATCGCCTATTCGCCCAGGTTATTTGATGGTTGGGCCACCATGCGCATGAATTTCGAATTTGACTGGACCTGGGGAGATGCCAACTATGGCGCCGGCGGGAATTTCGGCGGTGCTTTTGCTGGTGATTTTGTCAATATGCAGACCCAAAACCTATTTATTGAGTTCAGGCCGCAGAAAAATCTGTTTATCAATGCCGGACTCACCCGGTTGTTTGATAATGTCAACGTGCCGGCGTATACGTTTACCACCACGCTGCTCAATACAGGTTATCGCCTGGCCTTCTGGGGATCCGATGCCACCGGATTGGTCTTCCATTATCTGTGGCCGGATCAGCGCATTAAACTCGGTCTTTATCAGTTGTATGAAAATAATGTCCAGGAAGATGACGATGTCCAGCTGGCTGAGGCGCACTATGAATACGATCTGGATATATTTAACACAATTGGTTTCTCATTCTGGTATATAAAAGACCGGGCCAGTGGCGAAGGCGGCGTGTCGGTTCTGGGTCAAGGATTGAATTCCGGCCTGAGCAATTATATGGGTGTTTACAATTTCAATTTTGGCAATCAGCGTCATAAAGCGGATATATTCTGGCTGGGAAACCATTTTCACGGTAATCCGCTGCTCAATCAAGGGAGATTAGGATACAATGGCTTTGCGGTCATGAACTTCGGTTCGGCCCGGACAGATTCAATCGATGTTGACATCATTGGATTTGCCGGGAACCTTCGTGTAGCTTATAAATACGGTAAGAATGTCAATGACTTTATCTCGCTTGACGGAATCTTTACCACCGGAGATAAAAACAACATCGCGGACGGGAAGTACACCGGTGTATTGACCGGGAACAACTGGACGGCTCCCGGGGCGGTCTATTTCACCACCGGCCTTTATCTGCTCATGCCCCACGGATATGTGGTCAATCGTTTTAACGCCGCGGTGCTTGATATACAGAATATCGGTTATGGTCTCGGGGCCGCTGTTTTCCAGGGTTCCTATGACATCATTCCCAACAAATTCAAGGTCAAGTTAGGCGCAGGCACCGGTATGGCGCCTGTGGCACCGGATGAGGGCGGTCATATGATCGGCTCGGAAATCAATGTGAATTTACTCTTCCGCCCGAAAGTGTTTATGGATCTGGAATTGCATGCCGCTTATCTGAAACTGGGAGATTTTTTTGATTCCCCGGTGGTCAACGGTTCACAAACCACCCGTCCGAAAGATCCCTGGACATTATTCGTAACCCTTAAATGGATCATGTTCTAAGGAGGGCATATGAAAATTCGATATTTTTTGATCCTCAGTTTAATTGCTTTCCTCATGATACAGGGATGCGCAACTTCAAAATTTTACTCTTTAGATACTATGGAATTTGATGAAATTGACTATGGTTTTACGACCAGACAGGTGCAGGTACGCAATATTTCGATCGGCGTTATCGATCAGGGCCAGGGAGAAGATGTACTTTTACTCATTCACGGTCTAGGTGCCAATGCTAAAAGCTGGATGAAGAACATACCTGCCCTCGCGGAGAAGTTTCGGGTGCTTGCCCTGGATCTACCGGGTTATGGTAAGTCTGATAAGGGATATTATCAGTATAGCATGGATTTTTATGCAGATGTGGTGTCAGAACTACTGGCTGCATTGTCTGTCGAGCGGGCCACACTGGTCGGCCACTCCATGGGCGGTCAGATCTCGATGTTTACGGCTCTCAAGTATCCGGATAAAGTAGCCCGGCTGGTGCTAATTTCGCCGGCCGGATTTGAGAGATTTACCCCCGGCGAGGGTGCCTGGATGCGTAAGGCGGTATCGGCAGAATTTGTGCATGACACCCCCATACGAAATATCGATATCAATGCACGGGCAACATTCTACGATATGCCGGACTATGCCGATTTCATCATCACGGATCGGATTCAAATAAGATCGGCCGAAGGATTTGACCGTTACTGCTATGCTGTCTCAAAAAATGTTGCTGCCATGCTCGACGGTATCGTTTGGGACCGGCTGGATCAGATCAGGCAACCTACACTGATCATTTTTGGCACGGAGGATGGATTAATTCCAAATCCCTATTTACATGGGGGAAGGACCCGTGAGATTGCCGAGATTGGCGTGAAGGAGATCCCCGATAATGAACTGCTTATGGTGCCTGAATGCGGTCATTTCGTACAATTGGAAAAACCGGCCGCGGTCAATGAAGCTGTTGTGGCTTTTATGACTGAAAAATAGTTCAGATAAACAGGGGCATGCCAATCCATGCTCCCTGTTTATTAATAAATTTTGAAGGGGATCCGGGCTTTAAATCAGTTGAGACTTCTGAAAAATGTTAATTTCTGCCAGAATGTCATTTTGTCCGAAGGATCCCGTTGGGGAATTTATTTCTGACTCTTGTATCGAGACTCTGTCCAAAGGACTCCTTCGGAGAAATGAACCGGTCCTGACGGCAGGTCAGGATCCAGGGGGCAAATTGTCTTATGTTAACTTAATTTTTCAGAGATCTCTCAGTCCTTAAATTCGACGACATCCGCATGGATATACAGATCGGTTTTTGTATATACCAGCAGATTGAGAATATCCGTGTCATAGCGGATATTGATCAGCGCCAGTTTTTTCCCTTCCGCCGTTCCATGTTTTTCTTCATAGTTTTTCCAGATATCTCTGACGGCCGTATCATATAAGGTAGCCGTCCCGCCGATTCTGGCAAGCGCCAGCGTATTCGCCATATTACCTGTCGAATAACTGAGACCGATCAGATAATCCGCGGTGGCAAATCCCTGAACATTTCTGGCGACGATATCATATTTCGCGTCCGACAGTTCCACACTGGTAAGATTTTGTGACAGGAATGAGCCGCCGGTAAAACACCCCGATAAAATAACCGCCACAGGTAAAAGGATTGCTGCCAAAAGGCATTTTTTGATCATAATATATTCTCCCGGTTAAAGAAAGTTTACCTACTCCGGGGCATACGAAGAAATTATACAGATGTTCCTGATATATTGCGGAAAGTCTCCGGGAAGTGACAATATTGATTAATGACAGACGCTTCGATTTAAACTAAAGCTGAAATGGTTCAAGAAAGATCAAATTGCAGGTATACAGCAATGGCGGCTCAGATCGTTTTAGCCTTTTCAATGATACTTTTCAATTTCTTGCGGTCATCCAGTGTGTTAAACCGGTCATAGGTACTGAATGGATGGAATTTGATCGCCACCACAGATTGTCCATCCCGGGCGGCTTTGTCTTCCACCCGAATCACATAGCCTTTTAAGCTGAGTGTTTTGCTGAATGATGTGAGGATACGTACCAGTACATCCTGCTCCTCATGCAGGGACAGAGCAGTTATCAATCTGACGCTGTTAAATGACAGGTCCACCAGTTTTACTTCCAGGTCAACAGCGTCCTGCGCCGCCAGTTCGATTCGGGCGTTGATCAGCCGGTATCGCTCCATGGTGCGCCGGTCTTTTGTCTGCAACGGATTTTCGGAGAACTCCGGCACCGGATCCTTCACTTTACAACCTCCAGAGATGTGTCATCTTTTAAATTTATCCGCTCGTATCTTTCCTGCAGAACCTGTAATGATGCCAGGGCAAATGGTGAATTAAATTGCTTCTGCCTTCCGTAAGGTGTGAACTGAATCCCTACCCTCGTCTTTCCGTTCCACTCCACTGGTGCGGTCCATCTGACCTTTCCTTTTAAAACCAGGGATTCCTCACCGGGAATACTAATTTTCACACGCATCAGGTCATCCTTCTCGACCTGTCTGACGGTTTCGAAACCGGCACCACCTTTGCTCAGATCGAGCAATCTTCCCGGACCTTCATAAAAGCTCATAATACTTAGCCACTTTTCATTCTTAGTATAGGTTGTCGCCTCCGGAATTTCAATCCGCAGCTGTGTCCGCCGGTCAGAAGGTTGATACATAAACGCCTCAAAGATCATTACACTATTGGAAATTATCGGTAAAACGATAAAAAAGATTAGTGTAAACAATAAATACG
>Ga0209536_100012635_pt1 | contig 12255 bp, 8 predicted proteins | sample DeeMarSeWOR28_12_FD_187461 | JGI IMG/M metagenome (GOLD analysis project Ga0209536, IMG submission 187461) | Marine sediment microbial communities from White Oak River estuary, North Carolina - WOR-2-8_12 (SPAdes) (version 2) | ecosystem: Environmental > Aquatic > Marine > Intertidal zone >...
GAAAGGTCCCGCACCTTTCGGTCCATCGGCAGACGAAATGTTTCTATCAGATGGCCGAAAGACTCATCGTTCCATTGCAGGGAAAGGTCTTTGCAGAGCTTGATCAGACGTTCGACCTTGTAGTTCTGGATAAGGTTATGACCTTCAGCGACGCAGCCGATGCGTCCGCGGTCTTTTGGCGCGAGGTTAGTAGATTCGGTATCCAGCAGGAAAGTCCCGCCTCGCGTCACCGGCTCCAGACCTAAAAGAATCCGGATAATCGTTGTCTTGCCGGCGCCGTTTCGTCCCAGCAGGCCATAGATGCAGCCTCGCGGCACAGTGAAGTTGATGCCGTCCAGAACGCAACGACCATCAAAATATTTGACGAGATTTTCAACTTTGATAACGTTATCATTCATTCGATTGTCCTCCCTTGGGTATCCCTGACTGAGGTTTCTTCGAAGGCACGTTTAATTTTTCAACCGCGTTATTGAACAATTCCAGCAGCGTTTGTCTGTCAATTTGCATGTGGAATGCTTCAACCGCGATTCGCTCAAGCTCATCCGACAGGAGTCTTTTTCGCACGGCCTTGCTTAAGCTGCTGTCAAGGTTCGCGATAAATGCTCCGGAGCCGGGTTTGGTGACGATGATGCCTTCGCTTTCGAGCAGGCGATAGGCCTTTGCGATGGTGTTGGGATTGATGGTAAGCTGCCTGGCCAATTGCCTGACGGTCGGCAGCTTTTCATCTTTTATGAGCCTGCCCAGGGCGATGTCACGCTTGACTTGGTCTATAATCTGCTGATAAACAGCTCTGTTAGAAGCGTTGTCTATATGAATCTGCATTAGTCAATCTCACTATATGTACTATATCAACTATTACAAGTATAACAGGTATTTATTTCCTGTCAAGTGTTGTCGTAAAAAAACTTGTGTTTATTCTTTGAAAAAGATAGCGTTTTTTGGAGATTGGAACATAACTTCTTTTCAGTAAGGGTGTTATGGAATAGATTTCTATTGTTCCAGTGGTTATCTGGGGCAAAAAAATTTATTTTTTCCGTTATTTCGCCGCTTTTTGAGTAATTCGAAAGTGCTAAAATTTCGATACTGATATACTGATATATCGGGTTTTTGGTGCTTCGACGAATTATAAACTTTTATTGATACCCGATATACAATTGTGCTTTGCCGGGTGTTTTTGTGCTGAGATGAAAACATGGGCGGCAAGTGTCGGTCTTGGAAAAGTGGGCGGGAAAATTGGAGAATCCTCCCGAAGGATTGCTGATGTTGATTTAGATTTACTGTTTACGATTTATGATTGGCGTGTTGTCCTTGGCGATGCCGCATTCTTAAATCATAATTCATAAATCTTAAATTGAAAGGTAGATTTCGATGCCTTGGTATGCTTTGAGTGGACTTTATCTGATTGTATGGTCAGCATTAATGATTCATTGCCTACTCCAGCGGGAATTCTATCCGATATTCGGTCGAAAATGGGGAACAAAAGTTCTCTGGTTATCAACGTTTGTTTTTCTCAACCCGTTGCTTACTCTTGTATATTTCTTTTTTGGTTTTTTGTTGTCTTTTTGGAAGTTTAGGGCCGATGGGCAAGGTTACAGTTCTCAAAAAGTCTCGATAAGCCTGGGTTCTGCGGTTGCGATTGCATTAATTGGTATTGTGTTGGTGTTTTTCGAATTGCCGATGAGTATCGGGAAATCCACATCTGTGTTCATTCTAAATGAATCGGGAAAAAGCAAGCCGACGGAGCGAGAATATTCATCTCGCAGGTTTCAGGCACATCTTGGAACGATAAATGCAGGCAATAAAATACAAACTATGAGTTCCACCTCAGCCGAGAGTGGTGCCAGAGTAAGTATGCGAAATATCATGATTATTTGTCAAAGTCGCCACAATCTGCTCGACCGTGCGTTACGAGAGTTTCAAAAATCTCTGGTCCAGTTACCTTATGTGAGCGAAGTTGCATATTATCCGTTCGGGACATGGCCGGAGCCGGGAGGGCTTCTGCCGGATGTTTTTGTTATTGTAAATATGCCGCAAGTCGATGAGAAATTTTTCCTTCGTAGTCGTTATTTCAAGGCGATAATAAAATGGACTGCGGGCAGTTATGTTTTAGCTGGGACATCTCATTCGGATCGGGCCAACACATTTCCGTTGATTGGATTTGATATCGAAAGTCAGCTCGAGCATGAGAGTAAAATGTTTGGGATTGAAAGTTCACAAGCCAAATACAAGCTTGCAGCAAACAGCATTTGCAACGAGATGATCAAATCAATCAGCAAACAGTTTGAGAATTTGCTGGATAAGTATGGCCAAATGCCTGAATCGCCTGAGGTGCTCTATGGAATTTACCATGAGCCGCCCGAGCTTTCCTTTTTGAAAGCGGACAAGGTGCGACTACTGATTTCAGGGAAGGGATTATTGAAGAATAATCGCACAGTCTGGCGGTTCGTGAGCGAGCGCCAAACCGATAAGGCACTGATGGTATGTCGGGATGAATTGAAAAACCTGGGATGGAGACAAGAAGATCTCGGCAAGGATTATCTTCAGATGCAAAAGGATAATGAGCATATTTATATATTCCGTCAACGCCAGCGTGACTCCAAGGCGGGGACTATCTTTTGGAGTGAACCTGAAAAGATAACAGCCGAGGCTACGTTGATTGCCGATTATGAATCTAACTTTACCGATGACCAGATGCAAAAAGCGATGGATGCTTTATTAGAATGCGATGTGGAAACGAAAACGCTTCTTATTTTCGAGAAGTATCTCCGAACGCCGGGGCAACTTGAACGTTTGCAGTCTGTTATCGAACAGAGCCCTATAAATACGCTGGATGGAATTCTTATGCTTGCTAACTATTGGGCGGATCGTGGCCAAATAGACAAGGGGCGGGAATCACTCCTGCGTGCCCGGGCCATGCAGCGTACGGAAAAAGGTCACAATATAAGGGCTCAAGAGATTAAGAGCCTGGCCGGGAAACTCGGAGATGAGGATTTGGCCGAAGTTCCCGTCACCGAGGAAGTTTTTCGCCGGATGGGTTTTATAAATCCTGAGCTGCTCAAAGAGCCTGTTGAGATTGAAAAATCCGTTAATGAGCCTGTTCTATTTTACAATCGTCTTGACGATGGAGAATTGCAGACTTTTGCATTGAGGATTATCCGATTACAAGAATCATCATACTCAGCACCCTACCAGTTACTGACCGTTGAAAGTCGGGAAGGGAGTTCAAGTTCGAGTGAAAACGAAGGAAAAATCAAGCCGGATGGTATATGGGTAGTGGACACTTCTATAGATGCTTTTACAGATGAAAACAAATCGATTCAATTACAAGTCAAAAGCCTTGGTAACGAACATTTCCTTTTTGCCATTACCCCGTAGCTGGATTGAACAGCCGGGCCCGGCGTGTTAAATGTTAGCTCGGAAAAGATCCAGTTGTGTATAAAATAATATAAATCGGTCGGGGAATTTCATTTATGGCAGTGAATGCATGCTTATAAATGGTTTTTCTATTCCTTGGCAGGGAATGTTGTAACAGTACCCTTAGTGAAATCCAATAGATTATGGCCACATGTTTTGCAATCCTCATCTTCTGTTACAGCTTTTAAAGATGCAGGAATAGTTCTTGAATAGTATACGTTACATGGAATTTCCAGTTGCTGGCCTTCTTTTGTTTTGACAAAGAACTTCTCTTTGAGGATCCTTTTTGAGTCATTGCTGGCCGGCGGTGTTATCTGAAGCTCGAGTTCATAACCGTTTTGGACTATTGCATTGCTGACAACCTTCACAGCACCGTTCTTTGACCATAATGATTCAAGCTCGAAGTCCTCATTGTAGTTGTTAAGTATTCGTAGTTTCTTAACGATTGGTTCTTGAGTTGACTTTCCACGAACTATAATGGATCTTGGAAAAATTTTGAATTTCGGAAGGGTACTTATGCCGACCGAGATCTTTTTACATTCCGGATGGGTTAAACTAATTTCGATACGGCCATTTAAAGTCTTCTCCAGTATCTCCATATCAACCTTAGGCTGAAGAACAAATTTCGTTGCTTTCTCAGAAGGATCGAAATCGGTAGTTATACAATTAGCAGTTGACATGAAAGATGTTATTGAAAATGGCTGGTCGTCCAAGCTGGTAAGGGTAAGCTCAGGGCAATTAGCATTTTCCTGTTTAAGCAAAAGGTTCAATGTTTTCGGTTCGTGATCGACTTGCATCATAATATTTGCCTTAATGGCCAGTGCAATCTCAGGATTTGCTCTGTCATTGCTGTGTATGACCAGTTGTTTTGTTGTCTGACCACGTTGTTGTTCGGAAAAATAGTTCACCTTCAATATTCCACTTTCGCCCGGGGCATATTCCTTTTTGGCGAGCGAAAATGGTGTACATCCACAGGTATTGGTAATCTCCCCGATTTTTAGGGTGCTGTTTCCTGCATTTGTAAATCTAAATTCGCAGAGATTATCAGTCCCGGGACCGACATTGCCGAAATCGTGCTCTAATTTTTCGAATTTAATTTTTGGCGCTTTCCTTTCGAAACGAGTACGATTAGTTGCCGGGGTACGCGAATGCTGTATCTGATCGAACTGTTGGAACCAGTCGGCGCTTAGTTCTTGTTGGGGCGCCATGGTTTCCTCTTCGCAGCCGGCCTGAAGTAGTAAAGAGAAAGTCATGATAAAAATAGTTAAGATCAACCGGTTCGGTTTCATATTCCTGTTTCCAAATTTATTTCGCAATGGACTCTTCCAGCCAATCCGGAAAGAGACACAGATTGACATAAAAATAAGTTAGATCGACGATATTAAGATGACCTCCTCACGGTCATACCGCCGGACTTTATAAAATATTATTATACATTAATCGGCTGCCGAAGTCAAAGCTTTTCGCTGACTCTTATGGACTTTTTTATACACAAAATGATCATTTTTGTCTGTAAAGTCCTATACTGCGATGTCCCGGCGATTGTTTACCATTAGCTGAAATTCATAGTATTAGCAGAGAGGGTATCGGACGTGGTTTTGTCGGCATCAATAAGGAGATGTTTTTAATAGATTTAAACCTTCGATTTCCGTATTCTTTGTGAGGATTTGGTAAAATGCGGCTTTTTAACGATGGATTTGAGCATTTGTGGAAATTATTAAATGAAAAGTTGTAGAAATTCCCAGTTATTGCCGTTAAAATTTACAGCAGGTTTTTGATTTAATATTTTTTTGTTTGTTCTTGACGGACAGTCATTGGAGTGATAATTGGTAATTGGCTATTAGGATTGAATTCATTTATCAGATTGAAAGGAGGCCATTATGGCAAGAAGAGTATGTATGGGGATAGTTATAGTACTGCTAAGCGTGTTGGTTGGCTGTCAGGATGCCGGGAGCGGCAGGGGTCAAATTGTAGCACGAGGTAACAGACAATCGCTTGGACCCGCAACCGCTTTTGATATCACTGATATGAGTGAGGTCGATCTTGTCGAGAAGATGGCGGTCAGTCGGCAGGCCTATCGTCAGGGCCTTGAATTACTGGCGGGATACTACATGCGGACCGGGAACAATATGAAACTTGAGTGGGCGCAGAAGGAACTGGCTGCATTGGATACTATGCCTAAATATAAATACATTATCGAGGCGGAAGGAGCCCCCCAAAATCTAAAAGTCAGTGCTTCGATTCCTGAGGCGGACGATCTGTATTATGAGGCTGAGGGGATTGATAAAGAGGCCGGCAGATTACCGGTTCTTAAGAATAAAAATCAGTTACGTGTAGCTCTTGCAAAATACGACGAAGTGATAAGGGAATATCCTGCCAGTGACAAGATTGACGATGCGGCGTATAATGCCGGCGTAATCTATGAATATTTCAAGGATTACTCGATAGCGCTTTTATATTACAAAAGAACCTTCCAGTGGGATCCTGAGACTCCTTATCCAGCGAGGTTCAGAGCGGCGCGCATTCTGGACCAAAGACTGCACCGCAAAGATGAGGCGCTCCAGCTTTATCAACAGGCTATCAAAATCGAAGGTCAGTATGATAGGTACAGGGAATGGAGAGAATTTGCGGAAAGGCGGATAAGAGAATTGCAGAAAGTCGAAGAATAACGCTGAAAGAAGTTTTAGGATAAAGCAGTTACAATGCGATCTCAGGCCTGGTTGGATATCAGGCCTTTTTTTTGTGCCGAAGAAATGTTGCTTGAATTTGAAAAGAAGCTGGTTGATTTTATTAATTCAAATGAGCTTTTAGGCCCAGCGGAAAAGATACTGCTGGCCGTATCCGGCGGGGCTGATTCAATAGCTCTTATGTATGCGATTTACGCGCTGAAGGTCGAGGGCATTTTCAATACCAGGATATTCTGCGCTCATATAAATCACCAGTTGAGGGGAACCGAAGGTGATTTGGATGAGGAATTTGTTGTAACTCAGGCGAAGAAATTGAAGCTGGCCGTGACAACGAGGCAAAAAGACGTTCGGAAATTTGCCCGCATCAGGAAGCTGTCGATAGAAACAGCCGCACGCCATTTGCGGATGGAGGCCCTGATTGATATAGCAAAAGCCAACGACTGCAGCCGAATCGTGACGGGACATCAAAAAAACGACAATGCCGAGACGATCATCCAGAGGTTAAGCCGCGGCACGGGCTTCCGTGGACTCGGGGGCATCTGGCCGGAGCGTATCTTCGCTGGCGAGATTAAATTTATCAGGCCATTGCTGTGTTTCAGACGCGATGAGATTCTCAAGTATCTGCAACAGCGAAATTTAAAGTGGCGTCAGGATCATACGAATGACGATTGTACGTATCGGCGCAACTACATCCGGCATCGATTAATACCGGTATTGCAACAAGATTGCACAGATTCGGTCATCGAATTATTATCACAATTGGCTGGGTCGGCCCGTAGATACTTCATCGCGGTTTGTAGTCGGGCACATGAGTTGTGGCCCGACTTGGTTGATTGCGATGAGGATAAAACCGTGCTGGACTTAAAGCTGTTTGGAAGCGAGTCGCAGCCGGTAAAAGTCGAGTTGATTAGGCGAAGTTTGACTAATGTAGGCTGCGGCGAAAGAGATTTGACGCAGGGGCATTACGAGGGCATACTGCATCTGGCAGAGAATAATATTACTGGTAGAAAAGTGGAATTGCCTGGTGGATTTGCTGTCCGGTGCGAATATGGAAAGTTAATTTTTACAAATAGTAGGGTGGGACCTGCCCTGAGCGAAGACGAATGGGTTACCCCGCCGTTATCGAATGAACCAGCTAAAGACCATGTTGTTACTATTGAAATTCCTGGACAGACAACGTTTGAACATTTTCTAATACAGGCAACTGTTCTCAAAAAGAGCGAAGTTGATTTTGAAAAATTCAAGGCCGCTAAAACTGATTCGATTGAATGGTTCAACCTGGATAAGATAAAGCTGCCGCTGATCGTTCGCCATCGTCGGCCCGGTGACAGGTTTGTTCCTTTGGGCCAAAGCGAAGAAAAAAAGCTCGGAAAATTCCTGACCGCCCAACGAGTCCGACATGAGATTCGCAGGGATGTGCTTGTAGTCGCTGAGAGTGAAAAGATAATCTGGATCTGGCCTGTTCGAATGAGTGAGGAATCGAAAGTTACAAGAGGTACGCAAAAAATTCTTAAAATTCAAATAACCAATCTCAATACTTAGCCTCGTATTGCGTTGTCAATTAATAAAGAGACAGGAGAACAAATATGAGTGGTTTATGCAATTCTCGTCGCGATTTCATAAAGTCAATGGGATTAGGTGCTGCATCGATGGCTTTTGCCGGGTGCGCGAACGCTTCCGAGCAATTTAGGAGCAAGGCTCCGAAAAAACGCCCGAATATTCTTTTTTGTCTGGCCGATGACTGGTCCTGGCCTCACGCGAGTATAGCAGGGGACAAGGTCGTTAAGACACCGACATTTGATCGGGTAGCACGGCAGGGAGTGCTTTTCGAAAATGCTTTTGTTTCATCGCCTTCCTGCACACCTTCTCGCGGGGCAATCCTGACCGGCCAATGGCACTGGCGTCTCGAAGGGGGTGGAAATCTCTGGAGCACGCTTCCTGCAAAGTTCGATGTGTATCCGGATTTGCTGGAAGAGGCTGGCTATCATGTCGGTTATACTCGCAAAGGCTGGGGGCCCGGTCGGGATGAGCCGGGCGGGCGAAAGCGAAATCCTGCTGGGCCACGTTACAGAGACTTTGGGGAATTTATGGATGCCTGCCCTATGGGTAAGCCGTTCTGTTTCTGGTTCGGCAGCACGGACCCACATCGGGGCTATATATGGCAGACTGGTATAAAGAGTGGTATGGAGCTTAAAGATGTCAAAGTGCCGGCGTGTTTTCCTGATAGCGAAGAAATCCGCACCGATATCTGCGACTACTATTGGGAAGTCCAGCGGTTCGATACCGAAGTCGGCGAGTTGCTGAAAATGCTCGAAGACAATAACGAACTTGACAATACGCTGGTAGTTATCTCCGGCGATAATGGCATGCCGTTCCCTCGCTGCAAGAGCAATCTTTATGATATGGGCACGAACGTCCCGCTGGCGGTTTGCTGGCCCGCAGCGGTCAAAGGCGGCCGGGTTGTCGAAGATTTCATCAATCTTACCGATTTGGCACCCACGTTTCTGGAAGCGGCCGGCTTGAAACCGACAGCGGACATGACGGCTCGTAGTTTCTTGAATATCCTGACTTCCGGCAAATCCGGCCGGGTGGACCCGAAGCGCGACCATGTTCTGACAGGCAAGGAGCGTCACGTAGTCTGCCAGGAGACTGGTACGGGCGGCTATCCTATGAGGGCGATACGGACTCATGATTTTCTATATATTCGCAATTTCAAACAGGATCGCTGGCCGGCCGGTGCTCCGAAGGGCTACTCACATGACATAGATATAGATGTTGCTCGTCCGCGCGGTACGCATTATGGTTATGCTGATGTTGATGGAGGCCCAACAAAGTCGTATATGCTTAAATACCGTGACGATTCGAGGGTCGAAAGATTGTTCGACCTAGCCTTTGGCAAGCGTCCTGCAGAAGAACTATACGATTTGAATAAGGATCCCTACCAGTTGAACAACATTGCTGGCAAGCCCGAATACGCTCGAATCAAAGAGAAGCTCGCTGATGCTTTGATGGCCGAGCTAAAAGAGACCAAAGACCCGCGTGTCTTAGGTAAAGGCGATGTCTTCGACAACTATCCTTACTACGGAGCGCTACCGAAGAAATAGAACCGGCATTATAAAAGAAGGCCGGGCTTTGATGCTCGGCCTTTCTAGTACGTACCCAAGGGTGTTTTAACTTATTTTGCGGATTCTATCTCGACCGGCGAGTTATAAAAGCCTGCGATCACACACGAAGAAAGGCCGTCGATGGTTCTTGTTTTGATAATGAGTTTCCACTCCTTCAGGCTGCCGTCTTTATATCTAATTCTGCATGGAATAAGTTTTCCGATGCCGCAGCCGGGCTGGATATATAATCTGCCGACCTCAACCAGCTCTGTAAGCAGCGATCCATCAGCCATTTTCGGCGAAGCCGGAGAAACTTTTTGGGTTGTGGTTTCATCCATGTTAATCAGGGCGTCCCAATACATGGTCGCTATAGTCTCGGCGGCTTGCTGCTCGGTCATACCTTCTGTCGAAATACCGTTCTGAGGGTCATTTAGAAGTTTGGCGTTGCGGTCATGGTCGATAATCTTTGCACCTTCAGGAATCTCAAAATCAAATATGTCTTCAGGTAAATCGACATTGAACTCAATCCGTTCGATATCTTTGAAGACTGCTCCGAGGTGCTTGTTCTCAAGACCTTTCATCCGGACAGGAAGTTTTGTTTCCGGGTCGATGTAGACCTTATAAGATTGTCCATAGCCTCGGGTAATCACCACGATAAGGCTCTTGTTGCTCTGTCCGTCATGCTCGTGAAATATCACCATGCTGTCCGGATTTTCCCGCGAGGCCTCCAGCAACTGTTCAAAGATATTAGCTGGGGCGACGTGGATAGAATACAGTTTGCCCGAGTTGATCTGAACCAGATTGCCTCTTTCGTTGTATTGGTAAGATGTATCGGGCCTGGAAATGTCCAGGACCTTTATTCGGGGCCAATATGCACGACAATACTCGGGTATTCCCGTATTAGGATCAAGTTTGATCCATATCTCGAATTCCTCGTCACTCCAGTCTTTGCAAACCATGTACATCGTTCGCAGGTCATGCATGGCCTTAAGTGTTTGTTCAAATGAATAAGCGGGAGTAACAATCTTTTCCGTAAAAGAGACAACCAATGCAATACATGCTATTACCACGACGGCGGTCGATAGTTTTGTAATTGGACTTTTCATGATTATTCTCCATAGAACAGGCGCCGCGGCGCCTGCTTTCTGTTTTAGTTGTTTGTCCAGCGCCTGCATGACATTGCGGTAAACTTTGTCGTGCGTCTCGGCACTGGTTTCGTAATGCAGTTTCTTGATTAACTTTTCAATATTTTCTGCCGGTCTCATTTTTCCACCTCGCCGTTCAGGGTTGACCGCAGTTTATCCAGTCCGTAGCGGTACCGGCTTTGAACTGTCTTGGTCGAAACATTCTGCAATTCGGCTATCTGTCGAAATCTCAGGTTGCCGTGAATGTGTAAAGCGATGACCTCTCGCTGCTCGTACGGTAGCTCGCTCAGTGCATTACTCAATTTCTGCAACTGCTCGCTGTTTATCGCCAGGTAAATTGTGCTGTTAGTCTCGGCAGGCGTTTTTTCCGACTGTTTTGCCATAGCAGCTCGTTGGCGAATTCTTTTACGGATGTAATCTCGCGAGCGGTTTGCGACACAGGTTGCCAAATAGCTTTTCAAACTGCCTGTCAGACGGAACGTTCCTACAGATTCGACGAGCTTAATAAAGACATCCTGAACAATGTCTTCGGCGCCAACTTTGTCGTCCAGCAGGTTGCCTGCCAACGTTAGCATATCCCCGGCGTACTTTTCATAGATCGCTCGGAAAGCATCTCTGCTGCCGTGTTTGAATTTCCACAAGAGTAATCTGTCTTCGAGCATCCGGGATTCACCTTTTCTGATACCAGTCCTTGGGAATCCACCGTAAGGCGTCCTATCGACTTACTGAGAACAATCGATTGTCGCTAATATAACGCCGAAGAGCTATTTTTTGCTCTAAATAAAATTATAACTTTTTTGAAGAATTTATAAAATAGACAAGGCCGAGCGATAAAGCCCGGCCTTGTTTTGATAAAGCTTTGTATCTACTTGAATCTCTAGTTTGGCAGGTCTTCCGGCGCGACGTCTTTGACGCTCAGGTCGCCGTAGATGACGCGGTAAGTATCTGAGCCATCCGGCAGGTACCAGAATACCGCCTTGTCTGCCTCGCCGACTTTTACGCCGGCCCCGGCATAGTGCTTATCTTTCAGCTGCATGTGGAACAACATTCCCTTGCCAAGTGTCATTCCCTTTTGTGTCCCTTCTTCAGCCGAAGTTATCGACTCAGCAAGCTTTGCTTCGACCTGAGGAAGCATTTTCGTAAATTCCGTCATACCTATCTGTTCCGGGAAATTGCCGTCCAGCAGGTCTTCCGCCCAGAAGCGTAAGCATTCAACGAGGTCCTGCTCCGTGGGTGTCCCCATGTCGAATTCTGCCTGTTTGCTCTCCACCAGTTCATATCCATCCGGCACGTCCATGCTGACCAGTGGTTCCAACTTTTCTACAGGAATATTAAACTGGAAGTTCTTGTAGATGACAGATAGATTTGGTGATTGACCTTCGATGCGTACGGGCAGGCCAGTTTCGGCATCTGCCCAGATCGTAAGGTCCCTGGCAAGAAAACCAACAACTTTTTGTCCGTTGATTTCTTTTTCACCGATTTTTTCGGCTTCAATATCAGGGTTGTTCTGCACGTCGGTAATAATATCCAGAAGGAAAGTCACGTAGTTTTGCGTTATGTCCTGAACATGGCCTTGTATATCCGAATATACCGCTACATTCCCTTCCGTATGGAGTGTAAGCATCTTCGCACTTTCCGTGTCGAAAATGTTGACGAGATGCTCCTGGATGGATACGACCCTTCTGATTCGCTTATCCACAATTACATCATGGATGACAGGATCTGTGTCTTCATCGACGTCAGGCCCGTCCGTGTTCACGACAATGTCCAGAATCAATGTACGGGCATTGAGAAGAGGCTTGACTACATCGGCAAAGGTTATGGAAGATCCTAACGGGTTGATGCCTATCAGCACGGCAATAATTATTACCGCTGCTGCGGCTATTTTTATCATTGGACTTTTCA
>Ga0209536_100012636_pt1 | contig 12253 bp, 10 predicted proteins | sample DeeMarSeWOR28_12_FD_187461 | JGI IMG/M metagenome (GOLD analysis project Ga0209536, IMG submission 187461) | Marine sediment microbial communities from White Oak River estuary, North Carolina - WOR-2-8_12 (SPAdes) (version 2) | ecosystem: Environmental > Aquatic > Marine > Intertidal zone >...
ATCGTCGATGCCGATCATTTTCATGGGCACCGGGTGTTCGGTGGCCAGAAGCTCGGCAATACAGCTTCCCATTCCCCCGGCCAGATAGCCTTCTTCGACCGTGACGATTTTGCCCGTCTCCCGGGCGGCCTTTACAACCAGCTCGCGGTCGAGGGGCTTGATGGTATGCAGGTTTATCAGGCGGGCCTCAATCCCCTTTTCCTTGAGGATGCGGGTGGCTTCGGCAGCCTTGGACAGCACCGTGCCGGTTCCAATGATGGTGATGTCATTTCCTTCCTCCATGACGACGCCTTTGCCGATTTGGAAGGGATAGTTTTCATCCATGAGAACGGGCATCTTGGGGCTGCCCAGCTTGATATAAACCGGGCCGACATGCGCTACCGCGGCATGCACCGCCTTGACGATATCGACCGGGTCCCCCGGGTTGAGAACCGTCACACCCGGGATGGTTCTAATAATGGCAATATCATCCAATGATTGATGGGTCGCCCCCAGATCTGAATAGGTCAGCCCGGCGCAGCGTCCCACGACCTTGACATTTTGGCGCATATAGCCCAGATCGTTTCTGAACATTTCAAAAGGCCGTGCCGTCACAAAAGGAGCGATGGCGACCACAAAGGGAATCTTGCCCGTTGTGGCCAGGCCGGCAGAAAAACCCATGATCCCTTGCTCCATGATGCCGAACTCGATGTGGCGCTCAGGAAACCGCTCGTGGAAAGGGGTCATCCCGGATCCACTTGAACTGTCGGCCGAGATGGCCACAATATTTTGATTTTTCTGCGCCGCATCCACCAGCGCATCGCCGAAGGTTTTTCGCGGATCTCTTAAATCTTCCATCAGCTTATCCTCTCTTCGATCTCGTCAAGCTCCTGTTCTGCGATTGCCAGATCCTCATCGGTTGCCTTCCAGTAATGGAAATCTGCCTTGTTTTCCGCGAAAGACAGCCCTTTGGATTTCACCGTATCGGCAATGATCACCGAAGGCTTGCCCTTTTCAAAGGGGAGGTCCGTGGCATTCTCGACAATTTGCTGCAGATCATGTCCATCGATTTGACGGGCACTCCAACCGAAAGCTTCCCATCTTTTGTCAAGCGGTTCATAGTTCATGACATCCACCGTCGGGCCGCTGATCTGCAAATGATTGCGGTCAACAAAAACCAGCAGGTTGTCGAGTTTGTGGTGACTGGCAGCGGACGCCGCCTCCCAGTTCGAGCCTTCAGCCAGTTCGCCATCCCCCATGATGACATACACGCTGGCATCTAACTTATCCATTTTCAGCCCCATGGCCATGCCGCCGGCAATCGAAAGCCCATGTCCCAAAGCGCCGGTATTGGTTTCAACACCGGGCACTTTATACATATCCGGGTGTCCCCCAAGTTTCGAACACAGCGAGCCGTAAGTATCGAGGACCGTGTGGTTAAAAAAACCCTTTTCAGCAAGGGTTGCATAGAGCGCCAGGCACTTGTGGCCGGCAGACAGGATAAACCTGTCGCGCTGCGGCCAGTGTGGATTTTGCGGATCAACCCGCATGATTTTAAAGTAAAGCGCCGTCAGGATGTCAATGGCTGAAAGGGCCCCGCCAATATGTCCCATGCGGCCGGCTTTCATCAACCGCAGAACGTTTCTGCGGTTTTGAACCGCAACTTTTTCAAGTGCTGTTTTTTCTTGTTGATTGAGTTTTTGCATGCGCACACTCCACTCGTAAGAAGTTGGTATCAAATTCGCAAGTGTTTTATCCTGAGAGTGATTTGGAAAACAAGGTTTTTTTCAGAGGTTTCAGGTGTCGGGTGTCAGGTGTCAGGAAAATATAGATAGCCGCGCACAGAAAATAGAGGCCGGCAGACAAAAGACAGATTGCTCTCTGCCCTCAGTCATCTGTTTGCTGACACCCGAAACCTGAAACCTGAAACCTACTTTTATCAGAAATCTGAAACCTAAGTCATTTCGACTTTAGGCACCTAATCACGTTTTTGATTCTCGTTGAATGCCCGCCATTTCTTCCAGCACGGCACAAACCGCGGCCGTATCGTGTTTGGCATACCCTTTGGCTAAAGCAGCGGTATATATCTGGGCCGCGGCGGATAGCAGCGGGGTGGGGCAATTCAACCTGTTGGCAAAATCGCTGATGATGTTGATGTCTTTTTGATGCATATCCACTTTCATGGTGGCTTTTTCATATTTTCCGGCCGCCATCAGGGGTCCCCGGACCTCGAACATGCGGGAGGTGCCACCCCCATCGCTGACCGCCTGTAAAATCAATTCCGGATCCAGACCGGCCTTCATTCCCAGCACAAATGCCTCGGCCGCCGAAACGTTGTGGATGGTCACCAGCAGATTGGCCACAAACTTCATTTTGCTGCCCATACCGAATTCACCCACATAATAATTGGCCCGCGAAAACCCGTTAAATATCGAATCACAATTCTCACATGCCGTTTGATCACCGCTGGCGTAAACCACAATGTCCTTTTTAACGGCCTGGGCGCCGGTACCGCTGAGGGGACAATCCAACATCTCCATCCCAACGGCTTTGAGCGCATCATAGGCTGCCTGTTTGGCCTCCAGCGGCAAGGTACTGGTCTCAATGACGATCAGCCCTTTCTTTTGAGCCGAAGCCAGCCCGTCTTTAGCATTGGCGACCTGCTGCAGGGCCTCAACGCTGGGAAGCGAGGTGATGACCACCCCCGCCTGTTCGGCGACTTCGCGGCAGGAGTCTGCCCCGCTTGCGCCTTTAAGGACAAGGGCATCGAGTTTCTGTAAATCAACATCGTAACCGATGACCGTATAGCCCGCCCTGAGGAGATTCGCCGACATGGCCGACCCCATGATACCGACTCCGATCATGCCTATTTTTTGATCCATTGCCTGCTCCTTGGAATTCGGCGGTTACAGCGTGACATAAAATTTCAAAAACCATATCCTTCCTGAACAGATACTGTCAATAGAAGATGAATCTGTTTTTTTCAGCCACCGCCAAACCGGCAGACCGGCACACTCTGGGCGCAAAATGACTTGACAACAGCAAATACCTGTGAAGTAAATTGCCGGCATTACTAAATCAAAGGGGGTATAATGGTATGGCAGAAACACAAAAAGCGCGCGCCGCATATTCTCCGATTATCAATCGCAAGCCGCTAAGGCTCCCGGGTGGCGCCCGGTTGGGTGTCTGGTTCATTCTCACGGTGGAAAAATGGGATATGGACGCGACCATGGCAAGAACGGTTCTTCCGGCACCACAGGGCGTCAGCGTGATCCCGGATATCCCCAATTACAGTTGGTTTGATTACGGGCTGCGGGTGGGTTTCTGGCGCTTAAAAAAAGTTCTGGACCAACACCAGGTTCGCGCGACCTTGAGCATAAACGCCCCTGTTTGTGACACCTACCCCATTATCATTGAGGAAAGCCTGCGCAACGACTGGGAGATTCTGGCTCACGGATATGAGCAGCGCGCCATAAATCTGGAAGAAGATGAACGCGCGGTCATTCGCAAGACGATTAAAACGATTCGCGACTTTACCGGCAAGGCACCGCGAGGATGGATGGGCCCGGGGTTGCACGAAACCTATGATACTCCTGACATACTGGCAGAAGAAGGTTTTGAATACGTGGCCGATTGGGTCAACGACGACCAGCCCTACCCCCTCAAGGTAAAAAGTGGCAGCCTGATCGCAGTGCCCTATACGGTCGAAGTGAACGACATCGTCATATATGCCGTCCAGCACCATAGTTCACCGGAAATCTATCATCGGGCCCGCGACGCATTCGACACCCTATATGAAGAAGCGGCTGACAGTGCCCGGTTCATGGCAATATCCATGCATCCCTATGTCATGGGCGCCGCCCATCGGGTGAAATACCTCGACAAAATCATTCGGTATATCAAGGAGCATGAGGGGGTTATGTTCATGACAGGCGAGGAAATTCTGGATTGGTACAATAAGGAAGGATAACAAATGACAGAAGAAAACACGGTGAGAGTGGCCCTGATTGGCGCCGGTGCCTGGTCAGGCGCCGTCTGCAATGCGATGATGAAGAGCAAAAAGGTGGAGCTGGTGACCTGTTTCGATATAATACCCGAAAAACATCAAGCGTTAAGCGATAAATTTGGCTGCAGCTACGAAGCGTCCTATGAAGATGCCATCAAGAGAAATGACATCGATGCGGTTCATTTGATCAGCCCCAATGCGGTGCATGCCGAACAGGCCGTTCTGGCGGCCCGCCACGGCAAGCACGTCTTTGTCGAAAAGCCGCTTGCCAATACGATTCCGGATGGCAAAAAAACAATCGCCGCCTGTCAAAAAGCCAATGTGGTTTTGATGATCGGGCAGCACCTGCGCCGATTGGCCGGATTCAGAAAGTTAAAAGCGCTGATTGCCGGCGGTGCGATCGGTGAGCCGATTCAAGTGGAGGCCAACTTTTCACAGAATCTGGGGTTTGCGTTGACACCGGAAAGTTTTCGGTGGCGTGGTGATGATACCGGGTGCCCTGCCGGGGCCCTGATGACCCTGGGCATCCATCACGCGGATCTGCTAAATTACCTGCTGGGACCCATCGAGTCCGTGTTTGCTTACTTCAACAAGCTTTACATCGAAGCGCCGGTTGAGGATGTGAACACCACCATCTGCCAATTTAAATCCGGCGTGCTCGGCTATCTGGGCACCAACTATGCCTCGCCCAAATCCTGCTGGGTATCTGTCTACGGTACGGAAGCCAACCTGCGCTGCACGGTCACGCTACAGGAACTACCTTTTGAGGAGTATCTCCTCAGGTGGCAAATGATTGATGAAGATACCCGGCTGCAGATATTCAAAAAGGGCAAAACGGGTGGCGAGGATATTGCTTTAAATGTGGGCAACCCGATTTTGGAAGAAATCGATGAGTTCGCGGATTGCATTCAGACCGGCAAAAAGCCGGAAACTGATGGCGAAGGGGGGTTGCAGGCACTCGCATATATCAGAGCGGCGATCAAATCGGCGCGTACGGGAAAGCCGTCTAAAGTCGAGGTCTAGTGTGGTGTCGTAGGGGTATTTTACTAAACTAGGTTTTCGGTTTCAGCCACTGGCTTCTGGTCTCTTGCCTAAACTTGACTGAACAACTCGGCCGTCTTTGATCCGGAGGCTCAGGCCAACAGCCAGAAGCGAGAAACCAGCCCCCACAAGCCAGAAACTTTGAACCTTAGAAATATTCTTTGTCCCAGACCTGGGTGGCCTTTTTTACTCTTTTCTGAAAAAGGTTTTCTTCCACAATTCCGGGAGGCGACACCACTACCAGCAATACCAGCATCTCATCCCCGGTGTTTTCAATCCGGTGCTCCATCTCCGGCGGGATGAATATCGCGGTTCCCGGTCCCACTTCACGCTGTTCATCGCCGACGGTTTCGATTCCTTTGCCGCGCAATACATAGAGCAGTTCTTCAACCGGGTGCGGATGTTTGTGCAAGGGAATGCCGGCGCCGGGCGGAAAGGTCGTTTCCCAGACACTGATCTGTTTAACGTCATTCGTTTTCCGGTCAAACAATACCCGCAACGTCTCGTTCAAACCTTCATGCTCGTAAAGAGGCCCTTCATCTCCCAACCATGAGGGCTTTTTGATGTATCGATACTTTTGCGGCATGATGACCTCCCCTCTATTGGTTTCAGCTCATAAAATAGAACCCTTCTCAAAAATAGGATTTTGGTTCAAGATTCCGTCTTCGCCTAAAGGCTTCGCCGGGACACGCGCGGCGGGGCCGAGTTTTCCAGCTTTGCTGGACTTCCCGCCTGATTAAATCCTCTTTGTGGGTCGTAAACCGGAGGTCCGCCTGAGGCGGATTGAAGGATTTGAAACCAGGCTCCAACAAAGAGATTTATCCGCCTCTGGCGGGCTGGGCCAAAAGACGTTTTTGAGAAGGGTTCTAGTGGATGGTCCACCCCCCGTCCACCATCAAGACATGGCCGACGACCATGTCGGACAAAGAACTGCATAAAAACAAAGTTGCACCGATGAGGTCTTCGGGCTGGGCCCAGCGTCCGATCGGAAGCATCTGCCCGGTGGCCCATTCCTTATAACCCGGGCGTTCGAACAATTCCCGACGGGTCGGTGTTTCCGTAATACAGGGAGCAACGGCGTTGACACTTATGCCTTTGGCAGACCACTCCAGGGCCAGCACGCGGGTCAGTTGGTGAACGCCGGCTTTGGCCGCTCCATAAACCGAGCGTTTGGCAAAAGCAGTCCGGCCCAGGGTTGATCCGATATTGACGATCTTGCCGCGGCCCTGTTGAATCATAATTTTGGCCGCCGCCTGGCTGGCAAAAAAAATGGCCTTTAAGCTGGTATCCAGGGTCTGGTCCCATTCTTCTTCGGTGGCCTCCAGTGCTTCGACCGTTGCGGTCCAGGCGGCATTGTTAACCAGAATATCAATTTTGCCGAAGGTCTTGTGCACCTCTTCAACCAGTTTTCGAATCTGGGACACATCTTGAAGGTCGGCGGGGAGCACCAGTGCTCGACGGCCTGCGTCTTCGATTTCTCTGGCAACCGTCTCCAGGTCGGATCGGGTGCGGCTGACCAGGGCAACATCTGCGCCGGCCTGGGCCAGCGCAATGGCCAGTGTTCGTCCGATCCCCTGGGAAGCACCGGTAACAATGGCAATTTGATTTTCGAGGCCAAAACTGCTGAAATCTCTGTTCATAAGATATCCTCTGTTATCCCATCGCTTCTTCCATATGCTCCATCATGGTAAAAACCACCGGCCCATCGGCAGAAACCAGCACATTTTCTTCCAGACGGGTCGTCTGCGGCAGGCCGGGATGTCCGGCAAAGGTTTCAGCGGCAAAATACATGTTCTCCTTGATTTCGGCCGGATGATCCAGTGAATAGGCACGCGAGATCCACATGCCCTCATAAAGGGTAATCCCGATACTGTGGGCAAACTGCTGCAGGGTGACCGTGCCGTATTTATCATCATCGTATTTCGGAAAGGCAGCAGCCACATCGGCGGTGGTGTTGCCCGGTTTCAACTGGGCAATGCCGGCATACATGGAATCGTAGACTTCACGGTAAAGGTCGATCTCCTGCTGGTTCATCTTGCTGGCACATTTAAAACAGCGCACAAAATCCACAAAATAACCGGAAGGCCCCACGGCATTGATATCAACAATCACCAGGTCGCCCTGGCGGATCATTTTGTCGGTGGCCCAGCGCCGATAGGGACTCGTGTTGCCGCCGGAGGCCACGATAATATCATAAATGATCTCGGCTCCGCGCTCGAGCATAAACTCATGCACCTTGGCTTCGATTTCACGCTCGCGCACACCCGGTTTGAGCCACTCGTATTTAATCTTCCACATGGCGGCATCGCCGATCGAAGAGGCCTGTTTAAGCAATTCGATTTCATCACGGGTTTTTATCGTGCGGGCCTTAGACAGGGCCGGCCAGCCGTTTACGATATTGATCTTGCGTTCCTGATAGGCCTGCAGCGACGGCATATCCAGATTGTCAATTCCGATTTTTTCTTTTTCGACCCCGGCCTCTTTTAACACCTCGACAACGCTGTCGACCATGCGGCCGGCCATGTGAGGAACGGCGCCTTCAGCCCACTGCCAGGTAATCGCCGGGCGGACACGGTCCTCCATCCAGGGCAAATCGATGCGGGCGCAATGCATATCGGAGCCGGCGGTTTCAAATAAAATGGGCTCACCACCGTTGGTCAAAACCACATAGCGGATATTGATATTATACTTCCAGTTGCCCTGATAGGAACCGGTCACATAGCGGATATTGGCTCCGGCATAAAGAACCAGAGCGCCCAGGTCCATGGCATCCATTTGTTCCCGGGTGCGCGCCAGGCGGTCGCTGCGCAGCCGGTCAAAATCCACGCGGTATTGCCAGTCGGCACCGGTCTGACTGTAAAGTCGACGGGGACTGGTATGATGCGGTTTCTCAATAAAATAAGTATCTAAATCGTATCCCATGGCATCCTCCTTATTAAAATGGGTTGGTTTGATAGTTTTAGTAAAAAATAACTGCTTTTATAGAAATGCCCCTGTGCTTGGAGCACGGGTTGGCGGCGTTGGGTAATGGACAATGGGCTCGGTGCCAATGGCAAATAATCCCGCATGCGAAATTAGAATCAACCGGATGCTACCTGATGCAATTAGCAATGAGAAATTTCGATGTCAAGAAAAATTGTTTTCTCAGATAGGATTTGATGGGGCCGGCCGGCATACAAAATTCCCTGCTGCCTGGAGAGAGTTTAAAAGACAATAAACCTGACATGTGCTTACAGAAATGTTTTATCATACCGTTATTATTGTATTAATAGAATAATGCCATTATTGTTGCTTCGCTAAAAAAAATAAAAAGAGGCGCTTGACGAAACTGTGAATTTATGTTTTTTATGTTTAGCGTAATTTTTCCTCTTATGAAAATTGGAGATTTTTTCATGCCCGATACCCTGCTGGAATTAGGAAAACGAATCCGGAAAGAAAGACAGCAGCGCCAATGGACCCTGGAGCAATTTTCTGAAAAAACGGGTCTTTCAAAAAGCTTTCTGAGCCAAATTGAGCGCGGCAATACCGAGCCTTCAATCACTTCGCTTAAAAAAATTGCGGCACAGTTCGGCTACAGCGTTGTCAATTTATTTCCCAACGGACAGGGTGCTGATGAAAGATGGGGGTATAATAATCGTCCGGCTGAGTATATATTGAATAACAATTCGTATATCAAAGACGTTGCAATCGTTCGTGCCGAAAAGCGCAAACGCATTGCGCTGCCCGGGTCGAATGTGGTTTATGACCTCATGACGCCCGACATGAAGCGCAAATTGGAAGTCATGCACATGCGCGTTACCAAGGGTGAAAATTCAGGTGAAGAGCCCATGCTGGACTCCCCCGGCGAAAAGCTTTGTGTGGTGATGAAAGGCATCCTGGAATTACGCGTCGGTCAAGAGGTTTATCGACTCGAAGAAGGCGATACGCTCTATTATCCGGCCCATGTACCTCATTCATGGCGGGCCATTGATGGAGACAGCATTGAAGTGATCTGGATACTGACGCCGCCTTCGTTTTAGTCTTGAGGCAAGCGATTTTACATCTCACCTGCAACCGGTCATTACCGACTCGTTTGAACGCATGCAAAAAGAGACTGAAGATGAACACTGAGCCCTGCAACATTATCGAAGCCGCCGGAAAAAAAGCGCTGGCCAACAGGAAAAAGGGATTCCATTGCAGCGAATCGGTTTTTTTAGCGATCAATGACACCTTCAAGATCACCGATCCTTCCATGGTCAAAATGGTGACCGGATTTCATGGCGGTGGTGGCACCCATCGCAAAAATCCGGATGTCGATCTGACGCAGACCCTGGAACGGATGGCCTCCGGACGGGAAACCCGCAGAGGTGATGATCTGCCGGTCACCCAGGTCGGCCACCTGTGTGGCGCTTTGGCGGCAAGTATCGTTTGTATCGGTTTGCTGTACGGCAGAGAATCAGGATCGGAAGATTTAACCTGTGTAGATGAGCTGTGCTTTGAGCTTCATCGCCGATTTGAAGCAAAATTGGGGGAAAACGAATGCCGCCATCTGTTCCCCAAATGGAAGGCGGTGAGCGCCAACAATAATTGTGAATACGTTTATCAAACCGCATCGGAATTGGCCGTTGAATTGATTCTTGAAGCCGCTGCGGTCGTGCCCGAATGTCAGCAAAAAGTTCCATGAAGGGAGGCATCAAATTGAACTTCAACTCGATCGAGACATCCCATATCAGCCACCTGAAGACCATTGTACCCAATGACCGCCTGTCCACCGGCGAATCCGTTCTCAATTTGCACGCCAAAGATCAGTCACAGCATCCCGCCGTTCGTCCCGAAGTGGTGATATGGCCGCAAACAGCGGAAGAGGTGGCTGCGGTAGTCAAATATGCAAACGACAACCGGATTCCAATCGTCGGCTGGGGTTCGGGGTCCTCGCTGGAAGGCAACCCGATCCCGGTTGAGGGCGGCATTGTACTGGATTTTGCACAGATGAACCGAATTCTTGATATTCGCGAGGAGGCGTTTCAAGCCGATGTGGAGCCGGGGGTGATCTACCAGGATCTGAATGAAAAACTTCGTCACACGGGGCTATTCTTCCCGCCGGACCCAGGCGCCCGAGCTACGCTTGGCGGCATGATTGCCAATAACGCCAGCGGAACGCGAACGGTGTATTACGGTTCCACCAAAGATTATATTCTGCGCCTGTCGGTGGTTTTGGCCAACGGTGAGATCATCGAAATCGGGAATCAGGCCAGCAAAACATCATCGGGATATGATCTCATTCGTCTTTTTGTCGGTTCCGAGGGAACACTGGGAATTATCGCCGGTGCAACGGTACGCCTGGTCGGGTTGCCGGTAGAATTTTCGGCAGCCGTTGCCACTTTCCCCTCGGTGGAAGCTGCCGGCAAAGTCGTGTTCGAGATTATGCGGTCCGGACTGAATCCGGCGGCTCTAGAATTGTTGGGCCCCGAGTGCATCGAGTTGATGAACGCGGAGGAAAATCTAAAATTGACGGTTTCACCGACCCTTATTATGGAGTTTCACGGGGCCACCACCAGTCAATTGGCCGAGGTGCTGGGAATGGCCGAGGAGATCTGCAAAAGTGAGGGCTGCCAGATGTTTGCACCGGGCGTGGGCCGTTCGGAGCGCGATCGGATCTTCAAAGCCCGCCACGCCCTGGGTGAAATCATTATCCGCAAACACCCGGATTGCGGCATTCTGGTGATGGATGTCGCCGTTCCCATTACCGCCTATGCAGAGTTAATTACCGCCATCCGTGAACAACTGGGCCCAACCGATTTAACCAGTTACTTCATCAGTCATGCCGGAAATGGCAACGTGCATTTGAACATCGCCGGCCAGAAGGACAACAGCGAGCAATGGGATCTGATCAACCAAATCTCGCAGACTCTGGTTTACAAAACCCTGGATCTGGGCGGGACCGCCACCGGCGAACACGGCGTCGGGCTTGGAAAGCGTAAATACATGCCGGCCGAACACGGAAGCAGCCTGGAGTGGATGAAACGCGTGAAAACCTTGTTCGACCCCAATGGTATTCTGAATCCAGGGAAGATCTTTCCCTAAATAAGTGAGCTAAAGTTTAAGGTGATCTAAAGTGATCCCACTACAGCGGGATTAAGGAATTCTGTCATTTTTATTTGGTTCACCGCAGAGACGCAAAGCCCGCAGAGTTTTTATAAGGAAATTTTCTCTGCGCCCTCTGCGTCTCAGCGGTGAGCTATAACTTTAGCACTTTTTGATCTGAAATTTTGAAACCACTTCATATAATTATAAACTACAATGGAGGGCAAAGCGATGAGCCAAGCAGATAAAAAAAACAGTGGGCAACCCTGGAAAACCGATAACTGGTATGTCAGCTCCTGGAATTATTTGGAGGAAGTCACCCAGGGTTTTAAACCGCCCAAGGCCGTCAAAATTCATGACATTACCCTGCGCGACGGAGAGCAACAGGCCGGAATCATTTTGAAAAAAGACGATAAAATTCAGATCGCCGAAAAGCTTTCCGAAGTTGGTATTCACCGCATTGAAGCCGGCATGCCGGCGGTATCCCCCAATGACGAGGCTGCCATTCGAGAAATCGTCAAACGCAACCTGGATGCCGAGATCTTTTGCTTTGCGCGCTGTATGATTCCCGATGTCGAGCTGGCGGCCGATTGCGGTGTGGACGGCATTATCATTGAAATTCCGTCCAGCAAACATTTGATCGAGCAGGGCTATAAATGGCCGCTGGAAAAAGCGGTCGAATTGTCCATCACCGCCACCCAGGCCGCTAAAAAGGCCGGCTTGTATACGGTATTTTTCACTATCGATGCCACCCGTTCGGATATGAACTGGCTGCTGGATCTGGTCGAGAAAGTGGCCACCGAAGGCCATATGGATGCCTTTACCCTGGTTGACACCTTTGGGGTGCTGTCATCGCATGCGGCCACCTATTTTACCCAGAAGGTAATCGAGCGCGTCAATACGCCGGTAGAGATCCACTTCCACTCGGATTTCGGTCTGGGCGTGGCCAACACCATCAATGCCGTGCTGGCCGGCGCCGAGGTGATTCATTCCACGGTTTTGGGTATCGGCGAACGCGCGGGCAACACCCCGCTGGAAGAAACCGCCCTGGCGCTGCTGACCCTTTATGGGATCGATGTCGGAATCGATTTTGGCAAACTCAATGAACTGTCCAAACTGGTGCAGAAACTTACCGGGATTGAAGTGCCCAAGAATCGGCCCTTT
>Ga0209536_100012637_pt1 | contig 12252 bp, 9 predicted proteins | sample DeeMarSeWOR28_12_FD_187461 | JGI IMG/M metagenome (GOLD analysis project Ga0209536, IMG submission 187461) | Marine sediment microbial communities from White Oak River estuary, North Carolina - WOR-2-8_12 (SPAdes) (version 2) | ecosystem: Environmental > Aquatic > Marine > Intertidal zone >...
AGACTAATCTTCACCGCTCGAACCGATTCTTATAGAACACCAAGTCTTCACGCTATTATCTTACCCAATCCCCCAACCATTGCAAGCCCCTCGAAGATTATGCTTATTTGACGGGAATCGGTTTCCCTTGAGCCGCTTTGCTATCACACCTGCTGTCATCTCGACCGAAGTCCGCCGTAGGCGGACGAAGTGGAGAAATCTGGCTACGAATTGAATCAATCCCAAATCTGTCATTCCGCACGTGATGCGGAATCCATTTTTGAAGCTTTGGATTTCGGTTATTTGAATTTGTTTAGGATTTCGTGCTTAGGATTTCGGATTTCACGATGCTAATCCGCATTCCTACCTGCGGTTCGCATTGTCCTTACTCACTCCGGCCCTAACAGGCCTACGTGATACCGTCCGATGCTCATTGCGGCCTCCGGTAGAAATCCTCCATTATCTGTCATTCCATAGCACGTTGTCATTTCGAGCGAAGCCCCTGTGCTTTCATCATAAAGCACAGGGGCGAAGTCGAGAAATCTGGCATCGAATTGAATCAATCCTACATCTGTTATTCAACTCAGTTTCGTGGTGTGTAAAATTTTTATCCGCCTGAAGACATTTGCAAACACGGAAACTTTTTAATACACTGTTGGCGCTATGAAAAAGGCGGAAAATAATCAATTAGCCTGCGGTTTTACCGCAGGTTTTTAGCCCCCGGATTTTAATCCGGGGGTTCACATTGCTTGCCCGCCATTGTTTCTTACGCGAGTGTAATTAAGGAGACAAATACAAATGGCAAATGATGATAAAGCTTCGAAGCCCGACCAACAGCCGCCGGAAGGTGAACGCAGATTCAGCCAAAAGCAGTACGACCTGCTAAAAAGCTGCTCGGACAAACAGGACATGAACGAGTGGAACCAGTGGCGCCAAGAGCATCCGGATCTTGATATTGAGTTAGATGGTTCACCTTTTGGGAAGGTTTATTTTAAAGGTGCATATTTATATAGCGGTTCCCGTTTGGGTGTTCCGGAGCTAACAGGAAATGTCTATCTAAGGGGTGCGGACCTTAGAAGATCGAATTTGGAGGAAGCTGTTTTTTTGAATGCTCATTTAGAAGGTGCGAAACTTCAGGGATCTTCATTGAAGGGTGCTCATTTTATGGGAGCCAGCGTTGATGGCAATACCAATATATGGAAAGTGAGGGTTAACCGATTCACAAGATCAACAGCAAAGGATTGGTTTTTCACAGATTTCTCTGGTGTTCCCTTGCAGAGCGTTGCTATAGATCCTGCAACTAAACAGCTCATAGAATATAACATAAGACGAAAATATTGGTATAAATGGATAAATCAAAAAGATTGGGGAGAAATAACTCCTGGTGGAAATATTGAAAGGGGTGTTCTTAATAAAATTCCTCGTTCTCTGATACATTTGTTTTTTTGGACGAGCGATTATGGGCGTAGTACGGGCAGAGTGATTGGGTCTTTTTTTGTATTAGCTCTTATATTTGCGAATATTTATTATCATTGGGCGCGCATAGCACCGCCGGGGATTGTTGAGAATTTATTTGTTGACCGGAACGGCATACCCATTGAGTGGTGGATCGCTCCCTTGCGCACACTTTACTTCTCCATCGTTACGATGACAACTCTGGGGTTCGGTGATATGTATGCAAACGCGCACAGCATATTTGGTCATATTCTGCTTAGCTTTCAGGTGATTTTAGGCTATGTTCTGTTAGGTGCGTTGGTCACACGATTTGCGGTCTTATTCACGGCCGGAGGACCCGCAGGAAAATTCGCTCCAACAAAAACAAAATAAAAAGCAGATGGTGATTAAATAAGCCAAAAATGCTGATATTTTAACTGTAAAACCACAGCGATCATCGTTGTTGAATCATCGAAGTAAATCATAGACGTCTTTTCGATGACCAACCTTCGTAATGACTATATGATTCAATTTCGGTTGGACATGATATATGATACGATAATCCCCACTCCTGATACGGTGAAGGTTAGGGGTCACATGAAGTCGGACACATTTTGATGGGAAAGGATTGTCTTTGAGGCTCTCTATTTTATTAAGGATACGTTTTTGAATATCTCGCGACTGTGCTCGGATAAACTTCTTGGGTTGCGATTTAAGTTCAATAGAATACATCCCGCTTGTACACTATACACCCAATTCTTGCCTGAAATCCTGGAGGCTTACACCTTCTGATTCTTTTAAGGATTTTAGTGAATCCTCTACGTCAATCTGATCCTGCAATGCTTCAACAGCAGCTTCATAAACCACAGTTTTCCAGCCATCGCGGCTCGAATCGACGAACATAGAAACTACTGACTCGCCCTGATTAAATGAATGAAAAGATTCATCCTTCTGTTCGATTAGTTTAAATGATCCTGGAACTATACTTGACTCTGTCATAGCTATTTGCCCTTACTTCCCGAATTTGGTTTGCCCTCTCCTTCTTTGATTACATGGAATTTCCTACTACCAATCGGTACAGGCCCGTCGTCACAAAGTACATCGACTGAATACCCACCGGGCTCCGCAAATCCTATATTATTCCATTGAATATTCATTTCAACAACTTGCAATGGATTTGCAAACTCTACGGGTCCTACTGAACCCATTACCGGCTTTTGGTCTCTTGTCCGAACAAGTCTAACGTCTACTTTATGCCTGCCATGTCCGCCAGTCAGCGCTATGTAGATATGCATCGATGGATGTCTGCACGGGAAATTAAAAGACCGTATTGTACTAAAAAGACCTATAAGAGAGACCTTTTTCGTCAACTCGTCACGGAAGACGGTATCACAGATGTTGATCGCCAGAACAAAAGGCCCTGGAGGGCTACCCGGAGTCCTCTGGGTTTTCTTCTTTTTAGCTTTCTTTTTCCTTGCCAACAAAGATCTCCTATTGCTTGTCTAACCTTATTACCCTAAAATGGCACAGAAAATATGTACACGCTCGAATTCGTGATTTGACGCTACAAGATCATTATACGATATTCATCGGCAAATTCAAACCATAAATCACGCCATTTCTGTTAAAAAGTTTCCAATTCAAATATAAAATTATACGTGAAAAACAGGGCTGGGGGATTAGCGAGAGCCAAAAGGCGAGATAATCCCAGCCCTGTTAGCTTGCCTCTGTTTACATATCTCTTGGAGCTTAAAAAACCCAATAATAGAATACTTCATATCTTCTTAATTTTCCAACTTTTTTTGTCTTTTGCTAATTTTCTGCCTAAAAAAACACCGTTTAGCCACCCATCTACGCATTTCTACCTTCGGTTCGCGTTTTCTTTACTCACTCCGGCCCGCATCCCTGCATGCAGTAGGCAGGGATCCAGACGCCTTTTTAAACTAGTTCGTAGTCCTTGGCACATAATCCCATATTTCAGATCTCTAATCTCATATTGGCGGCCCAATGAAGTTTCCGCTCAAAGTTTATAACGCCTTTACCGCCCCAAATTACCACAAATATCCTTAAACGATAAGGAAAATTGAGAATTTAGAATGAAGAATTTAGAATTGACTTCAAAGCCCCCCTATCTACACATCTACTCATACCCGAATCTACACATATACTCATCTACTCATTCTCTAAATATTTTCTTGGAAAATATTTAATTTCCATTGAACATTCCGCCCATGTTTGGTATAATAAGAACGACAATTGAGAATGTAGAATATAAAATTGGAAAATTGGAAGTAAAGATTCAGCACCTAATTACCATTAACCAATTACCAGTTACCAACAACCAAGCGGAGAACCGCAAGTTTAGTCCCGCATCAAATAGGCCACTGCCGCAATTTGGTGCGGGGCACACAAAACGTCAATTTTTGTCAATAAAAGCAGAGTTTTTGAACATTTTGTATCAAAAATGCCAACTTTTGAACATTTTGGGGCATAAATGACAAATAAAACGCCTTTTTGTGCATTTTTGTGGCTAACATTGACCGTTCTTAACCGGCTAAAAGCCTCTATGCCCTCTCTGGCTAATAAACAATTTGTGAAAATTCGTGTTAATTCGTGGTTAAATTTTCTTTGTGCCTTAGCGCCTTTGTGGCGAAAAAAACTGCGAAATCCGCGTAATCCGCGATTAATAAAAGACTTACGAAGTACGAAAGATTACGTACGAAAAAATAAACTTTTTTTGCAAAACGAACCCAATTTCAGAAAAAGTCAAGTCAACGTAACCGCTTTACTAATAAGGAAATACGTACAAATGGACACTTGGTCAATTAGGAAAAACGAACCCAAAACGAACCCAAACGAACCCAAAACGAACCCAATTTTAGCCAATAAAACGCTAAGACGAACCCAAACGAACCCAAATCAAACCCAATTATATCATCCCAAACCTCCCCGCTTCACTCTCGCACTTGACTTATGCCACCCCTTTTCGAATAATGACCTGCGAATTGACCGGACCAGAAATAATAATAACAGACAAATATGGAGCATATTCATGAAACGAAGACAATTCCTAAAAACAGGGACCATGGCAGCGGGATCTTTTCTATTGAGCTCATGCAATGCTGGCACAACAGTATCAAGGTCACCAAAAAAACGACCAAACATCTTGATGATTACCTGCCATGATTTGGGCCGGCACCTGGGCTGTTATGGCATTAAGGAAGTAAAATCTCCAAATATTGATAAACTGGCGGCTAAAGGTATTCGCTTTGCCAACATGTTCTCTACTACGCCGGTATGCAGCCCGGCAAGAGGAGCATTGCACACAGGCCGATACCCGCAGAGCAACGGTCTAATGGGACTCACGCATGCCCCATGGTGGTGGAAATTCAAAAAGGGTGAAAAGCACACTGCTATGATACTACAGCAGGCAGGATACCAGACGTGTCTGTGCGGCCTGCAGCACGTCTTTGGTAGCGGTGAAGCAAAAAAATATGGATACCAGCAGGTATTAGCCGCCAATGACGATGCCGAAGAAAGAACAAAAGCAGCGGCAAAATTCCTCACGGAGCGTCAGGCTAATGACAGGCCCTTCTTTTTGAAGGTAGGCTTTTTTGAGGTCCACCGTCGCAATGGTGGATTCCAGCACCACAAATACGACCAGACAAGGCCCGTTTTCATTCCGAAATACCTGGCCGACACCCCGGCTATTCGACAGGACTTGAGCTGTTATCAGGAAGACATCGCATATTTCGATTCGTGCGTGGGACGAATCCTAAATGCCCTTGAATCCAACCAAAATCTGAAAAACACGATTGTGGTCTTTACCGTAGACCACGGGATTCCTTATCCCGGAGCGAAATGGGGCCTTCGCGGTGGCGGGATTGATGTGCCTCTTATCCTTTATCAGCCGAATACTTCCCTCAGCGGTGGAAAGGTCCACGACGTATTAATCAGTCACGTAGATGTGCTTCCCACCCTGCTGGATTTGATTGGTGCCGGCAAACCGCAAAATCTGCAAGGTGTTAGCTTTGCCGATTACTTGCAGGGCCGAACCAAAGACAAACCACGCGAAGAAGCTTACGCCCAATTCACACCCGCGATGTTCAGAGACAACGAGTCACGATGCATTATTACGGAACGCTACAAGTTAATCCGATATTTCCAGGCCGGCCGGTGTTTCAAGTATCCTATTGATGTAAATCCTGTACGTTTTGCCCAGCATACGGAGCGTACGGCTAACACAGGCAAACCCCGACCTTACGTCCAGTTGTTCGATGTCCGAAACGACCCCGACCAATTCAACGATATCGCTGATAAAAAAGAAAACGCGGCAATTGTGAAATCGTTATCCAAAAAATTGTATGAATGGATGGCCTCCGTCGGCGACCCGCTTTTGAAAGGCCCATTACAAACGCCCTACTACCAGCGGTCCATGGAAGAATTCAGAAAAACTATTCAATAACCGGATGGATTAAAAATGCCCGAATCGAAAGAACTCGAATTGAAAGTATCAGAATTGAAAATACCCGAATTAAAAGATTACCCATCGCTTCTTGGAGGCCTTTACTTCTCGCGGACATCGAAAGCGTATAGAAACTCTCCGTGCCGGATGTACAGCCGCCCGCCGCAGACGACCGGATGAGCATAGAATACGCCTTGATCTTTTTTAGGCAATTCGAACCGGCTGATGATTTCAAGCTTTTTCGGATTCGGCCGAACCAGTCCTATTTCGCCCTGATCACTGACAAAGTAAAGCATTCCGTCGGAAAAAGTCAGCGACGCCGAGCGGTCCCCGCAAAGCTCATCGGCCGTCCACATTGTCTTTCCCGTTTTCATATCAAGGCACGCCAGATGCCTTTTTTTATGGTCTCCATCGGCCTGCCCGTATAAATATCCGTCAACAATCATCACACTGCCGTGTTCGTTATCGAGTTCCTTTGTCCGCCAGACCTCCTCGACCGAACAGTCATCACCATCAACATTTAATTTCAGTTTCGTTGCACCGCGCCCCCACGTCCCGAAAAGAAATATATGCCCATCATGGTAAATCGGTTTATCGCAATTGACACCAAAACGCACCTTGTGGGGATATTGCCAAAGCAGTTTTCCCGTCTTAGCAGCAACACCAATTGCTGAATCAGACATTACTGTGACAATCTGCCTAAGGCCCTGATAATCAACAATCATAGCAGACGTATAGCCCGGCTTATCACCTATGTCGGTACAGGTCCACTTGGTCTGGCCCGTATTCTTATCAAGGGCCACCATGCCCACCTCTTCGCCGCCGGGGCAGCAGATTACATTATTGCCATCAACAAGCGGCGATTCACTTATCCCCCAAGAAATCATCCTTCCCTCAAACTTCTCAAATACATCAACGGCCCAAATCGTATCACCGGTCCCTGCGTTCATACAGATAAGGTCACCATCGCCATTCATATTGTACAGTTTGCCTTCTACAATCGTCGGAGTAGAGCGTGTTCCAGGATGTGAACGCCTGTATGCCGGGCCGTTCTTTCGTTTCCATATCTCCTTTCCCGACATATCCATGGCCGTAATGACAGTATCCTTACCTATGTTACCCGTCGTATATATCATGCCGTCAACAATGGCCACTGTTGCAAATCCCTGCCCGACCCCCTCTACTTTCCATATTAGTCTCGGCCCGCCTTCGGGCCATTGTTTCAGCAATCCCGTTTCATCCGACCGGTTATCCCTCCGCGGCCCGTGAAACTGAGGCCAGTTTCCCGCCAGCGCCAGGTTTAAAGTCATTAAAGAAATGACTATCGCCAAATGCACCTTACCTGCCATAAAATCCTTTCCTTCAGAGACACATTGATCTGGGCATGGATTCGTCATTCAGTCCCGGGGGCGCCGATTTAACGCCCCTTGCCAATACAATATAATTTGCGTGTGGTACGTATGAACAGTTGACCGTACGCTGCGCTGATGGACGACCGAACAACTTCTCCTCCACTGGGCTTGTCCATGTCAATCACTTTCAGAACGCCACCGTTTGCCGCATCGATTATGGCTACGTCTCCACTGTGGTTGATTAGATAGATTTTCCCGTCCGCGGCAAGGGGTGAAGCTTCGTACTTGGAATCACCGGGTGTATCGATGGTCCACTTTACCTTACCTGTGCGTGGTTCAACACGCGACAGGCTATCTCGCAGGTCGCTCAGGACAAAAAAGTCGCCATCGTAAAAGGCCGGTGTGGGAACATCGGAGGATACTTCCCGTACGTCCTGACTACTCCAGGCAATGGCGGTATCGTCCAACACACCGGCCCCTTCGGGCTTTATAGCATAGACAGGGGCGTTTTTGGGTGCGCAGGCAAGAACAACACCGTCGCCGGCAACCGGAGAGGGGACCAGCCGCCAATGCCCTATGCGCCCGGGATTCCAGGTGCCCCATCGCCATAATTCCTCACCTGTTTTAAGGTCATGTCCCGTTATTGCATCACCTCCAACTACCACCAACTGTTGTTTGCCGTTAATATTAAAAGGAAGTGGGGTGCTAAAAGCTTCAAGCGATTCCGCACGGGCTTTACTTGGACGAATATGACGCCAGAGGGTTTTACCCGTTTCCGGATTCACGGCCAAAATATACGATTCGCTCTTCTTATCTCTCTGATCTCTCTGATCTCTCTGATCTCTCTGACCACGTCTACGTACCGGCACATCTCGCTGCAACACCTGTACATACAATCTGTCGTCGAATAGCGTGGGGCTGCCACCGAAAGTCCACAGGAACGCAAAAGGACCATAATCCTCCTGAATATTGCGCGCCCACTTACGTTGGCCGTTCACGTCGAAGCATACCAGGTCCCCGTTGCCATAGAGAAAAAACACAAGCTTACCGTCGGTAACCGCCGAGCCGGCCGCGTACGTACTGCGCCTGTCCCGGCCAATTCCCTTTGCAATATCGTGCTGCCAGAGCTTCTTGCCGCTTCTGCGGTCGAAGCACATCGCCAGCAGCATGTCCCTGTCCTTATCGACGCCTGAAAGAAAGACCTTATCATCCTGGATAATTGGCGTAGCTGCCGAGCATCCCGCCAAATCGACGCTCCAGGCAACGTTCTCGGCCCGGCTCCAAGTTGAAGGAAGGTTCTTTTCGTCAGTTGAGCCATTGAAGTAAGGACCACGCCATTGCGGCCAATCGCTCCCAAAAGCTACAGATGCAGCCACAAACAAAGATATCAGAAAAAAACCATATTTAGGCATGATCACCTCCTGCCTGCAATAAAACTCATTCTTATTATCTGACAAAAATACACCTGAATCTACAAACTCGAAATCAAGCACTGTAAAGGTACTTTATTGGGTACAAATTAGCAAGCCAAAATTTGAACATGATAAGAGCGGCCTGAAACAGTTAAAAGTTGAAAGTGAAAAGTGTAAAACCACAACTCAAAATTCAAAACTGTGAAGGATATTCGTGCAGCCTTATATATGTAGCTGGGAAAGACAGTGTTTTTTTAGGCAGAAAATGTGCAAAAGAGGAAAAAAATGGACAAAAAAGGGATTTATAAACCACAGTACCTATGGCATAAAATTTCGCAGATTATCAGGGATGACAGTAAAAATCTTTTTTTCGATTTTGCCTTAGCTAATTTTTATCATTCATTGGAAACAAATTCTACGTTAGTATTCATAAGTAAGGCATAATCCAGCAAATTCACTAAAGAGTCTCTGTTCATATCGGTTTCAGGATAAATACAATCTTCCTGTAGCCAGCAACTCGCCAATTCATCTATCACCTTCATGCCAGGATGGATTATCCTGACCGTAGAAGTCCCAAGAAAAATACTCCCATTAGTCAGGAAGCCAGCAACAGTTAACTTTTCCGGCCAATTGCCTACCATAGAACAGACCTGCTCACGCTTAAAGGCCGCCTCAATCTCAACCAGTTTATCCTTATTGATGAAGACATACAGAGGGGCGGATTGAAAACCAAAAGAATACAATACGGCCGGTCTTTCGGTATCTACATCTGCAATAGTAAAACCTTGCGGCAAGGTAAGATGGGCTTTTACCCAGTTGCCTTCACTTCGGCAGTTCAGTATGCGGGGAGTCAGTTTAATAGGAACCTGCATCCCCTCCCACCACAGACGAGGATAATCAGCTTGAGGAATGAACCAGATATCCTCTATTCCATTGAATGTTTCACCTACGAAGTCCCAGTCGGCATCAGTAAAGGTGCTCTCTGTTTGCATGTTCGCTGTCGACTCACCTATTACATTTGGATCGACTGCGTTTCCGATTCCTGGAAGCATAGGATTGACCGTATTATCCCAAAAAGAACTGGTGTAAACGCCTGAATGATTCCATCCCACCAGTACGCCGACTTTCTCACTACCCACTACGCTACCGGCCGAATAGCAGTTAGTTATCATGCCAGGGAAGCACCTCGTCTTGTAACAGCTGCCATTCCTTCCCACCAGTCCACCGACATTTTCCGCTCCCTCAACGCTGCCTGTCGAATAGCAGTTGGAGATTGTGCTTCTATTGTATCCGGCCACTCCGCCTATATTTTCCACTCCCTCAACGCTGCTTGTCGAATAGCAGTAGGTGATTGTGCCCCTATTCTCACCCACCAGTCCGCCGACATAATCGTCTCCCGAAACGCTGGTTGTTGAATAGCAGTTTAGGATGTCGCCGCCGCTGCCCACCAGCCCGCCGACTTCGTGATCGCCCGAAACATTGCCAGTCGCATAGCAGTTGACGATGTTGTAGCCACCGCCCACCAGGCCGCCGACAATGTATCTCCCTGAAACGTGGGCGTTCGAATAGCTGATGGTGATTTTTCCACCATAATTGTCTCCCACAAGCCCGCCAACGGCAATATCTCCAGAAACGCTGCCGCCCTCAACGTAACAACCGGTGATGGCTCCCTCTCGTAGCCAACCAACAAGTGAACCAACATAATCTCCTGTTCCCACATCTACATTAGGATCAATCAATCCCAAATCTTTGATCTCTGCAGTGGAACTATCAATATGGCCAAAAAGTCCTATGAAGTATGCGCATGTCGAAGCATAGGTGAAATTTGAGATTGTATTGCCGTTGCCGTCAAAACCCCCGGTGAATGGAAATAGTTGACTACCAATGATATAAACCCCAACTCCTATCAAATCAATATCACTGATTAACTTGAAATGCGCTGACATCAATCTTGGATTATAGCCGATATGGTTCAGGTCATTAGCGTTTGAGATGAGGTAAGGGTCATCAGCAATTCCTGATCCCCCCGAAAAGGTAGGCAATGGAGGCAAGGGCGAAAGCTGCCACCACAGAATGGGATATCCCCCGCCGAGGGGTTCTGCCCAGATATCACTCGGCCCATCCGGTTGTCCAACAAAATCCCAACCAGCATCAATAAATGTGTTTTGATTCTGCATCTGGGCTGTTGTTAAACCTGTTCCACCATCACTCCAATCTTGCCCGCTGGTCTCAATATCCCAGAAACAATACAAAACGCCGCCTCAGGTCCCGTCCCAACCCACCAAACCGCCGACATAACTATCTCCCGTAACGCTACCGGTCGAATAGCAGTTGGTGAGTGTAGTACCAGCAACAGCAGGATGACCATTTATCCCCAGAAGGCCGCCAATAATGCTTATGCCCGAAACTGTGCTGCTGGCATAGCAGTCGGCGATGTTGGCACCCATGCCCATCAGCCCGCCGACTTTGTAATCACCCGACACATCGCCGGTTGCATAGCAGTTGGCAATATTTGAGCCTGTGCCCATCAGGCCGCCGACGTATGAACTTCCTGAAACGATGGCGGTTGCATAGCAGTTGGTGACGTTGAAGCCGTCGCCCACCAGGGCGCCGACATAATCTCCTCCGGAAATGCTGACACCCTCAACATAGCAGTTTGTGATGGTTCCACCCCATTTCCAGCCAACCAGCACACCAACGTAATCTCCTGTTCCCGCATCAACTTCTGCGTCGATCAATCCCAAATCTTTGATTACTCCTCCGTCGAAGCCGAAAAGTCCAATGTTGTCTGTACCTGTAGAACTATATGTGAAATTAGAAATCGTATGGCCGTTGCCGTCAAATACACCGGTAAAGGGTCGCCAAGGCTGCCAAGTCCCAATGATGTTGAAACTTGTTCCTGTATATCTACTCAGGTCAATATCGGCCATCAGCCTGAAGTGCTTGTCCCAGTCATTGGAATCAGCTCCGATATCATTCATCTGGTTTGCATCGTAGATAAGGTATGGGTCATTCGGCTCTCCCGTACCACCGCCGTATTTTGCCTGAGCTGAAATACTACAACAGAAGATAACAACTAATACAGTGATTTTGGCCACCAGGTTTGATTTCCTCGTCCCACACATACTACTGTCCTCTTTCTCCGAATACTTTATTATTGAGCCGATTTTCCCCAAAATACACGGCCCAAACTCTCACAAAACAGCAAAGAAAATACCTCTGGGTTGTAAAAATCACCTTACCATAACTTCAAGGATGTGTCAAGTTAAAAAAATGGCCCAAAAAAGTGTTTTGGGGTGCCACCAATTCTAAATCTCTATTCCAGCCCTGTTATTGCTCCATCCATTGGTTTGCCGTGATACTTAGATCAAGGAAATTGACTATTCCGTCTTTGTTGATATCTGAAGGCAGGTAGACTCTCAGGTAGGGGTAGGTTTGGTTTTCGCCTATGTTCCATACGTTGATGAAATCCCAGTCGACATCAGTAAATGTGCTTCTTGTCTGCATTTGGGCGGTGGGTAGACTCTCTACATTGGTAGCTATGCCGTTGTTTAGGTAGATACTTTTAGTTACACCGTGGGTCTGTGTGTCCGTATCTCAGAAGCAGTTC
>Ga0209536_100012638_pt1 | contig 12249 bp, 9 predicted proteins | sample DeeMarSeWOR28_12_FD_187461 | JGI IMG/M metagenome (GOLD analysis project Ga0209536, IMG submission 187461) | Marine sediment microbial communities from White Oak River estuary, North Carolina - WOR-2-8_12 (SPAdes) (version 2) | ecosystem: Environmental > Aquatic > Marine > Intertidal zone >...
GAAATTGATCGGTTTACCATCGGCGCCGAAAGAATTTTTTTCATCGAATCGTACCGGCGATCCGGTCGATACCGGCAGCATATTGTCGCCGCCCTTGAAAAAGCCGGCTTGCCTGAAGAGCTTTCGTGGCTGCCGTTGATCGAAAGCGGATTTAAAGTAAGAGCACTTTCCCGGTCCCGAGCTTTGGGTTTATGGCAATTTATCCCGTCTACCGGTTACAAGTTCGGGCTCAAAAGGGATAAGCTCATTGATGAACGCATGGATCCAATAAAATCGACCCAGGCCGCAATCGATTATCTTAAGGAGCTGCACGCCATTTTCGGAGATTGGACCACTGTTTTGGCCGCATACAATTGCGGGGAAGGAAGAGTATTGAATGTCATCCGGCGCCAAAATGTGAATTATCTGGACAATTTCTGGGATCTTTACGAGCGACTGCCGCGCGAGACCGCGCGCTATGTGCCCAGATTTTTGGCAACCCTGCATATTCTGGATCACCCGGAAAAATACGGCATGAATTTAAGCGATTTGGATATGCCACAGCAATATGAAACGGTAACGATTGCCAAACAGGTGCATCTCAAGGACGTCGCCAGGTCGATTGCGGTTGAAGAAACCGCACTCAGCGAGCTGAATCCTGAATTGCGTTATAAAATATCCCCGGAAGACAGCTATCCGCTAAAGGTCCCCCCGTATAAAAGCAGCATTTTATTGACTCAACTGGATGAAATACCGGTTTCGACGCCGCCCCAGCGTGCATACGTTTATCATCGCGTCCGTTCCGGCCAAACCCTATCACTCATTGCCAAACGATATCGCACCAGCGTCTCAATGATCATGCGGGCAAATAATTTACGCCGGTCAAATTATATCGTCGCCGGCCGGTTACTCAAAATACCCCAGAAAGGTTATCGATATCATCCGCCAAAAGTTCCGCTGCCGAAATACGGCAGCAGTGTTGTTCATGTGGTTAAAAAAGGCGATTCGCTCTGGACCATCGCCAAGCAATACGGGACGACAACCAAAAACATTCAGAAGCTCAATCATCTGAGAACGACTGATCTGCACAAAGGGCAAAAACTGACTATCTTTGCGGGCAAACAAACGCCGCCGCAAGTCGAGGGTTTAGGCACCTATCAAGTAAAATCAGGTGACAGTCCGTTTTTAATTGCCAAAAGGCACAAAATGAACCTGAGCCGGTTTTTGTATTTAAATCAATTATGGCCCAATGACACCATTTATCCCGGCCAGACCGTATATATTGAATAGCATTTTATTCGCTTCTTTGCCCCATCCAACTCCCGAGTTATCCCGACCGCGGGTTTAATCGATGCCCGAAGATCAGGCCGCTATCTTGGGCTTGCAACCGGCTCTATTCCAAAATAATAATAGAAATGACTGTCAAACCGTCGAGCAGCTAAAAGGAGGGCCCATGAGCGCGTTCAATTATAATCTTGCGGATCAGGTTTTTATCGTCACCGGCGGCAGCAGAGGCATTGGGTTCGAGATCGCCAGGTTGCTGCTGAACCAGAAGGCCAGAGTCGTCATCTGCGGCCGAAAGCAGGAAGGTCTTGATCTGGCGGCTCAAGAGCTTGGTGCCGGCGATAATCTGTTAGCAGTTCAGGCCCATGTGGCCAAAAATGAAGAGATCGAAGCACTCTTTGATCAGACCCTGGAGCGTTTCGGCAAACTGGACGGGCTGATCAACAACGTGGGCATGAACATCATAACCGCTGTGGTGGATGCCGATCCCGGCTTGTGGCATAAAATTATTGATTCCAATCTCAACGCCAATTTTTTATGTTCTCGCAAAGCCGGACAAATTATGCGCAATCAGCAAAACGGAAAAATTGTAAATATTTCTTCAATTGCCGCCCGAAGGTCCGCCCCGGCTATGGGAATTTATGGAATTGCCAAAGCCGGCATCGAAATGCTGACCAAAGTACTGGCGCAGGAATTGGCCCCATTTAATATCCAGGTGAATGCCGTCGCCCCGTGTATGGTTCGAACCGCTTTCAGTGAGCCCTTCTGGTCAAATAAAGAACTTCATGACGTCATCGTTAAAACGATTCCGCTGGGCAGAATCGCAGAGCCCATTGACATCGCCCATCCAGCCCTCTTCCTATGCTCGGCCGGTGCGGATTTTATTACCGGCCAAACCCTGCTCGTAGACGGTGGTGCCAGCGCAATATGACATTTGAGAACAAACATCGACATTCCACGAGATGGTCTGTTATCACCGGCGCTCCCTGTTCGGGCAAAACAGCTGTCATCCAGCTGCTGGAACAACGGGGGCATCAAGTGGTCCATGAAGTTGCGCGTGCCTATATCGATAATGAATTAATGAAGGGCAAGACGTTACCGGAAATAAAAGCCGATGAATTGGCCTTTGAACGCCATATTCTGATGGAAAAAGTCAGGATTGAATCCACGCTCAAGAAAGATGAAATTATCTTTTTTGATCGCGGGGTACCGGACAGCATTGCTTACTACAAACTAAACGGTCTCGACCCCGTCGAACCGATTCAAAAGAGCGGTGCGGTTCGCTACCAAAATGTATTTCTATTTGAAAGGCTCCGCTTTTTGACGGACCCGGTGCGCTCCGAAAATGAAAAAACAGCCCGGCGACTGGGCCGGTTAATCGAAGAAAGTTATCAATCGCTGGGCTATGACCTTATCCCTGTACCCTTGCTCAGCGTTGAAGAGCGCACTGAACTTATCTTAAAGCATCTTTAGCAAGTTTTCTTTTTCTATTTTGGTCAGGTACCGCCATCTGCCCGATGGCAGATTACCCAGTTTGATGTTGGCGATTCGAATCCGTTTTAAATGTGTAACCTGGTTTCCCACTTTTCGAATCATCCGTCTGATTTGTCTGTTTTTGCCTTCCTGTAAGACAATCTCGAAGCGTCTGGCGGAAATCCGTTTAACGCGTGCCGGGCGTGTCCGCGTCCCCATCATCGGCAAACCCTTCGCCAGTTTTTGCAGCGCTCCCTCGGGCAAAGGCTTGGCTAGGGTGACTTCATACTCCTTCTCGTGGTTAAAAGATGGGTGCGAAAGCCGGTGGTGCAGATGGCCGTCATTGGTCAGCAATAAAAGCCCGGTTGATTCCTTGTCCAGCCGCCCGACGGGATAGACTCTCTCGGATATATCCAAAAGATCCAGCACAATTTTTTCATTTTGCTGATGACAGCTGGAGACATAACCTCTGGGTTTGTTCAGCGCGATGTAGGTCGGCGCGCTATCGGATCGAATGGCATCACTGTCGACTTCAACAGCGTCCCGCTCCGGATCAACTTTTACGCCCAGCTCGGTGACGATCTTTCCGTTAACCTTTACCCAACCGGCTTTAATATATTCTTCGCCCTTGCGTCGAGAACATATGCCCGCTCTGGAAAGAAACTTCTGCAGCCGCATTTCGGTCATGGTTGAGTTACTTATTAAAGAAGGTTGTTAGGTTGATTTTAAAATTTTAGGATCTTAACAACAACTAGAAAAAATGCCTAAAATGAGCTAAAATGAGCTAAAATGCCTAAAATTGTCGTGTCGCTTGCGCTCCTTCTTTTTAATCATTAACTTTAGGCATTTTAGATCATTCTAAATTTTAGCTCACTTGCTTGTGAGCGCACTCCGAACGATATTGCGGGAATGCCGGGTAAAAGGTGTGCATTTGAAAAAAACTTAAGAACGGTAGTCAGCATTGATCTTGACATAATCAATCGAAAAATCACAGGTAAACACCGAAGATGTTGCTTTGCCGGCCTTTAAATCAATCGTTATGGTATATTCTGGCTGTTTGAGGACCTGAGTGGCTTGGGCCTCGGCCTCTTTGCCGCAGCCCATGCCGCTTTTTACCATCAACACATCGGCAAAATAAACATCGATTGCATCCGGCTGAATTGGCACTCCCGCACGTCCGACTGCCCCGAGGATTCTGCCCCAGTTGGCATCCTCTCCGAATAGTGCCGTTTTTAGAAGATTGGAATGGGCGACTGTATCGGCAATCTGATAGGCATCGGCATCTGTAGCGGCCCCAGTCACAGCGATCTCGACCAGTTTGGTGGCGCCTTCGCCATCCTTGACCAACTGTTTGCCAAGCGATATCAATATCGCATCAAGGATGCTTTGAAATTCTTTTCTGTCAGCGTCACTGCTGATCACAACCCCGGACTGGCCGTTCGCCATCAAAAGCGTGGTATCGTTGGTACTGGTATCACCGTCGACGGTAATACGGTTTAAAGAACGGTCCGTCGAGGCCAAAAGCATTTCTTTGAGCAGCGCCGGCTTAGCCGCAATATCGGTCATGACAAAACACAGCATTGTGGCCATGTCCGGGCGGATCATCCCGGAGCCCTTGGCAACCCCGGTCACCGTAAACGCGGTACCACCCAGTTGCCCCTTTCGGGTAACAATCTTGGGAACGGTATCGGTGGTCATTATGGCCTCGGCAAGAGCCGATAGGCCATCGGGATCCAGAGTATTGATAAGGTCCGGGATCGATGCTTGAATCTTCTCAACGGCAAGCGGCTGCCCGATTACGCCGGTGGAAGCCACCAGCACCATTTCTTCTTGAATATCGAGCTTTGCGGCCGTCCAGCGTGCCATTGAAATGGCATCCTGCATCCCTTTTGCACCGGTACAGCAATTGGCGTTGCCGCTGTTGACAATCACCGCCTGACAGGTACCCGAGGTGATCCGTTGCATATCCAACAGAACCGGGGCGGCTTTTATTTGATTGCGGGTAAATACGCCGGCAACTTGCGCCGGTGTTTCGGAATAAATAAGTCCTAAATCTTTTTTGCCATTCTTTTTCAATCCTGCGGCAACTCCGGAAAATTTAAATCCCCGACACATGATGTCCTCACAATGGTTGAATTTAGTACTTACAGATATCAAGCTGTCAAAAAAATAATAGATCACCCCATCAGGTTTGTCTCGCCGAAAGCGGGATTTAGCCCGTTTAAAAAGAAAAATATCTTACTGTATTTTTTCCGGCAAAACGGGCTGACGGGCAACGGGCTCAACCTTAGAGCTTCTATTGAATGGCGATCATCTTATAGAAAAAACCGGCAGCTGTCCACAAAGATGTCAACCCGCTAGTCCGCCGGACGGCATTTGCCGGCATCAATTGACATCCTTATTTCTTTTCGCTACGTTGCCGGAATGGTGTTAAACAATCTTTTCCCGGTATTTGCGCTGCTGATCTTCGGCCACGTGCTGAAGAGAGTCGGCTTGACCCATGATGCGTTTTTAAAAACAGCGGACAAGCTCATATATTATATTTTTTTCCCGGCGCTGCTTTTTTGGAAGATTGGTGCCGCTGCATCAAATCAGGTCGGCGATCCGGGTCTTTATAAAGCGGTGATCTGTGCCGTGATCAGTGTATTTGTGTTCAGCAGCCTCTATATTAAAGTCTTCAGCGTGCCCGCCTATCAAGCCGGTTCTTTTTCACAGAGCTGTTATCGTTTCAATACCTATATCGGAATGGCCGTCATTCTGAATGCACTGGGAGAAGACGGCGCCCGGCAGTTCAGTATCCTGATCGGTTTGATCATTCCAATCATTAATATTCTGGCCGTGACCACCTTATCCTGGCATTCAGAAAAAAAAGTATCGATGTTGCAACGGGTTAGGCTTACCTCCAAAGCGCTGATTTCCAACCCATTAATCATCGCCTGCCTCGCCGGTATCGTCTACTGGAAATTGATTGGCGGATTTCCGATTTTCATCGACAATACCTTTCGGCTGGCTGCGTTTGTCACCCTGCCCCTGGCCCTGTTTTCCATTGGCGGCACGTTGACCCTGGGCGGCATGAAAAACCATTTAAAATTATCCCTGGTTGCCTGTGTATTCAAGCTGATCCTTCTTCCCATCATTGGGTATCTTTTTCTAAAAATATTTAATGCTGCCGGAATTTCATTTAAGGTCGGCATGATCTATTTCGCATTACCGACCTCAACTGCGCTCTATATATTGTCTTCGCAGTTAAGCAGTGATACTCAACTGGCGTCGGCCGCGATTGCGCTTTCGACGATACTGTCGTTTATCTCATTGTCAGTGGCCTTGTTGATCTAACTTAAACCTAAATCGAGCGCTCAACTTAGGTTAAACAAAACCCGACCAACCATGGCAACAAATTTTAAGTTGATCATTGAATACGATGGCAGCAGATATCACGGCTGGCAGCGTCAGAAAGAAGACCGCAGCATTCAGGGCGAAATTGAAAAAACCCTGAAAACAATAACAGCTCGCAGCGTAACGCTAATTGGGTCGGGACGCACGGATGCCGGCGTCCATGCCCAGGGCCAGGTAGCCAATTTTAAATGCGACACCCGGTTGGAACCCGCGGCCCTGATGAACGGGCTTAACCATCTGCTGGAAAGTGATATCGTTATCAAGGGGTGCGAACCGGTGAGCGCATCCTTTCATGCCCGCTATGATGTCAAGAGCAAAGTTTATCATTACCGGATTCTAAACCGACCCATACCGTCTGCCATCGGCCGCCAGTATTCATGGTTCATTCGCAAAGCACTGAACTATGAAGCCATGCGTGCTGCCATTGCCCACATCATAGGGCGCCATGATTTCAAAGCCTTTGAGGGCGCCGGCAGCGCCAGACAGCATACGACCCGTCACATTTATTCAGCCGAGCTCAGCGAGCAAGACAGCGGGCTGCTCGTCTTTCAAATTGAAGCCGACGGATTTTTGCGGTATATGGTTCGCAACATCGTCGGAACGCTGGTGGATGTGGGTCTTGAAAAATTAACCCCCAATGATTTCAAGCGGATCTTAGATTCCAAGGATCGTTCCCAGGCCAGTGCGACGGCTCCGGCAAGGGGGCTGACGCTCATGCAAGTTAATTATGAGTAATGATCAAAAAAATACCGTTTTCGAGGAAAGGATTTTAAAAATGACCGATTTCAAAAACCTGAGTGAACAGGAACGTCGCAAATTTAAAGAAGATCTGCTGCAGCGTTATGGTGAATTTCAGTCCCGCCAGATCACGCTGGACATGACCCGGGGAAAACCCTGCTCCGAGCAGCTTGACCTAGCATTGGGGATGCTGGAAGGCGATATCGGCAAAGCCTATTTGACTCAAAATGGCCTGGATTGCCGCAATTATGGCGGGCTCGACGGTATTCCGGCGGCAAAAATTTTGTTTGCCGACTACTTGGGCGTTGAACCCGATGAATTGATCCTGGGCGGGAATTCAAGCCTCAATATGATGCATGACACGATTTTGCGCGCCATGGTAAAAGGGTTGACCGACAGCACCCCACCCTGGGGACAACTTGCGAAGGTTAAGTTTCTGTGCCCGAGCCCCGGATACGATCGTCATTTTTTTATTTGCGAATATCTTGGGATCGAGATGATTCCAATCGACATGCTGGCAGATGGCCCCGACATGGACTCAGTCGAGAATCTGGTTGCTGAAGATGCGGCTATCAAAGGGATCTGGTGCGTTCCCAAATACAGCAATCCGACCGGTGTGGTCTATTCTGGCGAGGTCGTTGAGCGGCTGGCGAACATGCAGGCTCTGGCGACTGATTTTAGAATTTTTTGGGATAACGCTTACGCCGTTCATCATCTGGCGGACAGACCGGCTCCGCTAAAAAATATCCTGACAGCCTGCAAACAGGCCGGCAACCCGGACCGCGCCTTTATGTTCGGATCAACGTCGAAGATCTCTTTTGCCGGCGCCGGTCTGGCGATCATGGCCGGAAGTCAAAAAAATATGCAGTGGGTAACAAACCAGATGGCCTTTCAAACCATCGGCCCGGATAAGCTCAATCAGTTGCGCCATACCCTTTTCTTTAAAGATATGGGCGGCATCGAAGCCCATATGAAAAAACATGCCGCGATTTTAAAGCCAAAGTTCGATGCGGTCCAGAGCATTCTGGAAAACGAACTGAAAGGGAAAAATATCGCCAGCTGGAGCAAACCGCAGGGAGGCTATTTTGTCAGCATTGACACGCTGGAAGGCTGTGCGGCCTCAGTTATTAAAAAGGCCGCTGACGCCGGCGTTAAGCTGACACCGGCCGGTTCGGCTTATCCGTATAAGAATGATCCCCTGGATCGCAATATTCGCATCGCACCGTCTTTCCCGCCATTAGACGATATCCAGGTTGCCATGGAGCTGGTTGCTGTCTGTATTCAACTGGTGAGCCTTGATAAAATCTAGAAGGGGTTCCAAAACCCCATCTCCCCGCTCAATGGAGCGGGATTTCGCATCTAATTGAAAGACAATTTAAGGAGCTCAAAAGGCCCAATGGCTGCATAAAGCAAATAAAAACCCCGCCTTAGACAAGGACGGGGTTTTTATATGGAATAATGGATCTTGCCGCAATCCGCATCAGGCGGATCGGTTAAACAAAATCATGCCGCAGGCGTTCCGTCAACGCAAATCACGGGTGCCGTATGTCGGCCCCTATCTGCTCTTGCGTTTGGATGCTTTCAGTGGATTAATTTTTGTTTTGGCTTTGTTGGATTCAACGGCCAGATGGGTCGCCAGGTTACAATTTCCGTTTTTCCATTTAATGGAAGGTTCCGGACAGGCGGTGCAGTACCATCCGGAAGAAAGTTCGCTGCCGCGGCTGCAGCCATTGCACTGCTCGACGATCTGGTTACAAATTCCGCTCTTATAGGAGCATCCTTTTGAAGTCATAAAGGTGCACTCCATGCCTTTTTTAATTGTTGCGCAATTCATTGGAATCACCCCCTCTCGGCGCTAAGTATTATAAAAATAAAGAATCAAGGCCCAGCTTCCAGCCATCAGGGCATGCAGCCCGTTGGGAGGACCTGATTTTGATTGTTGGAATAACACGGGTCAAACTGCAGCAATATGCGTGCCAGTTTAGATAATCAAAAAAAAGTTTCCGGAATATAATGGGGCCGGGACTACTTGTCAACAAAAATTTAAAAAAAATTATCTCCGTTGTGATAAGATAATCGGCAGTGGGATGAAGCCGCATCGATTCCGGCTTTTACGAATTTTTTTTGAGGTGATTATGGATTCAGCATCTATCGAGACAGACATACCCGTCCTGGGTGAGGCCAAAATACCTTCGCCGGTTCAAAACCGTGCCAAAGGTGCCAATGACATCACATTTACCGAAGATCATGAACGGGTGGTTATTGATATCAGCAGGCTAAGCCTTGTGCAGCAAATCAAAGACGGCCGGGAACCGCCGAGTTTTGAAATGGCGGGCCCCAGAGACAGCATTTTTTTTGATCCCAGTAAACTGCGTTGCGCCCTGGTGACATGCGGCGGGCTTTGCCCCGGATTAAACGATATCATCCGTTCAATTGTTCTGGAGCTTCACTGGGGTTATGGTGTTCAAACGATATACGGGATCCGCTATGGCCTTCAAGGATTCATCCCCCAATTCGGCCATCAGGTCATTGACCTGACCCCTGACTATGTCGTCAATATTCACGAAAGAGGCGGATCGATTCTGGGATCTTCCAGAGGCCCGCAGGATGTCGAAGAAATTGTTGATTGCCTGGAACGCATGAATGTGGGCATCTTATTTATGATCGGGGGCGACGGAACGCTGATTGCCGCCACCCGGATTGCAGATGCCATTCTGAAGCGAAACCTGAAAATCAGTGTGGTCGGAGTCCCCAAGACCATTGATAACGATATTTATCTAGTATCGCGCTCGTTTGGCTTTGATACGGCTGTCGATGTGGCCACCCGCGCAATTATGAGCGCCCATAACGAAGCCGAGGGCTATCCAAACGGCATCGGCCTTTTAAAACTGATGGGCCGGCACTCGGGCTTTATTGCGGCAACCGCTGCCCTAGCTCAGCAGGATGTCAATTTTGTGTTAATCCCCGAGGTTGATTTCGACCTGAGTGGGCCCAATGGGCTGTTAAAGGCGTTGCGGAAACGATTGGCGGATAGAGGGCATGCGGTTATTGTTGTCGCAGAGGGCGCCGGGCAAAAATTTTTTGAGAAGGAAAAAACCGAGCGTGATGCCTCCGGTAATATTAAACTCAAAGATATTGGGATATATCTTAAGGAGGCCATTATATCTTATTTCGAGGCGAAAGACATCAACATCTCCACCAAATATATTGATCCAAGCTACATGATCAGGAGTTTGCCGGCAAATGCCAATGATCGCGTTTTTTGTAATTTCCTGGGGCGCAACGCCGTCCACGCCGGCATGGCCGGTAAAACAAATCTGCTGATCGGGCATTGGAATAACAACTTTGTGCATGTCCCTATGGAAACCGTGGCCGGGAAACGTAAACAAATCGATCCGAAAGGCGGTCTGTGGCGCAGCGCGCTGGAAGCAACCGGGCAAGGATCGTTAAAGAATGATTAGAGGTTATAGCTCACCGCAGAGACGCAGAGTTCGCAAAGGTTTTTATAAAAAATATTTTCTCTGCGCCCTCTGCGTCTCTGCGGTGATACATATAAAATGACAGAATTCCTTAATTTTAGGCACTTTAGTCATTTTAGGCATTTTAGGCACTATTCTGTTTTTATTGCTCCAACTCAACAAACTTCTTCCCTTTAACCCGCAAAAGATACAACTGCTTTTGCGCATCTCCGTTCTCATCAAAATAAGTCGGGCCGGTGATGCCCGAAAAAACCGGCATATTTAAGAGCTTATTTTTCAATTCACTTTTAAATCGCAGATCGGGTTGATTTAGAACGCCGAAGACTATCATGACTGAATCGTAAACCACCGCTTCAATGAATCCCGGTTTTTCCTGATAGGTCTCCTCGAAAATTTGGACAAAATCCTGCACAACCGGTGCCGAGCTACCCGAAAAAAAACCATCGGGCATAATGGCGCCTTGGACATATTGGGCGGCCATTTTTATCAATGTGTCAGAATGCCATAGATTGGTGCCCAATAGATAAATATCTTTGACATCATAAAACGCCAGCTGTGGAATAATCAAACCGGCGGTCCGGGGTGAATCCGGAATGAATATGGCGTCAAAATCAACAATTGCCTCCGGTTCCTCATCCTCAGTTTTTTGTTCTTGATTTCCATTTGGGTTATTCTGATCCCATGGCGAGTTTGTATCTCTTAGATTCTCATCTTCTCCCCCGCTTAATTGATCCGCTTCTTTTAAATCCTCGGGAATATCATAATACAGCCCGACAAGTTTTTTGATGGGATCAGCAAAATCCGTATGCTGTGGATTGTAGGCTTCGACCCCGACAATTTTCCCCCCATTTTCAAGCAATTGATCCCAGAATAAATTCATAAATGTGACACCGTAAGTTTCATCGGGGTAAAGAATCGCAAACCGATTCAAACCGAGTGTGTTGGTGGTAAAATCAGTTAGGGCCTTAACCTGCATTGACGGGGTAATAAAGTTCCTGAAAACATAATCACCGATCGAGGTAATATTGTCCTTCTGCGTTAAGGTAATGATCGGGATCCCGTTTGCCTGGGCTTCGGCAGCGGCGACCTCGGCTGTGACAATGGGGCCGATGATGGCGGCAACCTTCTCATCGATCAATTCCTGCATCGCCAGCCGGGTTTGATCCGGGTCGCCACGTGAATCTTTGACAACAATATTCATCTGAGGGCCGCTGGATTGAGCGCTGAAGCGTTCAAGCGCAAGCTCAAGGCCTTTTAAAGCCCGAAAACCGACAGTTTGATAGGGGCCGCTGAGCGGCAACAGACAGCCAATGGTATAGCGATTAAATAGCGCGCTTTCTTTTATCTGTCTGATCAGATCTTCAGCCAGCGCCGCATTTTCATGATCAGGGTATTGCGCTATGAATTTTTCAAAAGCTATCAAGGCATCATCATATTTTTCCTCCATAGCGTAGTTCAACCCCAGCTGAAACATCAGGTATTCACGGGGCAAATTTACTTCCCAACCTTTGAGCAATTCGATAATTGTCGCTGAATCAAGTTGGGCAATGGATGTTTTTATTTTCTGGGCGATGGCCTCCTGTTCCATCTCTGAAGCAATTTGCCGGGCCTCTACATAGTATTTGAATGCATCTGCCGGCGATCCGAGCGCCAAGTAGGCATCACCCACCAATGCATAGGTCCGGAAAATGTGTGGGGCTGAATCAAGACTTCGTAAAACGTCGGAGGCCTGCTCAATAACCGCTGAATATGCGCCTTCCTGGTAAAGTGTAAACAAAATTTCCACCCGGGCATCCGGATCGAAAGAACTCCGGGGATATTCTGAAATCAGGCGGTGATAAACGCGGCGCGATTCAACATAGTTGCCTAAAATTGAATTGATTTTGCCGATTTTCATCAA
>Ga0209536_100012639_pt1 | contig 12249 bp, 11 predicted proteins | sample DeeMarSeWOR28_12_FD_187461 | JGI IMG/M metagenome (GOLD analysis project Ga0209536, IMG submission 187461) | Marine sediment microbial communities from White Oak River estuary, North Carolina - WOR-2-8_12 (SPAdes) (version 2) | ecosystem: Environmental > Aquatic > Marine > Intertidal zone >...
TTCGGAGACAGCAGCCCGCAATTCAGGAAAAGCGAAGACGGTATTTGGGAGGCCACCGTCGGCCCCGTTAATCCCGGCGCCTACCGCTACCGGTTCATTGTGGATGAGGTGGAAGTAATGGACCCCCGCAATCCGGCTGTAAGCGAATCAAACGCCAATGCCTGGAGCCTCGTCTATATACCGGGGGCGAAATTTATGGCTGCAGAGAGGGTGTCTCATGGTGCCGTGGCAACCGTGCACTATTACTCCAGTGCTCTCGGCCGCCATAGGCGTATGCACATCTATACGCCGCCGGGATATGAATCGGAGAACAGGAAATATCCGGTTTTTTACCTGCTGCACGGCGCGGGAGATTGCGACCATTCATGGAGCTCGGTGGGACGTGCCGGATTCATTCTCGACAACCTGATTGCGGCGAAGAAGGCAAAACCGATGATTGTGGTTATGCCCGCAGGCCACACATCAACCGGATTCAGAATGGGTGGCGGAGTAGGAGCCATGGTGGATGAATTTTCCCAGGATTTCGTAAAGGACATCATGCCCTACGTGGAATCCCGCTATCGTATTCTTAACGACCGGCGCAGCCGTGCTATTGCCGGACTCTCCATGGGTGGCATGCAGACATTAGATGTCGCAATGTCGGATTTGGCTAAATTTTCCTACATCGGTGTCTTCAGTTCCGGGATTTTCGGCATGGCTCCCAAAACAGCCAAAACCGGAACATCCGCTTCATCCAAACAACAACCGCCTCCCAGCTGGGAAGAACAGCACCTCGAAGAGCTCAATGACGCGAGCTTAAAGAAAGATCTCAAACTGCTCTGGTTTGCTACCGGTTCGGAAGACTTTCTGGTGGACACAACCCGGTCTACTGTGGAAATGCTCAAAAAGCACGGCTTTTCTCCCGTCTATAGGGAAACTGCCGGAGGTCATACGTGGATCAAATGGCGCGAATATCTGCACGAATTCGCTCCTCAGCTATTCCAGTAACATAATTTCGTTGACAGGCGCCTGTCACCGAAATTTTATTGTACGGTAGTTCCTGTTGAAGGTTTGCCTCCTTCGACCTGCTTGTCCCTCTGAGCCTGAAGCGCCTGAATCAATCCGTCCACAATCTGAGTAGGAATGACCATTACGGCTTTTACGGGGGCCGGAAGCGTGCCGGTCTTCTGCATCTTCAAAGCCTCTTCCTCGCTCTGCGGCCCGATAACGTCACAAAAGGTCAGTGTGCAGTCAATGGGAGATACGCTGACCTGAACGTAGTTGGAATAGATTCTGGACGAGCTCAACGTATGATCGGCGATAATTTGTACAGGCTTCTGTTCATTCGGCATGGTAAACCCTCCCTTCGACAAGACAGAAACGATGAATAGCTGCAACTATCGGATATCCGGACGACTAACCTGGGGGCCAGCGAAGCATTCTTCCACCCAGAATGTGGATGTGCAGATGAAAAACCGTCTGGCCCGCTTCTGCATTGGTGTTTATCACAATTCGATAACCGGACTGATCAATTCCCTGCTCGCGGGCCGCACGCCCCACAACAGTCATCATATGGCCGAGAAGCTCCTTGTCATTTTCCAAATTATCGTTGAGTGATGTGATGTGCTTGCGCGGAATTACAAGGAGATGAATGGGGGCTTTTGGATTTATGTCCTGAAAAACGAGGCAGTCCTCGTCCTCATACAAGATTTTGGCAGGCTTTCTGTGCGCCGCTATCTGGCAAAAAATGCACCCAAACATCTTCATCATCCCTTTCTTGTAAGCATAAAAAAGGAATTTTTTTACCGCAAAGGGGAGCATAACAAAGCAGTCAGAAGCCAGGAGTCAGAATTCAGAATCCCATTTTCTGGCTGCAAATAATCGATTACGAAAATAGCGGCTTATTTGAGCCGTTCAATATCGGCTCCCATTTCAGCCAGTTTCTCTTCAATATGATGGTAACCGCGATCCAGATGGTAGACGCGGTCGATGATCGTCTCCCCTTCCGCAATCAGACCCGCGATGATAAGGGATGCGCTTGCCCTGAGATCGGAAGCCAGAACCTTGGCGCCGGTCAGAGGCCGGCCGCCCTTGACCATTGCCTGTCTTCCCTCCAGCGTAATCTCGGCTCCCATCCTGATCATTTCCAGCGCATGCATGAATCGGTTTTCGAAGATGGTTTCCGTGATGAGTGCGCTCCCGTCCCCCTGAGTCATTAGCGCCATGTATTGAGCCTGCATGTCGGTGGGAAATGCCGGATAGGGGTATGTCGTTACATTCCTGGACGAAATCGGATCCCTTCCCTTTACACGGACGCTATCGGGACTGATAACGATTTTTGCCCCTGTCTGGTTTAATTGGGTCAAAACAGCCGTCATATGTCGCGGATTGCAATGGGTGATCTCGATATCACCTCGCGTAATTGCGGAAGCTACGGCAAAGGTTCCGGCTTCAATTCGATCGGGGATTATGCGGTGCCGGCACCCATGTAGCTTCTTTACGCCGCGGATCCGGATGGTGCGAGTTCCATCCCCCTCTATCTCCGCCCCCATACTGCGAAGCATTTCTGCAAGATCACTCACTTCAGGCTCGCAGGCCGCATTATCCAAAACGGTCTCTCCATCAGCCAGCGTAGCCGCCATCATAAGGTTTTCGGTCCCCGTTACGCTGACGGTGTCCATCATGATGTATGATCCTCGAAGATCCTTGGTCGAAGCCTCTACATACCCGTGGACCACCTCGCATGTGGCGGACATTCGCTCCAAACCCATCAGGTGCAGATTGATGGGGCGCGCACCGATGGCACAACCTCCCGGCAAGGAAACCTTTGCCTGTTTGAATCTGCCAACGAGAGGACCCAGTACCAGAATGGCCGCTCTCATGGTTTTTACCAGTTCATAGGGAGCCTGCTGCATACCGACATAGGCTGCCTTCAGAGTGGCGTTTCCATCTTCCCGAACTTCAACTTCAACCCCCATTTCGCGCAGAAGATTTTGCATCGTAAGAATATCGCGCACATAAGGGATATTCTCGAGGTACACCGTGTCTGTGGTTAGGAGCGAAGCGGCCATGGCAGGCAGAGCAGCATTTTTGGCACCGCTTACTTCGACGCTGCCTGTCAGGGGATTGCCGCCCACAACTCGTATCTTATCCATGGCTTCATAGTCTCCGGAGAAGTTTCCGGCCGACGAGACAGCGCGGAATTCCCTGCAAGTCATCCACAATCATTTCGACTGATAGCCCTGCGTCTTCGAAAATTTTACTTACGCTATCCGCCTGATCCGCGCCCAACTCAACCAGAAGATATCCCCCCGGCACAAGCCGGGATAAGCCTTCCGGAATCAGGCGATGATAGATTTCCAGGCCGGATTCGCCCGCAAACAGGGCTTCCTGCGGCTCATGATCCCTAACTTCGAATGGCAGACTACCATAATCATCAAGGGGAATATAAGGCGGATTGCAAAGAATTAAATCAAAGCAATGCTTCGGGAGAAAACAGTCGAGCAGATTCGCCCGGACCAGTTGAAGCCGCTCCGAAACATCGTGCCTCATGGAGTTGGCGGATGCAATCCGAAGCGCTCCTGCGGAAATATCAACCGCCCAACCGCGGGAGGATGGAACGCTGTGTGCGACCGAAACCGCGATACAACCCGAGCCGGTTCCGACATCAAGGAACCTGGCATTGGAAAACGATCCCCGAATCAGTTCAATCGCTTTCTCAACCAGTAGTTCCGTTTCAGGTCGCGGAATCAGTACATCGGGTGTAACGCGAAATGAGAGATTATAAAACTCTCTTTCACCCGTAAGATACTGAAGCGGTTCTCCCTTTATACGGCGGTCAATGAGTTCATTGAAGGCAACCCAGGCTCCATCCGCAACAGCGTGTTCGCCGTGACTAAGGATGCGCACCCTGTCCCAGTTGAGTATAAATCCAAGCAGAAGGTCGGCCGTAAGTGACGGGTTTTCCACTTTTGCCCGCTTCAGCTCGTCAACGGCCCATGTCCGGGCGGAGGCAACTGTATGCATGTGAAAAACCCAAGTCCGCCTTTCTAATCAGGAACACGTCACTATATTCATGCAGGCTAATCCGCAGCGATCCCGGGCGGATGCGTCAGACAGCCTCTTTGAGCCTTTCCGCCTGAAAGTGAGTAAACAGAGACTCCAGCATCGGGCCGATAGCGCCATCCATAAATTCGGAAAGCGAATGGAGTGTGAGCCCAATGCGATGATCTGTAACCCGGTTTTGCGGATAGTTGTAGGTACGGATCTTTTCGCTTCGATCACCCGTGCCAACCTGGCTGCGGCGGTCCTGGGCGATGGAATTCTGCTGCTCCTGAACTGCGAGGTCGTAGAGACGCGAGCGCAACACGCGCATGGCTTTGGCCCTGTTCTTTATCTGAGACTTTTCATCCTGGCAGGAAACAACCAGACCGGTGGGAATATGGGTAATGCGCACGGCCGAATAGGTCGTATTGACCGACTGGCCGCCAGGGCCTGAAGAGCAGAAGGTGTCCACTCGAATTTCCTTGGGATCAATTTGCACTTCAACTTCGCCCGCTTCCGGCAGTACGGCCACGGTGACAGCGGAGGTGTGGATACGACCGCTGGCCTCTGTTGTGGGAACGCGCTGAACCCGGTGAACGCCGCTCTCATACTTCAGCTTGCTGTAAACACTGTCTCCTTCAACGATGGCAATGATTTCCTTGAATCCGCCAACTTCGGACTGATGCTCGTCCATGATCTCGATACGCCAACCTGTGCGCTCGGTAAAACGGGAATACATGCGGAAGAGTTCTGCCGCAAAGAGCGTCGCTTCGTTTCCGCCGGTTCCGGCGCGTATTTCCAGAAGTACATTCTTCTCGTCATTGGGATCCTTGGGCATCAAAAGCCACTGCAGATCGTTTTTGCACTCCTGTTCGCGTCCCTCGAGCAGGACCAGTTCTTCATCAGCCAGCTTGCGCATTTCCGGATCCGTTTCGGTCGCACATAGGCTTTTTATTTCCTCAATTCCGCGCAGGATCTCCTTGTACTCACGAAACTTCTCCACGATGCTTTCCAAATCCCTGTAGGCTTTGGCATGCTTTTGGTACTCGGCCTGATCCGCAATGACGGCCGGGTCCGCAAGAAGAACGCTGAGTTCTTCAAATCTCTTTTCCAGGGCATTTAACTTGTCAATCATAGGTTGTCCATTACTTGATGTTGGAACCGGTAAGATCGTGGATGTGGGTGGCTTCGCTAAGCGGCGGTTTCCACTTCCCGGGTTTTGATTCCGTCCAGCTCGAGCGCTTCCTTTAAAGCATGGATGGCAATTTCCAGCTGGTCGTCGGAGGGTTCTTTGGTTGTGATGCGCTGGAGTGCAAGGCCGGGAAGCACGAGCAATCGGAAAAATCCCCTCTGGCAGCGCGGCGCAGAGAGCCGTATGAGCTCATAGGATAGTCCGGAGACAATTGGAATCAGCACAAGGCGTGAAAGAAATATTGCCCAGAAGGCATCAAACTTGAAGAGCGAAAAGACCAGAATACTTACGACCATAACAAAGAGCATGAAGCTCGTACCGCAGCGGGGATGCTGCGTGGTTTTTTCGCGCGCGTTGTCCACCGAAAGCTCTTCACCCGATTCCCAGGTGTGAACTACTTTATGTTCTGCCCCATGGTACTGAAATACGCGCTGGATATCCTTCCACATGCTTATGAGCAACAGGTAGGCGAGAAAAAATACAACGCGAATCAATCCATCAACAAGATTGAACACAAACCAGTTGTGGACAGCGGGTATGTATCCACGCAACCAGCTTGTGATCCATAGCGGGAGCAGAATAAACAGGAAGACGGCGACTGCAACGCCTAAAATCATCGATCCGGCAACAGGAAGCACATTGCTCTCGCTATTCTTCTTTTTAGATTTCTTTCCGGATGCTTTTTTGGATTCCGATTCCAGATCCTTCATGGAAACGTTAATGGAATAGTTCAGCGTCCGAAATCCCAGGATCATCGATTGCAGCAAAACCGCAAATCCCCTTATAACCAGCCAGGAAAAAGGCTTCCAATACTCGGATAGGCGTTTTACAGGTTCCTTTTTTACTTCAACGGAACCATCGGCCCGGCGCACCGCTACCGCATAGGCGTGTGGAGTGCGCATCATGACGCCTTCGATGACCGCCTGCCCACCCACCAGGATATCTTCAGGTGATGATGTGGCTTTCTTACTCACCATTGCCCGTCTCAGTTTTGGGATGAGTCGCTGCTCTTGTCCAAACCGTACCGCTTTTGGAATCGTTCGATTCTACCCGCCGTATCGACAAGTTTCTGTTTTCCGGTAAAGAACGGGTGACAGGCAGAACAGAGCTCCAGCCTGATTTCCGGTTTGGTCGAGCGGGTTTCGAACTTGTTTCCACATGCGCAGGTAACCAATACTTTGTGGTATTTAGGATGAATTCCTTCTTTCATTTCAGCCTCTTGATTCAGGCATTCTCCGCCGGAGCTTGCCAAGTAAAACCTTAAATATAACACTAATTTCGGCGGCAGTCACCTAGTTTCCCGGACAGCCCGGAAACGCACGTCATGCAACGTGGGATCAAAAGGGGATCATTGTAACAGTTGCCGAAATTGCAATATGGCCTTCAGTGTGTTAGTGTTTACGATTCTTTCGGCTCCCCGGTTGCTTATTGATCATCTTTTAAGGCTGAAATGGCAAGATCCTAAGATTTTATGGGGATGATAAAGATATTTTTTCACGACAACTGCTTTGACGGTTTGGCATCCGCAGCCGTTTTCAGCAATTTCTACAGAAATACAGTCCGGTATAACTGTGAGTTTGTTTACGAAGGTCTGGCACACCGCGCCGGCGAGCTGTTTCTTGATGTTCAGTTCAACGGCGATGAAAACGCAATCGTTGATTTCAAATATTCAAGCGATAGTCGTCTGACATGGTGGTTCGATCATCATCAGAGCGCTTTTCTCAGCCCGGAAGACGAAGCTCATTTCAAAGCCGACAAGAGCGGTCAAAAATTCCACGATCCAACCTATCGCTCCTGCACAAAATTCATCGCAGAAATGCTCCAAAAACACTTTGGCTTTGATTCCAGCAGATTGGCCGATCTGATCCGATGGGCCGATATCATCGACGGCGCCCAGTTCGAAAGCGCGCAATCAGCCGTGGAACTTCGCGCCCCTGCAATGAAACTCATGCTGGTGATAGAAAGCATACGCAACCACGGCAGGAGCTACAGTCTTATCGAGGAATTTCAAAATAGGTCCCTGGATGAGATTATTGACATACCCTGGGTCCAGGAAGCTTTCCGCCCACTGCATGAACGCCATCTTCAGTCCATAGACATCATCCGCCGCACTGCGCACTATTCGGACGGCACAATTTTCTTCGATGTCAGCAATCACGATCTGGAGGGATACAACAAGTTCGTGCCTTATTATCTATATCCTGAAGCCACCTACTGTGTAGGAGTAAGTCTCTCGAGTTTCAGGACGAAGATATCCGTCGGTTCGAATCCCTGGAGCCCTCATCCACGCACTCAAAACCTGGCTGCCTTGTGCGAAAGATACGGGGGCGGTGGGCATCCCGTCGTCGGTGCCATTTCCATTGTTCCTGAAGAAATTGACAAGGCTCGCCGCATTGCTCAAGAGATCGTGCGCGAACTGCGCAGCGGATTCCAACATTAATGCTGGAAGCAGATCACCTTCTTTATCCCCGCCTCAGGCCCGTGGAGGCATTTCCGGTCCAGATTAACGGCCAGGACCTGATTTGCGTTCGAGACCCGGAAGCTCTTGCAGAACAACCCCTCTACCTTAATCAGCTCCTTATGTTCTTGGTGTCGCGCATGGATGGAAGGCACGGACTGCGTGATATTCAGGCAGATTTTTTCCGGGCCGCCGGCGAAATACTTCCAATGGATAAGCTCGAACATTTTGTGACGCAGCTGGATGAGCAGCATTATCTAATAGGGCCTTCTTTCCAAAGTTTCTATTCGTCACTTGTAGAGACATTTCGGAATGCATCATCGAGGCCGGCCCGACATGCCGGAACTGCCTACGAAGAGAGAGCTGAAGCGCTAGCGTCTCAGCTTCAGGGGTACGCCTCTCATTCGAACGGTCCTCGAAATGATTCGATCGGCGATGTATCCGCTCCCCTGCGCGGTCTCATAGCGCCGCACATCGATTTTCACCGCGGCGGACCAACCTATGCTCATGCATACCAAGCACTGGCCCTGCAACCGGATGCCGACACCTACATCATTTTTGGAACCTGTCATGCGCCAATGCCGCAGCGTTTTTCAGTTTCAAAAAAGAATTATGAAACTCCACTTGGAGCGGTCGGCGCGGATCAGGATTTCATCAACCGTCTTTCCATCAGGCTTGATAAGGAGTACGCGGATGATTTTCCGCATCGCGCGGAGCATTCCATAGAATTTCAGACCGTTTTTCTAAAATACATTCTCCCCAATGAGAAACCGTTCAAAATCGTCCCCATTCTCGTAAATACATTTCATGACATCTATTCCGAAGGAAGAACCGCTCGTGAAGATCAGGAAATCAACACATTCGTAAACTCCATCTGTGAAACCATGCGGGAATCTCAGGGTCGCATATGCGTCATTGCCGGAGCCGATCTGGCTCATGTAGGGCGCCGATTCGGAGATACTGCCGGTCCCACAGAGCGCTCCCTTCTCGAAGTAGAGAAGGAGGATCGCCGCTTTTTGAAACTTGTGGAGGAAGGGGACGCGGAAGGAGTTTTTCAATCCATCGCTTCGGATAACGACGCTCGCAGGGTATGCGGATACCCACCCATTTATCTGACTCTGCGCTGCATTGAGCGGCCCCGAGGGAAGCTTCTTCAATACAGGCAATGGTCGGACCTGGATGCCGGTGCCGCGGTCACTTACGCCGCCGTCGCCCTCTTCTAGAATTTCGGTGACAGGCGCCATAACCTCGAAATTATTGTAAAGCCTCAATGCTGCGCCATATCTCAAATTTCGAGGTTATGGCGCCTGTCACCGAAATTCATTGAAACTCTAGAGACGTTTGACCGGATTCAACGATTCGATAGATTCTACCGACAGGTTTGAAGTAGAGTGTTCAGCTATTATGAAGGATGAAACCATTCTGGTCGTTGACGACGAACCCGCAAACCTTCAAAAACTCCAGCGCACTTTCATAAACCGCTATAAAGTTTTGACGGCCCATTCGGGCAGTGACGCTCTAGAACTGATCCACCAGAATAAAAACATTGCCGTCATAATTGCAGACCAGAGAATGCCCAGCATGAGCGGCGTGGATTTTCTCAGGAGGACACTGGATATTTTGCCCCAAGCCATTCGGATCATACTCACGGGATTTATCGATGTCGATGTTCTGATGGAAGCCATAAACAACTGTAAAGTCTACCGCTACATGGTAAAGCCATGGGATCCTCCCGATTTATTGATGACAGTCGAAAGCGGTTTGGAGGCACATCGTCTGACCAGGGAAAATGAGCGCTTCAGAAAGGAGCTAGTGCGGCGTGAGCGCCTCGCTCGTGAGCTGGAAATTGCCAGAGACATTCAACGCTATATTCTTCCTTCCCATTGTCCCGAGCTCGGCAGCTACGAGATGAGCGTCGAATACCATCCCGCCCGGGAGGTCGGAGGGGATCTCTACGATTTCGCGTATGACAGCAGGCTTCTTCAGATCGTTATTGGGGACGTGTCGGGAAAATCCATACCCGCAGCCCTGTACGGCGCTGTTTTCAGCGGACAGCTGCAAACCCTATTTCCCCGGATGCCGTCACCCGGGGAGGCCTTGGAGATTTTAAACAACAATCTCATTGCACGATATCAATCGGGCAACTACATTGCGGCTTCATTCTGTCGCGTCGACTTGGATAGCGGCTCCTGCAATCTCGCAAATGGAGGCATCCCCTATCCACTTATTATTCGCGGTAACGACATTTCCTCCATTGAAATACCTGGAACACCTTTGGGCTTGATGGAGAATATCCGGTTTGATGAGATAAAATTTCGACTCGAGCCGGGCGACACGCTCATTCTGGCTAGTGATGGGATAACAGATGCGCGTAACGGGAATCAGGAATTTTACGATCTGGATCGATTCAGGGAATCCATTCTGAGGAATTCGGCTGAGGGAATATCCACGGATTTGGTTAAAATATATGCCGATTTGTGCCAATTCATCGGTAACGGTGAGTTGAATGACGATGTGACGCTTATTGGTCTGAGGCGTCGCAAGTAGGCATTATTAAGATCATTTCTCAACAATCTTAACCCGCAATCCTTGTCTCCATGAATGACATACAACGCCCTATGACACTTCGCTTGACCTATATTGATTAGGGTTAGCTAGGCTGGACGTTCGTCGTTCACTCTTTGGCTGATTTTTTAAAGATGGATTCCTCTGGAAGTTGACGAATCAGCTTTTCTCGTCTTTGCTTGGGGGCTCTTCCTGGCCGGCTTTGAGCGATGATTTGAAATTCCGGATTCCTTCTCCGATTCCCTTACCTAACTGCGGAATCTTATTGACACCAAAGATCAAAACGACAATCACAAGGATAATAATAAGTTCCGTGGTTCCAAGATGCGGCATATGCTACCTCCCATTTTTTGGGTCGTGACTTAATGAGAGTACTTTATGAAGCGTGCCGAAGTCAATGTATGCCTGAATGTCCTGGGCTTCAGCATAATGACAAATCTGGAACCTGTATGGGAAAAATTCAACCCCCTGCCTCGAAACAGCGTGGTTTGAAATGCGGGCGGGAATAAAATGGCTTGTTTCGTCGACGGAAATGTCCTATAAATGACCGGTTGCAAGCATTTTTGGCAAGGCACTCTTTCGTTTAGGAGCATGTGGTCGGGCAAAAACCCCTTCTTTACATATCTATAGCAATTCCCGGAAGAGCTCCCAACGATCCGAGTCCTTGATTTTTGATAAAGGTTTATGCGTCATTAGTTTTGCCCTGCTTTAACACGAAGGTGAAGCGCTGCCAGACCGGGGACACCGTGTTGTGCAACTTCATCAGGCAGGAGAATTATCCGAAAGGAGCGTTTCATTTGAAGATAATTGCTGAAAAAATCAACGGGACGCGAAAACGGGTTGCTCAGGCGATTAAGGAACGGGATGCAGATTTCATTCAGAACCTGGCCCGCGAACAGTCAGAAGCCGGCGCAACCTGGCTTGATGCCAATGCAGGCACGGCACCGCAGCGCGAACCTGAAGATCTCATCTGGCTTGTCGAAAATATCCAGGCGGTCGTCGACACGCCGATAGCGCTGGACAGCGCCAATCCCAAGGCTTTGCAGGCAGCCATCAAAGTCGTCAAAAAGAAGCCCATGATCAATTCGATAAGCCTCGAACCGGGAAGGATGGACGTTTTCCCCATCGTCGCCGAGCACAAATGCCCGGCCGTTGCACTGGCTATGGATGAAAAAGGCATTCCGAAGACAAAGGAAGAACGGATCGATACCATTGGCAGAATTTTGGAAAAAACGCGGTCCATGGATATATCGGATGAAGATCTCTATTTCGATCCGCTCGCCATGACCATAGGGACCGGTCAGGAAAATGCCCTGCTCTTCTTCGACTGCGTCCGCGAAATCCGCGCCAAATTTCCCAAGGTCCACATTACGTGTGGATTGAGCAACATCTCGTTCGGGATGCCGGCCCGTACTTTCATCAACCGGGTTTTTCTCGCCCTTTCGATGCAGGCGGGCATGGATTGCGCCATCTGCAATCCGAACAGCCAGGATATTCAAACCACGATTCTGGCAACCGAGCTTCTGCTGGGACAGGACAGACACTGTCTGAACTTCACCCGCGCATTTCGCAAGGGAGTGTTTAATAAGCCGCAATAAAATTTTGAAATAACATTTACCTTAAGGGAGCAAAAAGGAGAGCATATGTCGAAAGAACTAATTGATGCCATCGTTGACATGAACGAGGATGAAGCCACTAAAATTGCCGACAAGCTGCTGGAGGAAGGGGTGGAACCCCTCAGCCTGCTCGACGACTGTCGTGAAGCACTCGGCATCATCGGAGACCGGTTTGCCGCGGGCGAATGCTTTGTGCCCGAGCTCATCCTGGGCGGCGAAATGCTGCGCCAGATCGGCGAAAAAGTGAAGCCCTTGATCGAAGACTCAGACAGCGGTCCCCAGGAGAAGATCGGCAAGATCGTCTTCGGCACCGTGGAAGGTGACATCCACGATATCGCCAAAGACATCGTCGTTTTCATGCTGGACATTAACGGCTTTGATGTGATGGATCTTGG
>Ga0209536_100012640_pt1 | contig 12249 bp, 12 predicted proteins | sample DeeMarSeWOR28_12_FD_187461 | JGI IMG/M metagenome (GOLD analysis project Ga0209536, IMG submission 187461) | Marine sediment microbial communities from White Oak River estuary, North Carolina - WOR-2-8_12 (SPAdes) (version 2) | ecosystem: Environmental > Aquatic > Marine > Intertidal zone >...
ACATCCCATCCTCAAAAATCTTGATTTCTCCGACCAATGTTTTCACCAAATTATTCAGATGGTCATTCGATGTTACCGGAATAGCATTCACCTGGTTTATGTATGGAATAAACTTCTCGTTGATCGATTCTGAGAAAAATGTCACCAAAGGCATTGCTTTACCAGCTGCCAGCATATTTATTGGCGTAGTTGCTACCCCTACGTTAGATTCCACCCCATTTGAAAAAACCAACTCAATATTTCCTGAGATAGCTTCCAATGGTTGCTTGTAATCATTCCTGACTAAAGCAAAACACCAGACTCCGTGATCAGAAACTGGATAGCACAGTGGATCATCAACATCCAATGGTATTGATGTTGGCGTTGGATACGTCCCTGACTGATTTTCTCCTGTGGGTATTATTAAAACCGTGTCCACAGACAAAAATCGGGGGTCAACATCCGGATTTGATGCCAATAAATCATCCAGCGTAACACCAAAATGCAAAGCGATTCCTAACATAGTATCACCCTCGAGGACGGTATATGTAATCGGGGTGAGTGTAGGTGTGGGAGAGGCATTTTGCGTTGCCATAAAAACCACTTCAGGAGTGCCTATTTGAGTAGGTGTGGAACTTTTATATGGCGTCAACTCGAGTATCTCTATCGGTGTAGAATTCTCCCCTGAATTTGAACGAACACAAGCCGATAACATAAATATATAAACAAGGCTCCAAATTATTAAAATTCGGTACTTTGGATAGACGATCATCATAAAATTATACACGTGATCCATCTTGCACTTCTTGTGTAAAGTAGACATACTGATGCAGACAGTAATTGCCTTTGCTAAACTCAAAATAAGGATAACCAATGTCCGAAGAAGTAATGTTTGCAGAAGCAATCGATGCGGTTTCCAAAGGGCAGCGTTCACGCGCTAGAGACCTGTTAACTCGTTTGCTGCGAAACGAACAAGAAAATCCAACCTATTGGCTTTGGATGAGTTCGGTGGTTGAATCGAAAAAAGAGAAGATTTATTGTCTTGAAAATACGCTGCGATTAGATCCCACGAATGTCATGGCTCAGCGTGGATTAGTTCTTTTTGGCGCTCAACCAGAGTCTGAGAATATTACTCCAACACCAATTATCAACAGGAAATGGTCAGTTGAAAAACTTAAAGATACCAGATCAAACGAAGGCAAAGGTGACGGTTTAAAATCGACACTATCTAATCCCACTCTGCGAATTGTTCTTTATAGCCTCGCAGGGATAATAGTTTTCGGAATGATATTTGTTGGTGTGTTCGGTCTGGGATCAAATAATAGAAGAATGTTCGCAGATATACAACTAACCGTTACCCCAAAACCATGGACACCCAAACCAACGGCAACACTATTACCAACGAATACCCCACGGGTAAAAACCCCTACTCCAACATTTATTGGCCCCACACCACTCTGGATGTTACTTGAAGCCACCTATACTCCTACCCCGCTCTATGTCGATACACCACATCCAATTAGTGAAGCATACCGTGCGGGGCTGCGCGCTTATCATAGTGGCGAGGTGGATGAAATGCTGCAATTTATGGAGCAAGCTGCAGCGATAGAACCAGAGTCTGCTGACACCCATTATTACATCGGTGAAGCACACAGGGTGCTTGAAAATTTCGAGCTAGCCTTGGCGGCATACGAAACCGCAATATCAACGAACCAATTATTTGCTCCCGCTTATCTTGGTCGAGCTAGAATATACCTTCAAATAAACCCCGAGCTAGGGGTTGAAGATGACCTAATTGAAGCCATATCGTTGGATCCAAATCTGGTTGAAGCTTACCTAGCTCTAGCTGATTATTACCTGCAATTAAATGATCCTGAATCTGCATTGGAAACATTAGAATATTTTAACGATCTGGAAATAGTATCCCCTTACATTCCTTTGTACAAAGCCCAAGCTCACTTGCTCCTGGATGAACCCAATACAGCGCTTGAATTTGCTCAACAGGCACTTGAACTCGACCAGACCTTACTACCAGCATATTTAACCTTAGGTCAAATCTATCTTAACATTGGATTCCCAAGACGAGCTATAGATCACCTGGAGACGTATACAAGCTATATAACAGAAAATGCTGAAGCTTGGGCATTACTTGGAGAGTCCTACTATGAAACGAACCAAGCTGAAGAAGCGATGAATGCCTTGGATTATTCAATCGAAATTGAAGAAAGTAATTATAAGGTTCATCTAATTCGAGGCTATATCTACCTGGATGAAGGAGAGGGGCAATTAGCAGTAAATGAGTTTTTCAATGCAAGATCTTTGGATCCAGACTCATTCGAAGCTTGTGTAGGTATGGCACACGCACTTTTATTAGCTGGGCGCCAGGGAGATGCTCTAAGACAAGTGAACAGCTGCCAAATGCTCGTGATAGAAGACAAACAGCAGGTCAGTATTTTTTATCATCGTGCGATCATTTTTGAGGCTATTGGGAATTACAAGTTAGCAGCAGAAGACTGGTTGGCACTACTTGCATATCCCACCGAAATCGTATCCAGGACATGGAAATACACAGCTGAAGAGCACCTCAAAGATCTGACTCCTACCCCAACACCAACAAGCACCCCAACACCAGTCCCCATAACTCAAACTCCAAATAATTGACTTCCTTCGCTGTGCATGCAATTTCCCTCTATTCCTAATCCATTAGAGGATTGTCTTAAATAATCAGCCTAACAATAATGTCAGCTCGAGGGTTATAGCAATGTAACTATTAAATAAACCGTTTGATCAACCAAGTTGTCCAGGGATTAGAAATTTGTTAACAAAAATTGGAAAAAACTTCTCACAACTTGCCAATAAAACATAGGCGCGCTATAATCTCGACTTGATTGTAGTAAGATTCGAGATTAAGGAACTAGTATCTGATGCCAATTTATACCTATCAGTGTGAAAATTGCGGCGTTAGATTTGATCGCCAACAAAGCTTTTCTGATCCAATATTAAAAAAATGCCCAGAGTGCATGCAAGAAACACTCAGGAAGGTTTACACACCTGTTGGTATAGTTTTTAAGGGTTCAGGTTTTTATTCGACGGACAACCGCTCGCCTTCTGGGAGTAGACCAAAGCAGGAAAAGTCCTCTACAGAATCAACTGAAAGTGAGACTACAGACAAAAAGGATAAAGCCGACAAATCCAAAAAAGCCGTAGAGGAATAATATATTTATCCTCGCCAGTATGACCTAATCCATTATCATGGAAACTTACTTAAATGTAAGTGCTTCCATGATGTTTTTTTATTATAATGGGATTATCTAACCTAAATAAAAAGGCTCTGTGGTCGATATTAACCACAAAGCTCTATGCAAGATTTGTTAGGCTCCTCGGGCAGGACTCGAACCTGCAACCTAGCGGTTAACAGCCGCCCGCTCTGCCGATTGAGCTACCGAGGATCACAGCGAGGCGATTATAAACGTTAGATATTTGCATGTCAAGGAAGCAGGTTTACTTATAAACCTAGTGAAATTTCAATAGTCTTTCAGAGAAATATAGTAAAACTAAAATCAACTTCGCAAAAAGCACAGGTGTCTACTAAAGAATAACATGGCATTGAAAGGCAATCTTCGAGATTTTTCAGTAACTCAACTCTTGAATCTAATCAACCTAGCGCAGAAATCAGGCTCTTTGAATGTTAGGGGAACCAATGGCGCTGTGACAATATTTTTTAAAGGCGGCAAATTATCCTATGCTCAAGTTGGGAAAAATGATAATAGTCTGGCTGCGATTTTACATCATTCAGACAAATTATCATTAGCCCAATATCGTGCCATCAAAGCTCGTACTGGGTCAATCAGTGATAAAGAACTTGGATTACTTCTCATCAATGCAAATTACATCTCTCGACAGGATATTATCCTAAGTTTGCAGAATTATTTTATTGGTATCATTGAACAACTTTTCACTTGGGTTGAAGGGATTTTCCAATTCGAAAATGATGCCAAACCACCAAATGATAAAGTAATGGTCCGGGTGAGCCTGGAGAATATTATCCTTGAAGGCTCGAGGCATATGCGCGAATGGGAACATCTTCAGGATGAAATACCAAGCCTTGATATGGCGCTTAAATTTGTTGATCGACCTGGTGCTAATATAAGAAACGTCCATCTTAGTGTCGATGAGTGGCGGGTTGTTTCATACGTTAATCCAAAAAATACAATGCGCCAAATTGCCAGAGCTACAAAACTTAACGATCTTGAATTTCGCCGAATCGCCTATAGTCTGCTGCAAGCAGGATTAGTCGAAATTATTCGACCCGATGGTGTTCCGAGATTCTCAAACCCTCAGGGGAGCAAATCCGTCTCAAACACTGCCAGTAAAGAAGAACAGAAATCCCTAGTAAATCGGATAATCGCACGCATTCGTTCTTTGTAAGAAGGTAAGATGAAATGCGAAACGTAAAGATGGTTATCACTGGGCCTTTCAGTGCTGGAAAGACTGAGTTTATCCGTTCAGTGAGTGAGATTGAAGTTGTCTCAACTGAAAGGAAGATATCCTCTGAGAGAGAACGAATTAAAGATACTACAACTGTAGCAATGGATTTTGGAAGAATCACTATTGATAAAGAGCTGGTATTGTATCTATTTGGTACACCGGGGCAAAAACGTTTCGATTTCATGTGGGAAATTTTGTCAGAGGGAATGCTTGGATTTGTTGTAATGGTTGATAGTAGTCGTCCAGAAACCTTTAGAGAAGCACGACGCATTTTGGAAACATTTCGAGCTTATGCGCCTACGCCTTATGTAGTTGCAGCAAATAAACAAGACCAATTAGACGCTTGGGAAATTGATGACATGCGTATCGCTCTACGATTGGATCCAAATATAAAATTATTAAATTGTGTGGCAACCGATAGAGAAATTGTAAAATTAGTAATTCTTGAGCTCCTTTTTAGTATTCTCGAGGAAATGGAAATTCCTGACACCGAGCCCAAAACTACCAGCATGGCAATTGTTCCCCTATAACTGCTGAAAAAGGTACCATTAATTAATATAATTAATGGTATGGACGCCTGGACAATTGTCATGAGACGGGTTTGGTTTCTGGATTTTATAGAATCAGCCAATCAAAACTCTGGGACGAAAATTCTAAGCACGTTTGTTAATTGAAAATGGGATTCAGGTAAATCTGACAGGAATTTACCTTCATATCAAATTGACGCTTCTATTGATATGGATAGAACAATCTTGGGGCAGATCTGCACATTATAGTCTCCTTTCGTCTGACACAGCATAGTAAAAAATATAAGTTTTTCAGTATTCATTAAATATCCTGAACGCGTGATGAAGGCTGCGGTCAATGGACTACTAGGTTTGATATCGCCATTAACTTGAATATTGTGATTTGCTGGTTATAGACCTAGTGCATTATTCATTTTTCAGATGAATTAAAGATTAAAACTTGACATCCTAAAGTTCCGCCCTTATACTCATAATTGAAATAACAGTTGCACGGGGAGCTTTGCTTAGCAAGGCTGAGAGGAAGGACAATTGCCTTCGACCCGCACACCTGATCCGGATAACGCCGGCGGAGGGATTGCAGACATAAACCTCTGATAACCTCCTCTGGCTCGAGGAGTTTATATTTTGCGTGCAGTAATCGTAGCCAACGGAGAACTCAAGAACCCATCTGAAATTCAGGGTTTTGTTGACAAAAGTGATATTATCATCGCTGCAAACGGGGGCACTGGACACTGTTTAGAAGCAGGAATAAAACCATCTGTAGTTATTGGGGATTTAGACTCAATCACAGAAGATCAAAAAGAGGCTCTCGAATCTTCTCAAACTAAGTTCATTGAATACCCGATAGATAAAGATAAGACAGATCTAGAATTAGCCATAAATTACGCTAAAGAATTAGGAATTAATGAAATCTTCCTTCTAGGTTTATTTGGGGGGAGGCTAGATCAAACGATCGCAAACCTTCTTTTGCTATCTAAAAACGAGTGGAACAATTTACAATTCACTGTTTTGAATGGGAACGAGATTGCATACCTAATGCTAGATCATGACTCATTAACTATTGATGGGGAGATAGGTAATGTTGTCTCACTAATTCCACTCACACAAGAAGTCACTGAAATTTATACAGATGGGCTTCGCTGGAAATTAGAAGGTTCATTATTAATGTTCGGTACGACATTGGGTGTATCGAATGAAATGATAAATAGCTTATGCAACATCCGGATCGGAAATGGCAAGTTATTAGTTGTCCATACGAGATTTCATGATTTTAAGGTAGGAAGCGAAGAATGAACTACAAAATTTACACATTAATAATCGGAATATGTCTCAGTATTATTATTGGCGCATGTTCACCGATATCAACCCCTTCACCGACTGAGATTACTACTGCGCGCCCCTCAGAAGAAACAACCGTTGAAGAATTTCAGCAACTGACCGTTATGACACACGATTCGTTCGACATTTCAGCTGATGTGCTCGAAAGCTTTGAATATCAAGAGGGTATCGAAGTTCAATTTCTTAAAGCTGGTGATACAGGGACAGCAGTGAATAAGGCGATTCTCTCAAAAAATGACCCTCTCGCGGATGTATTTTATGGAGTTGATAACACATTCCTTAGTAGAGCTTTGAATGAAGATATATTTGACCCATATGAATCCCCAGTTTTAACGGAAATCCCGGATGATTTTTTAATTGATCCCGAGTACCGCGCTTTACCGGTCGATTTTGGGGATGTTTGTTTAAACTATGACAAAGCATTTTTTGAAGAAAACAACATTGAACCACCCCAAAGTTTGGAGGATTTACTCAAACCAGAATATGAAGATCTCCTCGTCGTTCAAAATCCAGCGACATCCTCACCCGGATTAGCGTTTCTATTCGCTACGATCGGCCATTTCGGTGAGGAAGGCTATTTAGAATACTGGCAAGGATTGGTTGAAAACAATGTCCGTGTAGTTGATGATTGGGAAACAGCTTATTATAGTGAATTTAGTCGTTGGGGAGGCCGTTATCCGATTGTTGTCTCATATGGGTCCAGCCCACCATTCGAGGTGATATTCGCAGAAGAGCCAATGGAAGAGCCTCCGACCTCAGCGGTCGTCAGTAATGGATCATGCTTTCGTCAAATCGAATTTGTAGGAATATTGAAAGGCTCCAACAACCGTAGCTTGGCAGAGAAATGGGTTGACTTCATGCTTTCAAAAGAATTCCAAGAAGATATTCCATTAAAAATGTTTGTCTTCCCAGTTAATGAAAATGCAGAATTAGATGAAACTTTTCTGAGATACCTGGCTATACCTGAACAACCTGTGAATTTAGATCATGAATTGATCGCTGAAAACAGGGAAGAATGGTTACAAGCCTGGACAGAGATTGTGTTACGTTGAACTCGAAAAAATCACCGTCCCCCACATCAAAAACTCGAAATTCGTGGCAACCTGAAAACCAAATAAAGCTATCTCTACCACATCTTCAAACGATAATCAAGAATAATATTGCGATATTGTTGTGGTTGGCACCGCTAGTTTTTCTGTTATTTTTTTATTTCTTTCCACTCAGTAAAATCCTTGGCGTAAGTATTGCTCGGAGCGAATCTGGCCTCCTCACTCCATTCCTAGATGCATTGACGTCATCGTCCGTCCAGAGTGTGATTGGATTCACATTCTGGCAAGCGACACTATCAACAATCATTACACTAATACTTGGAATACCCGGAGCGTATCTTTTGGCACGCTACCGATTTAAGGGGAAGTCACTCTTTCGCGCACTCACTGGTATCCCTTTCGTGATGCCTACCCTCGTGGTTGCTGCGGCGTTCAACACTCTGATTGGTCCTAGAGGATGGGTTAATCAAACCCTGATGGATTTATTCAATTTAACTTTGCCGCCATTACAACTAATCAATACCCTTTCAGCAATTCTTATCGCGCATGTATTTTATAATACAACCATCGTTCTTCGTATGGTGGGAGATTTTTGGGCGCATTTAGATCCTCACTTGGAACAGGCAGCCAGAACGCTAGGTGCCAATCGCTGGCAGACTTTAATCAGGGTAACGCTTCCATTGTTGTTGCCAGTCATCGCTGCCGCAGCATTGCTTGTCTTTATATTTGATTTCACATCCTTCGGTGTTATCTTAATATTGGGAGGACCAAAATTCGCAACAATTGAAGTTGAAATCTATTATCAAACAATAAGCCTATTTAACCTACCACTGGCAGCTGTGTTAGCAATCATACAGCTGCTCTGCACACTTGGGTTAACAATTATCTACACACAATTGGTTGCACGCTTTACGCGCCCACTCTCACAGAAGTCTACCCTCAGCAGCCAACGAAGTATATACTCCTGGAGAAGTAAAATTTTCGCCACTGCATTCATTCTTGCGATGCTTCTTTACTTTACCTTACCGCTGATATCTTTAGCTGCTCGTTCGGTGACCCGGTTAGAACCGGATCGAGGTCAACACCAGATATCAACTAATGGATTAACCTTTGAATTTTATGAAGAATTATCAATCAACCGAAGAGGTTCTTACTTCTATGTACCGCCAACCAGAGCCATTCTGACATCTCTCGGGTATGCACTTGGCACTGTTGTTATAACCTTGTTGCTTGGAATCCCAGCCTCGATTGCATTATCTCGAAAAATCGACTCCAAACTTAATCGGATCATAGATCCAATAATTATGTTGCCTTTGGGAACATCAGCGGTTACATTAGGTTTAGGTTTCATCATAGCGTTGAATCATCCCCCTTTAGATCTTCGAACCTCACCGTTGTTGATCCCAATCGCCCACTCACTCGTGGCATTACCATTTGTTGTTAGGAGTCTTTCACCAGCCTTAAGTTCCATCCAACCACGATTACGTCAATCCGCTGCTGTACTTGGTGCATCACCTGGGGTCATTCTACGGAGAATAGATTTGCCGTTGATTGGGAGAGCGATACTGGTGGCAACAATCTTTGCTTTTACAATATCATTGGGTGAATTTGGAGCTACCGCACTAATTTCTCGTCCAGAATACCCTACCATACCAATCATGATCTACCGGTTTATCTCGCAACCTGGTGGTATCAACTATGGTCAAGCACTGGCACTCAGCACAATCTTAATGATCATTACTGCAACAGGAATGTTGGTAATTGAACGTTTCAGAATGGCAGATATTGGGGAATTTTAGAGATATGTGGATTCTAGAATTAAACCAGATAAAGAAAAACTTCGGGGGTAAAATCGCTCTCAATGGGATCTCTTTTGGCGTCAACGAGGGTGAAATAATATCAATCTTAGGACCTAGTGGATGTGGAAAATCAACCATTCTAATGATCATAGCTGGATTGGAGGTGCCTGATGAAGGAGATGTTCTATGGAAAGGGAAATCAATTTTGAATGTCCCCCCTCATCAAAGAGGTTTCGGTTTGATGTTCCAGGATTACGCCCTCTTCCCCCATATGAATGTCGAGGATAACATTGCCTTCGGATTACACTTTAATAATCATAGTAAAGAAGAAATCCAAAAGCGTGTTTCGGATCTGTTAATGACTGTGAGATTAAGAGGCTTTGAGCAAAGGGATATTAATACCCTATCGGGAGGTGAACAACAACGGGTTGCTTTAGCACGGTCGTTAGCACCAAACCCACAATTAGTGATGTTGGACGAACCAATTGCATCAATTGATCGCTCTCTTCGAGAGCACCTAATTGGGGAGATCAAACAAATACTGCAAGAATTACGCCTGACAGCAATCTACGTTACCCACGATCAGGAAGAAGCGTTTTCTATATCGGATCGAATCGTTTTAATGCGAAATGGTACTATCGAACAAATCGGAACAGCTCGAGAAATTTATAACAAACCAATCTCATTATTTGTCGCTAAATTTTTAGGATTTTCAAATCTAATGAGGGGGACAATAGGTAAATCCATCAAGAAAGATGTGATCAAAACGCCCTTAGGAGAAATCCCACTTATGGAGGAAGTTAGTGGGAATGTAAATGTTTTAATTCGTCCTGACAGAGCTGAGATTGGTACAAACAAACCTTTTCCGATCACAGGAAGAATTGTAAAAAAATCTTTCAGGGGTACCACTGTTAGAGTAGAAATGGAAGTCGATAGTAAACAAGATAATAAAGTAGATCTTGTATTCGAATTCACCTCAATTATCCAGGTTCCAAAAATTGGTGAACAAATCTTAGTCAGCATTGATCCAAAGAACGCAATACATTTGTTCCCAGAATAATAAATGATCATGTCACAATCAATAAAGGTCACTGTTATCAAACTGGACCATGAAGGAAAAGAAACTTGGAGATATTCCGGAAACCTGGTTGAGCATAGAAGTAACAGCATCACCATCGAAGCGTTCTTTGATAGGGCAGATATGGAATTCCATGGCATAACCCTAGGTTTTGGAGACAGGTTTGTGGAAACTTATTATTTTGATCGCTGGTATAACATCTTTGAAATCCATCACAGAGAGGATGATCACCTAAAGGGTTGGTATTGCAATGTCAGTTCTCCAGCAAAGTTACAGGATAACAGGATCTTATACAGGGATCTGGCATTAGACTTGCTCGTCTATCCAGATGGCCGTCAATTGGTCTTGGATGAGGATGAGTTCAACAATTTGCAACTAAATCAATATGAACGCCAAAACGCGATGGCTGCATTGACAGAATTAAAAGCATACTTTAGAGAGAAAGCGATCTGACAGAACTTCCTTCTAAAAGGCTCATCAAATGGGAATCTCAGTTTATTAAATTATTGATAACCCTGCAATATTTGCTCCATTATTTGGATTACAAAGTCCCCCAAGAACCAACCCAAGCCAACAACCACACAGCAACAACAAACAATTAAGACAAGCATGATTAGAATTAACCACGGGATAAAAGAGTTCGTTTGTTGATTGGATGTTATATGTTTGTTCTCAGTTTCAGAAACCATTGGATTCTCCATCAACGACGACCTTCTTATATCAAATCAAGGAATAATTTTCTATAGGGGTAACCAAGACGATAACCAGATGTTAAATTCATTCACAAATGGTATACAGGCCAACGGAGCGAGCCCCAAAACGATAAGGATAATACCAAGACATAATCCACAAACGCTCAACACTAAATGCACATAACCCAAGGCTAATCCAGCTGTAGCCATGCCATCACCCAATAGGAGTCCTTTACTATCTCTTATCTCGCGTCTCGCCATGTGACCCGTAATCACAGCTACAATCGCTCCAATAAATGGGAGTACAAACCAACATACAATCCCTGCAACCAGGCTTACTATTGCCAATGTGCTCGTCTGGGCAGGCTTTGGATAATATCGCTCGAGGGAAATAATATCCTCCTTTGTCAATAGGGTAAGGGATCAAGTAGACAGACTATGCAGGTTGTTTAACTCTCGTTCTATTCATTCTCCGCCATATCAACCACACGATCAGAGCTGTAAGAATAATTATTATTGCTGTTAATATAACAGGTATGAGTATTGCCATTATTGCCAAAATCGTAGACAATACATCTTCTGCGACACTCACAGGTACGTTTCCAGCTCCACCAGTTGTGGCAGTGACCGCTGGCCGAACAGCGGCTGCCTTCACTGCATGGACACCTCCAGCAATCAATAAACCAGCTGCGAGGGAAAGTACTGGATGAACATCTGTGATAACTTTGGCGCTGGCAGCAAAAACGATCGCTCCTGCAATCGGTCGAACAAAGGTTTGAATCACATCGTTGATATGGTTTACAGCCGGTACTTTATCCGCAAAGAACTCTATCGATGAGAGGACAATCAAGAGAGCGATAATCCACCAGCTAGTTAATGTATCCCAAGGTGCCTCAAGTTTAATTAAATCAGTGAACCGTGCCAATAATGAAATCACTAATAAAGGGATATAGGCATTCAGACCAGCGCTGGCTGAAAGCCCAAAAGCTGAAAATACTGCCGTAAGTCCGTCCATTACAACCTCCAGTTTAAGACACAATAGATAAATTGAAAATGAACATTATATTTGAAATCACCCTAAATGAAATCCATCCCAGGTTCCTGTAATCCAATATCGAATGAGATCTAAAAGAGCTATTTGAATCAACGCCATTCCAAATCCCAATGTTAATGGGAACAACAATTCCTTCAAATGATTATATTGGTATTCTTTTCTAAAAACCATTAGTATGATTATAGTATAAACCATTGTCAACAGGACCAGCACACCTGCGGCACTTACTAACGCAAGCGGATATA
>Ga0209536_100012642_pt1 | contig 12248 bp, 11 predicted proteins | sample DeeMarSeWOR28_12_FD_187461 | JGI IMG/M metagenome (GOLD analysis project Ga0209536, IMG submission 187461) | Marine sediment microbial communities from White Oak River estuary, North Carolina - WOR-2-8_12 (SPAdes) (version 2) | ecosystem: Environmental > Aquatic > Marine > Intertidal zone >...
GCGGAGGTATCATAGTAAAGGTGGATGCTACCGGCGAAAAGGTTTACGGTGCTATAAAAATAGGCGCTCAAGGAGCCGATGATAATCAAGCTTTCCATACTGAAGGCCGCATTGGTTAACCCGAACCAGGCTTTCTTGAAAAAACCGGCGCCACCGTAAACCAGCACAATGGTGGCCATAACAAACGCCGGCCAGGAGAGTTTGTAAATGGTCTCGGTGGAAAATTCGGTCAGAAAGCCCGAATACAGGGACCAGGACAGCATCATGATGTTCATCGTCAGGAAAGCCGAGATTGCAAAACGGACAAACTCTTTTCTTCTTTCGGCCGCATACAGGGTATCATCCGGTGTGACGGCATTATATCCCAGCCGGGCAATGAGCTGTGTTATCTCTGCCGGTGACGTTTGAACGGGGTCATAGCGAACATGAAGGCGGTCGGTGGAAAAATTGCAGTTGGCATCAATAACGCCGGTGGACTTTTTCAGCGTTTCATCTATCACCCAGGCACAGGCCGGGCACCACATGTTGCTGAGTTTGAGAAACAGTTCGAGTTCATTTTCGGAGTGGCGGTCTGTTGCCTGGCGGGCGCCGATCTCTGCGGGGCCTCTGCCCGGCGAGGACTCAGATTCGACAACGGCTTGATGTTGAGCCAGCTCGGCCTCGGATTTGGGAATGATACCTTTTTCGCGGCATTGCTTAAAAAGATCGCTATGTCTGAAGGTTTTGGGATCGCTCCCGTCCGAGGCCTCCAGGAGGATATTAAAGACTTGCCGGCAACCGTTGCAGCAAAAACAGTAGGCCTTACCGGAAAATGTCCCTGAAATCTTCCCATGGCTTAAGGACAGGCCGCAGAGGTCGCAGGACGATGGGGACGTGTTATTATCTATCGAACCGGGTGTCGGGGACATGAGAAAGCATTAAAGGCGGTATTCATGGCGCAAGGCAGGCTCGTCTGCTAGCGGGTGCCAAGGGACTGCACGAAGGCAACCACATGCCAGCGGTCGTCCATGGTTATCGTCGTTTCAAGCGCCGGTTGACGGCCGCCGGCAACGCCGTAGCTGACGGATTTAAACAGCTCACCTGCGGGTGTGGATTGAACTTTCGAGCCGCGCAAATCGGTGGGCAGCGGAGAAAAACTTTGACCGACAGTGCCGTTGCCGTCGTAGTCATAACCATGGCACTGGGCACAAAAAGTCAGGTAGACGGCTTTGCCTCTGGCAATTACGGATGAATCGGTAATTTTTAAAGGGGAAGCGAGGTCGATGCCGGCAGTTGCCCGGTATACGGCCTCTCCCCCATTGAAGGGCACCAGGCCGGTTTCCATTTTCAACATCGGCTCTTCATAGGGACGCACCGCCGGCGTCTCCCGCATGCGGCCATATCTGAAGTTATTGTCATAATACATCAGGGCTTCATAGCCAGCCAAGCCAATGATGCCGATAACGATCAATAATCCAATTATTTTTTTCATTTACTCAACACCCTGATACGGTAGCGCCTTTAAATGCGATGGATTTTTTTCATCTCCCTGCTCGCCCAGCACATGCTGTGGATAGGGAAGCGGATGGTAAGGGTCTCCGATGGCATAGGCTGATTCACCGGGAACGTCCTTTATCGGCCGATAGTCCCAATCCGGTTGGCCCAGATCGCCGATAACCGTAAAGGCCAGCCAACCCTTAAATAGGACCCACCCCACCATGCAGATGATGAGCAGCCATGTCATAACGGCAGAAGTGCCGTGCTCAGTATCTTCCATCAGATTTTTACTCCTAAAACACCAATTAATAGTATGTAAGCCAGCACCCAGAGGACCGTTCCGGCAATGACCAGATACAAAACAATCGGAAAGGGGGCGTTACGGCCCTGTATGCCGCCGGGATATTCTTCAATGATCCGGCTCTCGCGTTCGGCCGAGTCCTTGCGATGAAAATGATAAAATCCCAGCCCGATTACAAACAGGGCGATAAATGCGATGGTCGGAAACAAATACATCGCAAAATGCTGGATACCCAGTAATTCAAAATATCTCATGTGCTGTTTCCCCTAGCGAAAGAATAACCTGCCACCGTAACCGGCCATCGTCGCATTCAACGAGCCGCCTTGATCAATGCAAAGGTGATGACCGCAACCGAAGATGCCAGACAGATGCAGACCAGTGCAAACAGGGCAATTGCCTGAAGGCGCGCAAACCGGGATGCAACCGCCGGTTTTGCCGGCTGCTCGCTGTCCAGCGGTATAAAACGGGCGCGCTGCTGGTCCTTAAATTGTCCGGTGTTCAGGGCCCAGAAAAACACCACCAGACTAATGATGAACCCGACGGCCATGTATGCAATAAAGTAAGGGTAGTACATAATTCGTTAAATAGATAATTAGAAAAATGGAAAAATAGTTAATAGATGATCATTGCCTTTGACTATTTGACGACATCACGGTTCCCAGGCCGCATCAATTCCGCGGGGCTCGGCGTTGGCATCGCTCTGATTGATAAAATAAACCGCCACATAGTCGCCCACTTCCCATATCTTCTGGGATTCCAGATCGCGCTTGAAATATGGCATCGCTGTTCCGGTAATGCCGTTCATTATTTGATAATAAATGATACCGCCGGATATTTCCCGACCCTTCAGAATGGTGAAATTCAGCGGGGGCGGATAAATCCATGGCTGCGCCGGGCCCATCCCGTCACCGATCGGGCCGTGGCAGCCGATGCAAAAATTCTGATAAATTTTCTGGCCCCTTTTCAGGCTGGCATCTGTGGTCGGATAGGGATTGGGGATTTGGCGCCATCCTTCCGGGACAATATCGGCCAGCCATTTGGCATTCGCATCCGGTCCGGCTTCATAGGCTATAATGGACTCTTTTTTCCAGTGGCGCTGACGCTCCATCCGGCGATCGGCATTTTTGAATCCCAGACTCTGCATATACTGGGTCAGCGTGTCGATGCGCTCCATGCCCAACCATTCAAATGGCGGCATGATGGAACTGGGGCGCGTATACCGGGGATTGATAAAATGGGCGATGTGCCAGTCATCCGGGTGTTCGCCGCCCTCCTGGGACAAGTCGACGCCGGTGCGTTGCGAGCCGAGGGCCACGGGCTCATCGGCAACGTAATCTCCGGACTGAGCGATGCGCTCCGCTCCGTGGCCCCAGTCAATTGAGCGAATCGATTGACTGTGGCAATACACGCATCCGTTTTTTAAATAGATGATGCGGCCGGCTTCTTCCACAGCCGTTCGTTGTCGAAAGATGTCGGAAGGGGTCATATCACGGTTGGCATAAGGCCAATATACCACTGTCAGTGTGATGGCGGTCAACAGGGCCAGTATTCCGACGATGATGACAGTTGGGGTCATTCTCATGTTGCAGCTCCACGATTGAAATACAAAGATCGAATCACGTTGTATAATCCGAGGTAGGCACCGATCACTATCATTAATCCCAGCGACGCCCTCAAAATGTAATAGGGTTGGATCTCCGGCAAAGTTCGGTAGAGGGTTTCGCCATTATACCAGGCGTTGCCCTGGATCAGCCCCACCGTGGTCAGCACCACGGCAAATCCGGTGATGCCGATCAGCACCAGCCAGTATTGAACATCTGCCAGAAATCTGCTGTACAGCGGTTTGCCGGTAATTCTCGGCAAAATAAAGTACATGCCGCCCAGGGCCGTCACGCCGGCGAATCCAAGGACGCCAATATGGGCATGCCCGACGACCCAGTTGTTAAAGTGGGTGATGCGCTGCACGTGGGGCAGTGCCATCATGGATCCCTGGATATTGACGAAGAAATAATAAATCGTGCCCGTAAATACGAATTTGGCGCCGATATCGGCATGGATATCGCCGAGCTTTCCCTTCACGGTGTACCACAGATTGACCAAAACAATCATCACCGGAATCACCATGGCGACGCTGTCCACAATGGAAATGGTCTTGAGCCATGTCGGAACCGGAACCTGAAGGAGATGATGGGTGCCGATGTGGGTGTATACGATGATCAGCGACCAGAACCCCAGCAGCGATAACGTGTGGCTGTACAATGGGCTACGGGTGGCGATCGGCAGCACATAGTACGCAATCCCCAGGCCCATTGGTGTCAGCAAAAGGCCAAAAATATTGTGACCGTAAAACCACAGCAAAATCGCATCCGGAATGCCCAGCAAGGCACCGGTATCCGGTTTCCAGATAACGTTTCCCAGACAGTAGGTCAGAGACGTCAGTATGACCGCAGCCGTCGCATACCAGACGGATACGAATAAGATCGGTTCCCTGCGCCTGCGAATGGTCATCAGAATGTTGATCACGACCAATGCAAAGCTGATCACCACCATGATATCCACTGTCCAGGGCAATTCGGCATACTCACGGCCCTGGGTGTGTCCGAGGGATATGGCGATGACGCCGGCTAAAACGGTAATATTCCAGAAAATAGCCGAGAACACCCCCAGTTTTTCGCTGAAGAGCTCGGTGCGCAGCAGTTTTGGAAAGTAATAGAAAGCCGCTGCCAGCAGGCCCGGGGTGATGAAACCAAACAGCACGGCGTTGATGTGCATCGGTCGCACCCGTCCAAAATGGATGTACTCGATATTGGCCAAAAAATCCGGTGCGATCAGATAGCCTGCACCAATCAGCCCGAACGAGGTTGCCGCCGCAAACCAGGCGGCAGACGTCAGCATAAATGCTTTGGCGGTCGCATAGCTTGGTTCCGAATTTTGATCTGGTGTCGACACTTATGTTTCTCCCATTATTTGCTATGCGTTATTTGTTATGCGTTGCTCGCTCGGTGCTATGGTCCGCAATACACAACTATTAACAAATAACGATTAACCATTAACGCGCTAGCTGTGGCAGGCCAGCCAGCAGTCCAAATTAGCGTTCTTTTTTCGATGACACGCAACACACTCGCCCATGCGCCAGTTTTTAGCCGGCAATCTCTGTGAATTTTCAACCTGCCCGTGGCATTCCTGACAGGCAATCTTTCCGTTGATATGACGTTGATGGTTAAACAGCACATGTTCGGCGACATAATTGACTTTTACCCAGGGCGTCGATGTCTGGGTGTTGAAGTAGCGGTGCTCGATTTTAATCCACGGGTGTTTTGCGATGATGTAGTTATGACAGTGCAGGCATTTTCCCACGGGCGGAATCCCCGGGTGGTTTGAATAGCCTACATACGGATGGCAGTACTGGCACTGTATCTGTTTGATACCGCTGTGCACGTTGTGGCTGAAGGGAATCGGTTGTTCAGGACCGATTCCGGTTGCTGTGGCGGCATAAAAAAGATAGATGAAGGCTGCCGTGAAAAACACCGTCAGAAATGTCAGAACAATGGGAACAGTATTTTTTTTCAACGCCCTATTTCCTTGTTAAAGGATCGATTGTTTCATCGAGATCAATTACCGTTTTTGATTAAAACCAATTCCGGGAAAACGGCCAGAAAATGCCGAATTGCGATGGCCATCAGGCCTAAAAAGCCAAGGCTGATCAGACCGTCTGAAATGCTCATGGGAATCGATTCCCCGCCATGGTTCAAGGCCGGCCCCAGCAAAAGCAAGTGTTCAAGCCAGATGCCGATGATAACCACCGAGCAGAGGATCACCATGAAAACCGGTTTGGTTTTTATCTTTTTGTTCAAAAGAATGACAAAGGGAGCGATGAAGCACACAATAAAAATCGTCCATGCCAGCTTGTTCCATGGCGCCAGCATGGTTCGTGCAATGACATAATAGGTCTCTTCCGGAATGTTGCCGTAGTAAATGACCATCAACTGAACATAGAAGAAGTCCGCCCACAGCAGACAGAAAGCAAAAAACAGTTTGCCGATGTCGTGAAGATGAGCGGAGGTTATACCGGTGGCTTCACCGTGTCGCAGATAAAGAATACAGGCCAGAATGATCAAGGCGCCCAGGCCGACATAAACGGCTTTGACGAAGTTATAAGCTCCGAACAGGGTTGAGATCCAATGCGGATCCATGCTCATGATCAGATCATATCCGATCAAGGACAGCACCATGGTAAAGGCAAAAATATAAAACCCGCCCCACATGGTCATTCTTTTTTTGACCCGCTCCGGATGGCGACTGTTTTGCTTCCAGCCGTTGTAAATGTATTTGCGCACCCCTTTGGGGGGTTGATTCGGATCGAATTTAAGCTGCAGCGTATTGTACAGGTAGCCGAAACCAAGCACGTACAAAATCAGCAAACCAAAGAAATTGCGCCAGAACAGGAAGGGGATGTTAAGCCAGACTTCCTTGCCGTGCAGGTCTTCGTGCAGCCAGGGGAAAATATGGTTTTTACCCAGGAACAACACCAGAAACAGCACAAAGGATAACGGGAAAAAGGCGGCAAAAGATTCTGAAAGGCCGGCTAACGGTCCGCTCCAGCGGGCCTTGGTCATGTGCATGACGGCTGAGAACAACACGGCCCCCTGGGCAATGGCCGACCACAGCAAAAAATTAATCAGATAGGCCTGCCAGGCGCGGGCGGGATGCTGGCTGATGGCACCGTAAATAAAAGCAGCACCCCCGACGGCGACCAGGACGATGAACAGCCAGAAGGCCGGTGATTTAGATGACCCTGCGGGTGGGGCGGTTTTTTCTGACATAACCGAAAATCCTTCGCGATATTAACGCCAAAAAAAGCTATTCATTGTGAAAACTTACCGTTCCCCTTAAACTCGGAGTATTGGAGTGTTGGAGTGATGGAAAAATCCATATTAGCTTCTTTCAACACTCCAATACTCCATCACTCCATTACTCCAAAACGAAAATCTGCAATAATGTTTTAGTTGATCTTCGTCTCCAGACCTTTAAGGATCTTTAGTCGAAAACCCGGACCTCGCCGCCTTTTTGGCGGAAAAATTCGTTGAGACCGTCTTCCTGACCCGTTTCGCAGGAAGCCAGGATGCCGAAATGTTCCCCGGAACAGCGCGGGTCATAATGCTGCATCAACTTATAATTTGGCAATCGGGTCTGGGTGACGAGCCCCAGGATGTTGCCGAAGACAGCACACAGGATTGTGGCTTCAAACCCGACGATCACAAAGGGGATGATGGCCACAATCGGTTTGCCGCTGACGATCATATTCCATTGAACGGCCGTGAATATCGCCAGGCAGAAGCCACCCACCAGGCCAATAATGCCGCCGGCCAGGGTGAACCAGCCCACCATGCTTTTCTTTAAATTGAGGGCGTCCATTATCTTATGGCTGGGAAAGGGACTGTTGACCCGGTGAAACGTATATGTCGATGCCTTCAACTCATTGACGGCTGCAACGACTTGATCTTCATCTTTGAAAAGTCCCATCAGATAGCGTTCAGGCCCCATGGCTCTCGGCTCCTTTTTCGACGACCTCTTTCATTTCGGTCATGGAAACAGACGGCAGGTGCTTGGCGAACAGCACGAATAGAAAGAAAAACAAGCAAAACGCACCGAGCATGATGCCGTATTCAATGTAGGTCGGTGCATAAAGACCCCAGGCGTGAGGTGCAAATCCGTGGGCCACCCCGCCGACGATGATGACAAAGCGCTCCCACCACATGCCGAAATTGACAATCAGCGAGATGATAAAAAGGGTTGCGATGGTCGTGCGAACTTTTTTAAACAGAAACAAAAGCGGAATCAACGTATTGCACCCCACCATGAAGTAAAAGCCCCAGCGGTAATCGCCGAGCGCCCGCCAGCGAAATTGCTCCATTTCCACAGCGTTGTGGCTGTACCAGGCGATGAAATACTCCGTCGCATAGGCAAAGCCGACGATCAAACCGGTGAACACAATGGTTTTGGCGACATTTTCCAACACTTCTCCCGTGATGATTTGCTCGTATTTAAACAGTTTGCGCAAAGGGATCATCAGGGTCAGCACCATCGCGAGGCCGGAGTGAATGGCGCCGGCCACGAAGTAGGGGGCAAAGATGGTGGTGTGCCAGCCGGGGGTGATCGCCAGGGCAAAATCCCATGACACCACGCTGTGAACGGAGATAACCAGCGGGGTTGCCAGGGCTGCGAAAAACAGATACCCGCGGCTATAGTGACGCCACTGCTCATGTGCGCCGGTCCACCCCAGGGATAGGATTTTGAAAATTTTATAGCGGGTTCCCGCAGACCGATCGCGAACCGCGGCCAGATCCGGCAGCAGACCTGTGTACCAGAACAGGGAGCTCACCGTCAGATAGGTGCTGATGGCGATCACGTCAAACATCAACGGCGACAGAAAGTTGGGCCACAGCAGTCTCTGGTTGGGCAGCGGTATCATGTAGTATACCTGCCAGACGCGGCCCAGGTGAATAAAGGGAAACAGGCCGGCAATGCAGACTGCAAAAACCGTCATGGTTTCAGCCGCCCGGGCGATGGGGTTGCGCCAGCCGGCCCGGAACAAGTGCAAGATGGCGGATATCAGGGTGCCGGAATGGGCAATACCCACCCAGAAGACAAAATTGATCAGATACGTGCCCCAGCCCACCGGGTTGTTTTGCCCGCCCACACCGATGCCGACAAAAATCTGGTACGTCCAGCAAGCCGCTCCGATGAGCGCTCCTGCGAACAACAGGAACACGATGACCCAGTAGTACTTCTTGGGCGGCGTCAGGGTGTTTAGAATTGTCTGATCTATGCTCGCGTAAGTTAGCTGCGACATGTTCTCCAGTCCTGTAGGTTAATAAGGTTTTTGTTAATTTTTCATTCCACCGGTCAACCAGGTATCCTCGTGTCGCAGGATCGCTGCTCTCAAGGATCGTTACGCTGTCGCGTAACTTAAGGAGCGCTTCGCTTAAGGATAGAGGCAAAAAAGGACCGTGTCATTATTATTGCTGACTTACAGCCTCCAACCTCTAACCTCAGACCTCCAACTTTCTTCCTCTAACCTCGAACCTATGCCTCTAACCTGAAAAAAGTATCAGGCGTCAGCCAAAACTTTTTTCAGATAGATGACCGCCGGTTTGGTATTCAGATATCCCATGGCCTGATAGGCCCGGGGGTCGTCCACCAGTTTGCGCACACGGCTGTTCTTGTCCATCAGGCTGCCGAACACAAGGGCCTCGGTCGGACAGGTCTGGACGCAGGCCGGTTGCACTTCCCCGTCACGGATCAGGCGCTTTTCGTTTTTGGCGATATTATGGGCGGCCTTGATGCGCTGGATGCAAAAGGAGCATTTTTCCATCACCCCTTTGCTGCGCACGGTCACGTCCGGGTTCAACTGAAGGTTTGTCGGCTTGGGCCAATCCCAGTCGAACCAGTTGAACCGCCGCACTTTATAGGGGCAGTTCTGAACGCAAAAGCGCGTTCCGATGCAGCGGTTGTAAATCTGATTGTTCAAACCTTCCTTGGAGTGATGGGGCGCATACACCGGGCAGACCGATTCGCAAGGGGCGTTGTCGCAATGCTGACACAGCATGGGCATAAAGGCCACTTTTTCCATATGCCCGGGCTCATGAAACCGCTCGATGCTGAGCCAGCCCATTTCGCGTCCTTCCAACACCCGTTCGACGCCGACTATGCCGACATTGTTTTCGGCATAGCACGAGGCCGCGCATGCGCCACAGCCGACGCATTTGTCCAGATCCACCACCATGGCCCAACGGTAATTTTCATGGTCATGGGGCGGATAAAAATCCCGTTTAGGATCATAACCCTCCGGCAGCGGCAGGGTAAGCGGGAAGGTCTCCATGGTTAAGCCGGATTTTTTGTGCGCCCGGTCCTTTTGCATTTCCGCCAGGCCGACAGACAGAGCGAACGTGCGGTCATGCTGGGTCCGGCTGCCGTCGGTATGGGCCAGCTGCATGGTGCGTCCGGTTTTGGTGATTGAAACCTTGTTCAGGCTGAAGCTGTAGCCGCCGGAATCGCGGTCGGTTCCGGCAGACAGGAGGCTGATCGGATTCAGCCCGGTTTTGCTGGCATATCGGCCGTACGTCAGATGACCCTGACCGATGGGCATCACCAATACAAACCGTGATACCGTTTCGGATACATACACCGGGGCTTCGAGCATACCGGAATCGGATTGAATCCGGATGATGTCCTGCTGGACCAGGCCCTGTTGTCGGGCGGTGTCCGGATGAATAATGACCGGCGTCTGCCACGCAATGCGTGAGAGTGGATCGGGAATTTCACAGAGCCAGGGTTTGTTGGCGCCGCGGCCGTCGAAAAATCTGATCGACGGCATGGCCGTAAAGGCAAGATCGGTTTGGGCGGTCTCGTGCTTTTTTTCCAGAACATCAGCCAGTTTCTGCGGTTTAAGCTTCTTGCTCGATTTGGCTTTTTTGATGACGACCTGGAATTGTCCGCCTTGTTGAAGGGTCTGTAACCAGTGGGCTTCATCGGTGATGCCGCGATCTTCAGCCAGTCGGGTAATCAGCCAATCCTTATAGTTTTTGGCCGGGGGATCATTTTCAAAGCCCGCATGCAGGAGGACATCCCCTAAATGGGATGCATTGGTTAGTTTGCCCATGGCCGGTTGCAGGGACGATACGATGGGCGGCTTGCCGCTGTATTCATCCCAGGATTCAAGGGGCATGCGCACCGGCAGGATAAGATCGGCCGTATCGGCGGTTTCATCCAAAAAGTTACTGAAACTGACGACAAAAACCTTGCTTTGGGACAGGGCTTCTTTGACGCCGCCGTCCGGCGGCAGGGCAAATACCGGATTGACATTGTTGAGCAGCAGCAAGTTGACGTCGTTTTTGCCGAGATTCTGGAAAAAATCCAGGATTTCGGAGCGCTTGGCTGCCAATTCCACCCGATGGCGGTTGTTAAAATCGAGCAGCTCCAGCTGGGGATCGAGCAGAAGATTTAATAAATTTACCGCCAGATTGGTCTGCAGACCGTTGAGATCCGATGCGCCGGTGCCGGTGCCCAGAACCAGCGGGCGGCGCGCTTCCACCAACTGGATAATCAGCTTTTCATAGAGTTCCAGGGAAATGCCGGAACGCTGCAAGACTTCGTTCTGGGTGTAGGGGGCCGTGACCCGGTTCATGAATTCGTGATAGGACCTGGGAAGCTCGCGGCCCTTGCCGATGTCCAGAGCCTGCCGCACCAGACCGAGGGCAATGACCGATTCGCTGCCCGGCCTGCAGGCCAGCCAGTGATCCGCATTGGCACCCGTCAATGATTCAACGGGGCTTACGTGGAAAAAGAGGTTTTTGCGGCCGTTGTGATGGGCATGCATCGCTTTGAATTTACGGGCATATTCAACCGGCGACAACCAGGTTTCCAGAAAATCCGCGCCGAAGGACAGCAGGACGTCCGCTCTTTCCATATGGTATGATACCAGCCCGTCCACACCGAAGATTTTTTCATTGGCCGTTTTCAGCGCTTCATAGGCAAACGGCTCGAACACCAGCGGCGGCAGGGACTGCAGGTTTTGCAGGACGGCCGCAAACAGGCCCATCATGCTGTCGCCGACCGTCTCGGTGAGCATATGCACCCGACCCGGCCCTTTGCCGGCGGCCTCCTGAGCCTTGGTTTTTACGATCGTCTCGGCTTGTGAAAAAGACAGTGGCCGCCAACGACCGTTTTCTTTCAACAGCGGGGTTTGGAGCCGGTCGGGGTTATAGATGCCCTGCAGCGCAGCCTGACCCCGCATGCAGAGTCGGCCCCGGTTGATGGGATGAAAAGGATTCCCCTCTATTTTGACAACCCGCCCCTCCCGGTTTTTGGCCAGGATGCCGCAGCCTGCCGGGCACTCGCGGCAGGTAGATGCATACCAGGTAGCGTCGCCGACCACCAGGTCATCGGGCGCTTTTACCAAAGAAAATAGATTTTTAGGGGGAGGGTTGCAGCCAAATGCAAACGAAACGCTGCCGATGCCGGCAATTTTGAGAAATGTTCGCCGATTCATTTCAAAAATGATCTCCTGAATTCAGATCAGAAAAGATGATTAGTCCCGCGGCCCGAGTCCCAATAGTCATATATGTCAGTAATTTTGAAAGCTTAGAAAGCTGAACGGCATTTTGTGATTAGATAGGAATCATTCTCAGCACGAGTTTATAAAAAAATATCCGATGCTTGTCAAGGTGGCAAGATGGTGGACCAGCGCCGATAATCAGGGCCGCCGCCCTGCCGGGCTGCCGGTAAACAATGGATTTTTAGTACAAAACCGATTGGGTGTTAATAGGGTAAATACTTTATTTTACAAATATAAACACCCTATTCAAGCTGGTACGGTCGGAGAAATTCAAGTGACTGAAATTACATATAATCCCCAGAGACTGGTTGACAGGCTCCCTTGAATGTTTAGTGCTAGAGGATAGGTGATGTC
>Ga0209536_100012643_pt1 | contig 12248 bp, 9 predicted proteins | sample DeeMarSeWOR28_12_FD_187461 | JGI IMG/M metagenome (GOLD analysis project Ga0209536, IMG submission 187461) | Marine sediment microbial communities from White Oak River estuary, North Carolina - WOR-2-8_12 (SPAdes) (version 2) | ecosystem: Environmental > Aquatic > Marine > Intertidal zone >...
CCTTCCACAGCACGTCGCCCTGTGCCTGGACGACGACGTCGACGGCGTGGGTGGGCCGCTCGACGACCCGGACGCCGTGCGTCACGGCGATCATGAGGTTGTCGAGCTGGACTCGCAACGGCGGCCGCGCCGACTCGACCAGCGGGCTGCTCTCGGGGCGCAGGCGCGCCACCTGGACGAGGCCTTCGGTCGTGGTGGTCACCGTGATCTCCCAGTCGCGCGGGTCCTGGGTGATCGCGACGTGCTCGCGCAGCTCGAGGCAGCCGCACCGGTCGTGCGTCCGTCGCAGGCGAAGTCTCCGGCGCCGCCGACGAGCGTCGCCCCGGAGCGCCGGCGGGAGGCGCGTCGCGTCTACCGCCGCCCGGTGGCCGCGTTCCGGCACGGCGACCCGCCGCTGCTGTCCCTCAACGCGCGCGATCTCTGCTCGCGCGGCATCCGCCTCGAGGCGTCGAGCGCGGTCAGGTCCGGCGAGCGCCTGCACCTCGGACTCGAGCCTCGCGAAGACGCCGACCCGCTGCTGGTCTGGGGACGGGTGGCGCGCGCCGACGCGCCGGGCGAGACCTCCGGCTCGATCGCGGTGGTGTTCGAGGCCGCCGAGTCCGAGGCGCAACGACGCCTGCTCGCGCTGATCGAGGCGCTACCCGAGATTCCGGACTCGCGTCGGAGCGCCGCCGCGCTCGATCCTTCGTCGTAGCGACGAGTCGATCACTGTCGCCGTGCCCAATACGGGTGTGGCCTGTTTGACCCAATCAGGGAAATCGTCTTCTCAAAGCGAGAGTGATGATTCGATCGCCTAACAACGAAGACTCCCATCCGCGCCCTCGATTGGTGAAATTTCACGGAATGCATCGGAAATTCCGATTCTTTGTGCCTCACCGACAGGGGAATCTGTGACTTTCCGTCACAGATCGGTCAAGGTGCTGCCCATCTGAACGGGAGCACCGGGTGGATCCGAACAGGCAACTGATCGGCGCTGGCTTCCGGACTCCCAGCAGGATTCCCCGACCGGCACGTGTCGATTGCTGCGAGGCGGATCGACAATCGCGTTTGGCATGTGCAGTGCATACGCAACTCTGCCAGGAGAGTGGAACCCGGCGCGGCCGCTTCCAACTGGCGGAACCGGCAGAACGTCCTGCGAGGAGGGCGCCGCTCGCACGCTGCATCGGACGGGGAGGAATCGAGATGTTTCTGACGAGGCGAGGCTTCGTGAAGCTGAGCACGATCGCGGGCGCCAGCGCCGCGCTGCCGATCTGGGCGCAGCGCAGCTGGGCACAGGCACTGGCCGCAGGTCTGAGCGATCCGGCGGATCCGAACGTGGCGCCGAAGTTCGAGTATCTGGTCGCGAACGCGCTGGATCCGGCCTTCATCTACCAGCCGGACCGGAGGGGCCGTTACAAGATCCGGATCTCCGAAGGCAGCACCTACACCGGGCTGCTGGGGCCGCCGCGCAGGCGCAGGGGGCCGCAGCTGCTGAAGACCAAGATCTTCGGCTACAAGGATGGCAGGATGGCCAACACCGTCACGTGGCCCGGACGCACGTTCCAGGTCACTCGCAACGGCGGACAGACCCAGGTGCGCTGGGAGAACGACCTGCCGAACTACCACCTGCTGCCCGTCGACACGAGCACGCACTGGGCGTACAGCCTGAACGGCTACCAGCAGTACAGCATCGCGAGCAACGGCGTGCCGATCGTCACCCACCTGCACGGCGGGCACTCGGACTTCCAGTTCGACGGCAATCCCGAGTTCTTCTACAGCCCGAACGGGCAGGTCGTCGGACCGCAGTGGAGCAATGTCCCGGGTGGCTTCACCACGGACTTCCGCTACGAGAACGACGTGCCGGCGGGAACGCTCTGGTACCACGACCATGCGCTCGGCATCACCCGCCTGAACGTCTATGCGGGCATGGCCGGCTTCTACTTCGTCCGCGACCAATACGACACGGGCGATGCGAGCAACCCGCTCGACCTGCCGGCGTTCCCGTACGAGATGGCCCTCGCGATCCAGGACCGCATGTTCACGACGGCGGGAGACCTGTTCTATCCCGCCTTCCCGGGTGATCCGGCCTACGCCGACTTCATCACGAACGAGGGTGCGGTGCTGCCGGCGGCTCAGTTCCCGGGTGGTGGACCGACGGCGCTGGCCGAGTTCTTCGGCGACCACATGCTGGTCAACGGCGTGATCTGGCCGAAGGCCAAGGTGGAGCCCCGCAAGTACCGGCTGCGGCTGCTGAACGGCTGCGATTCGCGCTTCATGGTGCTGCGCTTCCGCCCCGCCGCGAGCGCGACCGCGACCGATCTGAACGGCGCCGGCGCACCGCTGCCGTTCCACGTGATCGGAGCCGATCAAGGTCTGGCGGGCGCTGCGATGGAGACCGATACGCTGGTGTTCGGACCGGGCACCCGCTACGACGTCATCGTCGACTTCAGTGACCTCGCGGACAGTCGTGTGATCATGGAGAACTTCGGCTGGGATGCGCCCTTTGGCGGGGATTTCGGGGACAACCCGGATCCTGCCGACGTGTTCCCGAACCGCCAGACCGATCGCATCATGGCGTTCGACGTGGTGGAGCCTCTGGACACCAGCGTGCCGGATGCCTTCGACCCGGCGAACATCGCGGCGAGCGACGCGCGCTACGGCGGGAACGGTGCCAACGTCGACAACGTCCGCCAGGTGGCCCTGTTCGAGGGCAAGGACGAGTTCGGACGGCTGCAGCCGCTGCTGGGGACGAACACCGGGACGGTACAGAATCCGGTCTGGCAGGCGATCGCCTGGCACAGCCCGACCACCGAGACGCCCACTCTCGGAGATACCGAGATCTGGGAGATCCACAACTTCACCGGAGACGCCCACCCGATCCACCTGCACCTGGTGAACTTCGAGGTGCTGGGGCGCAACAGCATCACGTTCGACTCCGACGATGGAGATCCGGGGCAGCAGGTGCTCCAGCACGACGGCACGTTCGGGGTCGCGCCGGTGATCACCAACGTGGTGGAGGGCGGCCCGGTGGAGCTCTCGACGGCCGACGGCTACGCGGAGAACGCGCCGATGGACCTGGTCACGGCGCTGCCGGAGCAGGTGACCCGGGTGAAGGCCACCTTCGACAAGCCCGGGCGCTACGTGTGGCACTGCCACATCCTGTCCCACGAGGACCACGAGATGATGCGCGTGCTGCAGGTGGTGCCGGCCTAGCGAGGGAGGCGCGCGGATGGCGGGTCGCCGGCGGCGGCCCGCTATCCTTCACCAGAACGATGATCTCCGGGCGGGATCGACCGACTCGCGGCCGGTCCCGCCCATCGTCGGTTGTCGAGTGAACCGCGAGCGGAAGCCGGAGACATGCGGAATGCGAGCAGCGCGAAGGAGCCGACCGGCGCGCCGGTGATCCCGCTTCGCGCGTCCGAGGCGTCGGATGCGGCCGCGCTGGAGCAGGCCGTCGGCGCGCCTTCCGGGCGCGGGCGCGCGGTGCTGCTCGCGATCGCCTCTGCCGACCAGGCCTCGACGCTGCTGCGTCGCGCGCGGGCCCGCTCCAGCGACACGCGACGCTGCATCGTGGTGGCGGCCGATCGCTTCGGGGCCGACGGGCTGGCTTCGCGCATCCTGTCCGGTCAGTGCAACCCGACGCCACCGGCCCCGCGCGCGATGCTGCGCGCCTGGGTGGCCCACCTCGCCTCACAGGGACACGAGCTGACTGTCGCCCTCGAGGATCCCGGCCGGCTGTCGCTCGACGCGGCCAGCTGGCTCGGCCAGCTGGTCCGCGCCTCGCGGGGGGCCGTGCGGCTGCTGATCCCCTGGGCGCGGGATGCGCGCATCTGGCGGGTGATCGAGGAGCTCGGCCTCGAGACCGAAGTCGTCGGCGTGACCGCCCCTCCGCCTCATAGCGAGCCGGACGAATCGCCCCCGCAGGCGGCGACGAGCCCGTCGGCGCTGCCGGATCCGCCTCGCGCAAGCATTCGGACGCGCCGGCCCCTGCTCGTCGCCGGGCTCATCGGCCTCGGACTGCTGGGGGTCGGGCTCTGGTCGTACCTGCCGGGCGCGCCGCAGCGCGCCCCCGATACCCGCGACGCGACGAATCCGCTCGCGAGCCGCGCGGTCGCTCCGCCCGTCGCGCCGGCGCCTGCGAGCGGCCGCTACGAGTACGACGCCCGCACGGGCCGCATCTCGTTCGACGTGCGCGAAGAGCCGTTGACGCGGGTGCTCTCCGAGCTCTCGGCACAGCTCGGCTTCGAGCTGCGCAATCTCGCGACCGACCCGCTCTCGCAGCCCGTGAGCCTGCGGGTGGCGCAGGCCCCGCTGGAAGAGGCGCTGCGCGCGCTGCTGCACGGCTACGCGAAGAGCTTCGTCTACGCGTCGAGCGTATCCGCGTCGGAGGCTCCCCGCCTGCGCACGCTGATCATCCTGCCGGCACCGCCGGAGCCGTCCGGAGCGGTGCTCGACGAGCCGGCGGCGTCCGCAGGTCTGCCCGGGTCGACCCGCGTCGCCCGTGAGGTCGAGTCGACCCTCGACACGCTGCTGTCCGACGCGTCCGCGGACCGGCGCTCCGCCGCGATCGATCGGCTGCTCGCGCTGGACCGGGCAGCCGTCGCCGACGAGCTCGTGCGCCAGTTCGACGAACTCGCGGCGGTCGGACCGCTGGCACCGACGCGCGTGGACCAGGCGTGGGAGCAGCTGCGCGGTGCGCTGTGCGCGTCGGCCGACGCTCGCGAGGCGCTGCCCCCGGAGCTGGGATGCCGCCCCTCGTCCAGCCGGTGAACCCGGCGCGCTGATGCGCAGGCGGATCGGAATCTACGGCGTCACGGACGAGGTGCTCGCGCTGATCCCGTTGCTGATGGCCAACCCCGAGATCGAGATCGTCCGCAGCTTCGACGCCGACCCGCAGCTCGTGAAGGGCCGACTCGGCTGCGTCGACCCGGCCGTGGCCGCGCTGGTCGAGCAGACCTTGACGACCGATCCCCGGGAGCTCGCGTCCGACACGAGCCTCACCGCCGTCATCGGCGCGGATCCCGATACCGACTTCGGCGAGCACCTGCCGGCGGGCGCCAGGAGCGACGTCCAGGTCGTGACGCCGCTCGCCGCCCGCATGCTCTGGGGGTACGCGGCCGGGTCCGAGCCCGCGCCCACTCGCGCCAGCGGCCGGTACGACACGGAGCGCCGGAGCTTCCAGCGGGAGACCGGGCTGGCCGACGCGGGCTTCCTCGCGCGGCGCACCGGCGAGGAGCTCTCCCGAGCCGACGCCCGACGGGGATCGCTGGCGCTCACCACCACCCGCATCGAGAACCTCGGCGAGCTCGACCGACACGGCGACCCGAGCCGTAGCCAGCGCGTCGTCGAGCGCGTGATCGCCGCGCTGCGGGCGCGCAGCCGGGACGTCGACGTGCTCGGCCGCATCGCGGAGGGCGAGTTCGTGCTCCTGCTGCCGGACGCCGGACCGTCTCCCCACGACCGCGTCCTCGCGCTGGTCCGGGCGGTGGCCCGGGACGTCGCGATGGACGAGCCCTTGAACGAGCCGGTGCGCATCGCGCTGAGCTTCGGCTACGCGAGCCATCCCGAACACGGCGGCGCCGCCCGCGAGCTGATCGAGCGAGCCCGCGAGCCGCGCATCCGGATGCTGTAGCGAGGCGCCCGGCCGTGGCCGGATCGCCGTCGGCTACGTTCCCGATCGGCGCCCGCCCGCCCGCGAGCGCCGCGCACCCCGCGGCGGCAGGCGAGAGCGGCTCCGGAGGTCCTGATGACCGCAAACATCGCATGGCCGAAGAAGACCCGCGAGCTCCACAACCATCACTTCGACTCGACCATCTGGAACGATCTGGTGTTCCGGAACGACGACATCATCATCGCCACCTATGCCAAGTCGGGTACGACCTGGATGCAGCAGATCCTGGGGCAGCTGCTCTTCGCTGGCGACCCGGACATCGCGGTGGCCGAGATGTCCCCCTGGCTCGACTTGAGGGTTCCGCCCAAGGCAGTGAAGCTGCCGCTGGTCGAGGCACAGACGCACCGACGCTTCCTGAAGACCCACCTTCCGGTCGATGCGCTGCGGTTCTCGCCCGGGGCGAAGTACCTCTACATCGGCCGCGACGGCCGCGATGTGGTGTGGAGCATGTACAACCACCACGCGAACGCCAATCAGAGCTGGTACGAGGCGCTGAACGACACGCCGGGTCGGGTGGGCCCGCCGATCGAGCCACCCCCGGACGACGTCCGGCAGTACTGGCGCGATTGGATGAGCCGCGACGGCCATCCCTTCTGGCCGTTCTGGGAGAACGTGCGGAGCTGGTGGCGGGTCCGGGAGCTCCCCAACGTGAAGCTCGTGCACTTCGCGGATCTCAAGCGCGACATGCCCGCCGAGATCCGCTCGGTCGCAGGGTTCCTGGACATCCCGATCGACGAGGCGCGTTGGCAGGCGATCCTCGAGCACTGCTCGTTCGACTGGATGAAGAGGCACGCGACGAAGACCGTTCCGCTCGGTGGAGCCTTCTGGGACGCGGGAGCGGAGGTGTTCATCCACAAGGGCGTGAACGGGCGCTGGCGGGACACGCTGAGCGCCGAGGAGTCGGCCGAGTACGAGGCGCGTGCCGAGGCGGAGCTCGGCGCGGAGTGCGCCCGCTGGCTCGCGACCGGAGAGGGCGGCGACTGAGCCGGCTTCGCAAGCGGGGACCTCCTCGCGCCGCCGACCGTTCGCGATGCGCTGCGTGCAGTGACACCGACGACATCGTGCCGTCGGGATCGAAACGGGTCGTCAGGTGAGACGCGTCTCGAGGAAGGCCGCCATCTCCTCGACGGCCTGCTGTCCCTCCGGCAGCAGGTCCGCGAAGACGTGCCAGACGTGGATCATGTCGGGCCAGACGCGGAGATCGACGTCGACACCGGCGTCGAGGGCGCGCTCGGCAGCTCGGACCGCGTCATCGAGCAGGATCTCGGCGCTCCCCACCTGGATCAGGAGCGGAGGCAGGCCCGCGAGGTCGGCGTAGAGCGGAGAGGCCAGCGGCGTCTTCGGGTCGGCGCCCGCCAGGTAGGCGTCGGCCATCAGCGCGAGGTCCGCGACACGGACCATCGGATCCTCGTCGGCCTTCGTCGCGATCGATGCGCCGGCGAGGGCCAGGTCGGTCCACGGCGAGATGCAGAGGCCAGCGGCTGGAGCGGGATCGCCGGCATCGCGCAGCGCCACCAGTGCGGACAGCGTGAGTCCGCCTCCCGCGGAGTCGCCCGCGACGGCGGTGCGCCCAGGCGCGAAGCCGCTCTCGCGTGCGAAGCGCACGGCGGCGACAGCGTCTTCGACCGCCGTCGGATGCGGATGTTCCGGGCCCAGGCGGTAGTCGACACTCAGCACGCGGGCCCGCGCCGCGCGGGATACGCGCGCGCAGTGGCCCCGGTGCGTGTCGACCGAGCCCATCGCATAGCCCCCACCGTGGAAGTAGACGATCGCGACGTCATCGCGTGCGCCGGGCGCCTCCGTCCACTCGGCCGGCACGCCGCCGGCATCGACGGGCGTGAACGCGACGTCCTCGGGCAGGGGCATCGCCGCGGCGGCGGCCTCCATGTTCTTCCGCATCGTCAGGACGTCGGCGCCTGCGATCGCGGGCGCGCTGCGAAGCATGTCGACGACGATCTTCAGTGCGTCGCTGGGCATCCGGAGGTTCCTCGCTCGTGGTCGGCTCATCCGGGGGGCGTGCCCGGCGCACCAGCACCGTCACGGGATCGTCTCCCGCCCCCCTTGCGTTGCATTCGTTACATCATACATGATATGACTGATTGTATGATTGTGTCGTCCGCGAGCGGCCCCGGGAGGGCCTGACGATGCCCCGAGGCTGGGGGGGCGACCCGCCCCGCGACGACGACGAGGCGCGCGAGCGGATCATCGACGCCGCGATGCGTTGTGTGGAGCTCTACGGACCCCACAAGACGGGAGTCTCCGACGTCGCCAGCGCGTTGGGCGTCACCCGGCAGACCGTCTACCGGCTGTTCGACAGCAGCGAGGAGCTGATGCTCGCCGTCGGCGCGGCGGCCGCGGGCGCCCATCTGGATGGGCTCGCGGCCCACGTGGCGGATCTCCGGGAGCCGGCGGAGGCCATCGTCGAAGGCATCGCCTACACGTTCGAGCGTCTGCCGCACGAGCGCTTCCTGGGCCTGCTTCTCACCACCGGTCGATCCGAGACGTTCCTGAAGAACGTGACCTCGCCAGAGGCGATGGCGTTCGGGCGCGCGATGCTCGAGCGCATGCACGTCGACTGGGAAGCGGCTGGCTACGGCGCGGAGGACCTCGACGGGCTGGTGGAGTTCGGTCTGCGCATCCTCCAGTCGCTGGTGCTCGATCCCCCGCGCCAGCGCAGCCGCGCCGAGCTGCGTGCGTACCTGCAGCGCTGGGTGGCCCCGGCCGTTCGCGCCCCGTCGCGAGGCCGCGCATGAGCGAAGCCACCGCTCCGATGGAGCCCACGCAGCGTCCCGAGGTCGACCTCGTGGACGGCCGCACCTACGCGGCGCCGGGCTTCCACGACAGCCTGCGCTGGATGCGCCGACACGAGCCCGTCTACCATGACGAGGTCAACGACGTCTGGGCCGTGACCCGTCACGGCGACATCCAGAGCGTCTCGAAGCGCTCCGGCGTGTTCCGCAACGGGCAGGGCTACCGCCCCGACGCGCCGCCGGTCCCGCACATGATCGCCATGGACCGGCCGGAGCACATGGTCCGGCGCAACCTGGTGAACCGCGGCTTCACCCCGCGACGGGTCGCCGGCTACGAGGGCCGCGTGCGCGAGATCTGTACCCAGATCCTCGACGACGTGGTGGAGCGCGGCGAGTGCGAGTTCGTCTTCGACGTCGCGGCGCGGCTCCCGCTGATCGTGATCGGGGACCTGCTCGGCGTCGAGCCCCAGGACCACGACCGGCTGCTGCGCTGGTCCGACGATCTTCTGCGGGCGCTCGGCAGCCAGGACCCGAAGAAGCTCGCTGCGCAGGCCGAGGCCGCGATGGAGTACCGCGAGTACTGCCTGCGGGTCGTCGCAGAACGGCGAGCGCGCCCCCCCGCGGACGACCTCATGAGCGTGCTGGTCCACGCCGAGATCGAGGGGGAGCGTCTCGACGACGAGTCGCTCTTCATGGAGTCACTGCTGATCCTGATCGGGGGCGACGAGACCACCCGCCACGTGATCAGCGGCGGCATGTACGCACTGCTCCAGCACCCGGAGCAGCTCCGGGCACTCCGCGAAGACCCCACCGGACTTCCTCGGGCGCTCGAGGAGATGCTGCGCTGGGTGAGCCCGATCCAGAACATGATGCGAACCGCCGCGCACGACGCGGAGATCGGCGGCCACCGCTTCCGTGCCGGGAACCGCCTGCTCCTGATGTATCCCTCGGGCAACCGGGACGAGGCCGTCTTCGAGGACCCGTTTCGCTTCGACGTCACCCGCGACCCCAATCCGCACGTGGCGTTCGGGGGCCGCGGCGCCCACCACTGCCTGGGGAGCTCGTTGGCGCGGCTCGAGCTGCGCGTGATGTTCGAGGAGCTGCTGCGCCGTCTTCCGGACCTGGAGCTCGCCACCGACGAGCCGCCGCCGTTGCGGCCCGCGAACTTCGTCGTCGGGATCGAGTCGCTCCCGGTGCGCTTCTCTCCGGCCCGGCGGGAGGGGAGTGCCGGGAAGTGATCCAGCCCTGCGAGATCCACGTCGACGACGCCAAGGGCTCGGAGCCCAGGCGTACGGCGCCGGCCCGCGCATTCTTCCGCCGCTTTCGGGAGTAGCTACCCGCGGCGTACGCGCCAACAGAAGGAGGATCTCCGATGGCGTTCGATCTCGTGATCCACGGCGGCCGGGTGGTGGACGGCAGCGGCATGCCGGGCTTCCAGGCGGACGTCGCCATCCAGGGAGGCCGCATCGCGCGGATCGGCCGCGTAACCGAGTCCGCAAAGCGCACGATCGACGCCGACGGCGCCGTGGTGACGCCGGGCTTCATCGACGTCCACACCCACTACGACGTGCAGCTCGACTGGGACCCGATCGCATCTCCGTCCTGCTACCACGGCGTGACGACGGTGCTCACCGGAAACTGCGGCTTCACGCTGGCACCGGCGAAGCGCGAGGACGTGCCCTGGCTGGCCGCAATGCTCTCGCGCGTCGAGGGCATGTCGAAGGAGGCACTGGCGGCGGGCTTCCGCTTCGACGGCGGCTCCTTCGCCGACTTCTGGGGCCGGCACGAGGGCCGCCTGGGCGTGAACGCCGGCGGCTACGTCGGCCACTGCGCGGTGCGCCGCTTCGTCATGGGCGACGACGCCTCCGAGCGCGAGGCCACGGCCGAAGAGATCGCGGCGATGCAGGAGCTCGTGCGCCAGGCCATGCGCGAGGGTGCCCTCGGCTTCTCCACCTCGCAGATCGACATTCACGTGGGCAACGACGGCCGCGAGGTGCCCTCCAACCACGCCTCGGCCGACGAGGTGATCGCGCTCTGCTCGGTGCTGGCCGAGTTCGATCACGGCGCGATCGAGGCCATTCCGCGCTCCTTCGCCCAGGGCTACGACGCGAAGGACCGGGAGCTGCTAGTCGCGATGTACCGGGTCTCCGGCAAGCCGATCGAGCTGAACATCCTGACGCCGACGCCCCAGCACCCGATGGGCTGGCAGAACGCCCTCGAGTTCTGCCGCGAGTCCTTCCGGCAGGGGGTGCGCATGCACCCGCAATTCACCACGAACAAGCTGGAGCTGCACCTGAAGCTGGCGGACACGTTCGTCTTCGACGAGCTGCCCCTGTGGCGCGAGGTGCTGACCACGCCGGAGCCGGAGCGATCGAAGCGCCTCGGCGACCCCGAGTGGCGACGAAGGCTCCAGGCCGAGTGGGAGGACGACGAGGCCCGCGCCGTGTCCTTCGACCTGGGCGATCTCGAGGTGGAGCGCGTGCGCGACCAGGCGAACGCCGGCTGGGTCGGACACAGCGTCGCCGAGCTGGGCGAGGAGCGCGGAACGGGCAAGCTCGACACCTTCCTCGACCTGGCGCTGGCGGAAGACCTCCAGACGAGCTTCCGCTCGCGCATGAGCAACGTCGCGAAGCAGTTCATCCGCCACATCGTCGAGACCGGTGTCGCGGATCCCATCGTCATGGCCGGATCCAGCGACGGCGGAGCCCACCTGGGCTCGTTCACCGGCGCCGACTACTCGACGCGGCTTCTCGCCGAGTGGGTGCCGGCCGGCGCGCTCTCCCTCGAGCAGGCCGTGTGGCGCCTCTCGGGCATGCCCGCCACGGTGCACGGCCTGCGCGACCGCGGCTTCCTGCGCGTGGGCGCATGGGCCGACGTCGTGGTCTACGACCCCTCCACGCTGGCTGCCGGCGAGGCCCATCTCGTGCGCGACTTCCCCGCCGACACCGAGCGCTACGTGGTGGACGCCACCGGCTACCGGGCCGTGGTCGTGAACGGCGAGATCCTGCTCGAGAACGGCCGCCACACCGGCGCGCTGCCCGGCCACGTGCTCCGCGGAGCCTAGTCGCTCCCGACCCGATCCACCCGAGCAGACATCGCACCGATGAGGTTCCACCTGCTCTACGAGATGCGCCGGTGAGGCCGTGTGCTGGTACACGAACCTCGTCGAGGCGGTCTACGCGTCCCTGACCGGCCTCGGCAAGGACGAGAGCCCGAGGCAGGCAACGCCACGCCGAGGCGTCCGCCGGCGATCGGCCTTTCAGGGTCGGCGGGCGATCTCGATCGGCAGGTTCAGGGGTCGTTTGAAGAAGCCCATCGGGGCGAACTCCTGGAGATCCTCCCGCACACGCGAGCCGGGGGGCACGATGTCGAGAGCGGCGTCGAGCATCGCGCCCAGCTCCTGCCGGGCCAGGTTCGCGCCCAGGCAGTAGTGCGGACCGTGCCCGAAGACCAGACTCTCGCGGTTGTCGCGTTCGAGGTCGAGGATGTCGGGATTCGCGAACACCGCCGGATCCCGGTTGGCGCCACCCAGGGCGAGCATCAGCATCTGGCCCTTGCGGATGGTCTTCTCGCGCAGGGCGAAGTCGCGCAGCGCAAAGCGCTGCATGCCGGCGGGACCGCCGAAGGCGAGCCGCATGATCTCATCCACCGCCTTGGGCACCAGGGAGCGGTGGTTGCGCAGCTGCTCCAGCGGCCCCCGGTGCTCGAGCAGCGTCTGGATGATCACCATGCCCCCGAGGTTGGTCGTTTCACTCCCGGCACCGATCAGCACCGAGACGATCATCACGATCTCGTCGTCACTGATCGGCTCGCCCTCGTCCTGCGCGCGGAGGAGATCGGAGATCAGG
>Ga0209536_100012644_pt1 | contig 12247 bp, 13 predicted proteins | sample DeeMarSeWOR28_12_FD_187461 | JGI IMG/M metagenome (GOLD analysis project Ga0209536, IMG submission 187461) | Marine sediment microbial communities from White Oak River estuary, North Carolina - WOR-2-8_12 (SPAdes) (version 2) | ecosystem: Environmental > Aquatic > Marine > Intertidal zone >...
TTCAGACTGGAATCCATTGTTTTGATATTGCGAAAATGATAACTTAACGCCAATTCGAAATTCGTACATTCCTAAGGAAAACCATGAGCGATATTACTATTGAACATAACCCGGCCCCGGCTAAACTGGACGTTATGGCCGTTGACCGCTGGCCCATTTGGGAAAAAGAAGAATCAACATTTGACTGGACTTACGATCAAACCGAGGTGTGTTACGTGCTGGAGGGTGAAGTGGTAGTAACACCGAAAGGGGGTGAGCCGGTTACCATCGAAGCCGGCGATCTGGTGACTTTTCCGGCGGGTATGGAATGCGTATGGGAAATCAAATCCGCTATTCGCAAACACTATACTTTCAAGTAATCTGATTCCTTAAGCAATCCAATCGTTCAAGTAAACCCGTTACGTGCATCTACTTATATAGACAGCGATAAATAAGTAACCACGCCTGCCGCTAAACGTGTCGCAATGCTTTCCGCCACGTTCGCAACGAATGATTTACCATCGGATATCGCCACTCAGGCAGCGAATCCTTTTTCGTGGCTCTGCTCAATACGCGCAAATAAATTTTTGAACGGCAACAGTTGTGCATCGGCATTGCGCACGATTTCCATAAATGGCAGTTCACCCTGCCCCGGCTGATACGTGCCGTTCTCGATACTCTCGTAAAGTTGCTTTACCGCCGCTTCCAGTTCATCGATAAATCCCAGAGCCCCACCCATATATTCTTCATCGTAATCAATGGACGCCCGCAACTCATCAATTTCACCCAATGCTTCACGAACCATCATCTTGAATTCTGCCATCGACGTTGCTTCACCAACCATAACTGTGTCCTCCAAGCTATTTTTGCAAAACAACTATAAATCCTGGTTGCGGCTGATCATGTTCGTACTCATGAACCGCCGGCTCGATTTTAATCACATTAAGATTTGATTGAGCGGCCAAGCTACGAATATAGTTCTCGCTATGTGCGAAATGCATATTGTCGCGAATTTCAATGTCGGCGTCACTACTTTTGTACAGGGTAAAAATGAAATAGCCGTCCGAGTTGAGGCGTTGCGCTACCGCGGTAAACATGGCAGACAGGTCACCGAAGAATATCAACACGCCGGAACCGGTAACGAGATCATATTCATCACAGGCATTCGTCAAATAACGCACAATGTCATCACAGACCAATTTATCATAGAGATTTTTCTGCCGTGCAATTTCCAGCATGTGCTCGGAGATATCCACGCCGTGCAACCGTTTCGCCACAGGCTTTAAAAATGGCGCACACAAGCCAGTGCCACAACCAATATCCAGAACCGCCAGCTCTTTTGCGCCGGCAAGTTGTTGTTGCAAGGCCTCGTGCACCAGCTGCGGCCCCAGGAATGTCATATCAATACGTGCCACATCCTGATCCCAGGTGCGGGCTTTCTTTTCGTAGGTTTGCTTAACCAGTTGCTCCGGTTGCCGTTCCGGGATTTCACCCGCATTAAGATAGGACAATTTCAGGCGCGCCCCACATTCGTCTTCTTTGGAGAGTGAGAGATACTTTTCAAAACAGGCGATCGCCTGCGCCTTGTCTTCGTGCTTCAGATAATAGTTACCCATCTCGTGCCAGGCGCGCGCATGCTGCGGATTGATTTCCAGTACCCGTTGGAAACAGGCTTTGGCATCTTCGTATTGCTGTTCGTCCCAATAAGCTTTCCCCAGGTTAAAGTGTGCTTCGACGAATGTCGGAGACAAGGCAATGGCGTTTTTATAAAGTGATATTGCCTGGGGAATATGATTCAGCCTTCGCTGCACAATCGCCAGGTTATTGAGCGCTTCGATCATATCCGGCTGAAGGTTCAGCGCTTCCTGGTATTTAACTGCGGCGGCTTCATAATCGCCTTGCATACGAAAGATATTACCGAGGTTGTTTTTAACATAGGGCGAGCGCGGCGCGAGTTGTTCTGCGATTTTGAGATACTTCAGGGAATTATTAATATCTCCCTGCTCGGCATACAGGGTGCCCAACATGTAGTTGGCATCAATATGCTGCGGTTGGCTTTTTAATATTTTTTTGTACAGCGTCTGCGCTTCACGGGAGTGACCGGCCTTGTGTTTATTAATGGCTTTTTTTAGCAGTTTGTCATTCATTCTTGTGTATTTTGAGTTTTGTATTCGATATCGACGATGTACAGAATTTTTTTGCCTTGTGGGGTTTCCACTTCCACTTCCGCATCCAGTGATTTACCCATCAATGCCTTGCCGATGGGTGAGTCCATACTGATAAACTCTTTCTGGAAATCCGTTTCATCAGGACCCACAACGCGGTACAGGATTTCATCGCCGGCATCGTCTTCCACCGTCACCCAGGCACCAAAAAACACCCGCGAGGTATCATCGGGCACACCGCCAACGACCTTCATGTTTTCCAGTCGTTTCCTTAAAAAACGTACCCGCGCGTCGATTTCCCGCAGTTGCTTTTTACGATAGATGTATTCGGCATTTTCAGAGCGATCACCTTCTGCGGCCGCTGCCGAAAGCGCCCTGGTCACTTCTGGGCGTTTTTTACGCCACAGGAATTCCAGCTCTTCTTCCAGGCGTTGTTTGCCTTCCGGTGTTATGTATTTGGAACTGACAGGTGGGGGTGGTCTCCAACGTCCCATTGGCTAACCATCCTTGTTTGTGGCGCTTTCCGCCTCCTGCTTTTTCCAGAAATTTTCACTGAAGCGGCAGTCCAGCAATGCCATGGCCGCCACTGCCGCGACGGGTAGAAAAATGAATAAATGCGTCAGTTCCAGGTCACGGGCATTGAAATAAATATAGGCGGAACAACCTGCCAGTACTGCGTACACGACCAGGCGAATAGGCACAATCCATTTTCTGGGTAATGCGGCTTTGTCCGAATTATTATCTGTAATATTCATGCGCTTGATAATGCCACTATTGATCATCGTTAACCAGTGCAATGCGATATAAGGGTTGTATACCAGACCTGGACTTTTTGGTTGGTTGCATATTTTTATCGACATACTTTTTCAGCGCTTGCCATAAACCGTTGCTGTTCCATGGCGCCCCACCCGATTTATACAATAAATCATTGAGCTGATGCAATTCGGCGGACAATGCGCCATTGACACGCTGTGCGATATGCCCCAGGCTGGTGGGTGGTTGCTGTGGCCATTGTCGCCGCCCCCAAATCAGTAACGCACTTTTCACCTGTTGGGCATCATTGGCATCGCACGCCGTTTTTACCTGTTTCAAAATTTCATTAATGGATTGTTTATCCTGGTCATTGACAGGCACCGACTCAGTATTCGGCTTGCGACGGCGCGATGATATATACCAGCTGACCATGGTCAACAACCACAGGACGAACAGGCCCACGCTGATAGCGAACCAGATCTGCGAGGATAATCCGCCAATGCCAGTGTCAAGCGCTACCGGTGGATTCATATCAGTCACAGCGCCTTGCCCTGTGGCATCAGCGATGACGGGCGGAGTCTGGTTGGTGCTTTGCGGCTCCTGTCCCGTCAATGCAGCTACTTTAATGGTGCGCCCCGGCAAGGTAGCAGTCTCCAGTTTATCTTTGTCCCGGTTCCACCAGGTTAGCTTTATGGGCGGTAGTGTCATACTGCCCGCCTGCGTGGGAATGTAGGCAATCTTTTCCTCGCGCTTACCCACAAAACCATGGTTGCCGATAACATTGTCCAGTACGGGCTGGTCGGCATATTGCTTGAGACCGGACACGGAACCAATGTCGGCAAGCACCGGTAATTGTGCGGACGTCAATCCCTCCGCGCTCAAGGTTAGCGTGCGGGTTATAGGATCACCCACTTTTATTTCCTTTGCATTACTCGACCATTTTTCATTGAGCGTGAGCGCATGCGCCGGCAACCAATAGCCAGACTGTGCCTGGTGGGCTTGTTGTGGAACCGGTTGTACCTTGACTTTGATGGGCTTGGACACCAGGCGCTTGGTGCGTAGCACACGCGGCAAATCAATATACTGTGCTTCCAGCACCGCAGGCTCGATAACCATTTCACCTACTGCTTGCGGAAAAATGGCAAACTGTTTTTCAAAGACACGGTAACGCCGGCCATTAATCATTTTTTCGTAGGATTTGTTTTCTGCCAGCTTCTCAATCACCGCATCCGTGTCGCTGACTTCCAGTTCTGTCAAACTGGCGTTGCGCAGTTGCACCGCGTGATAAATGCGTAATGTATAGATAACCTGCGACTGCACATAAACCGTGTCATCATCAACACTGGCATCCATATATACCAGCTCATCGGATATTGTATCGCCCCCGGCACCGGCGGGTGTTACCTTGATGGCGATGGCGTTGGATCGGTCTTTACCAAATGCAATCCGGGGAATTTGTAAATTCCCGGCGCGTTTGGGCATCAGCATCAATTCCCATTTGATTTGCCGGTTGACGCGACCATTGATAAAGGAAATATTACTGCTTTGGCCGCGGCTTAAAATGCGAAATTCTTTTTCCAGTACCGCAAAATCCGGATCATCATCCACATCCGAGTCGGAGGAAAGGACCAGGGTTAACGACTCGTTTTCCTGCAGCACGGTGCGATCCACGGTTGCTTCGATAGTAGCTGCGTAACTCGGCGAGTTCATCATTGCCAAACCGAACACTAACGCGAAGCCGATAATTGTAGTAACGAATACTCTTACCATGGTCTGGACTCACCTTGCGCCTGACGCTGATTCAGTTGCGACTGATAACGAAACTTGCGCCGCAGCAATCCGCCGGGATCATCAGGTATACGCCGCAGCCATTGTTCAGTACGTTGCAGGGATTCAGGATCGTCCTTCAGGTCGTCATTGCCTTGCGCCACCTGTGAGGGTGTTGCATCGGCAGGTTCTTGTTCCTGTTGCTTGTCGTGCTCAGCTTGTTGCTGTGCCTGCTGTGCTTCCTGTTCTTGTTGTGACTGCTCATCATTCTCAGCCTGTTGCTGCTGGGCATTTTGTTCATCCTGCTGCTCTTGCTGCGCGGCCGACGATTGCGAGTTTTGCTGTTGTTCCTGATTGTCGGATTGTTGTGCCTGCTGGCTATCGCTTTGCTGATCCTGTGAGGACTGACTATCCTGTTGCGATTGTTGTTGCTGCGACTGCTGGTTTTGCTGGCTGTTTTCCTGATTCTGCGACTGATTATTATTTTGCTGTTGTTGTTCCTTTTGTTGCTCAAGAAAGCGCTGGATCAGATCGCGGTTATACCGGGCATCTTCATGTTCGGGATTCTGTTGCAACGCTTTGTTATAGGTGTCGATCGCCTGTTGCAGATCACCGGCCTTGGCCAGGGCATTACCTTTGTTATATAGCGCATCGGCATGCTGCACGCTTTCCAGTGATTGAATGGCTTGCTGATAATCACCGGCCCGATAACTGGCGGCTGCCTTCCATTCCGGATCATTAAACAGTTCCGCCGCCGTCCTGGCGTCGCCCTGCTCCAACGCTGCCGCCGCTTGCTGATCCTGATTCTTCCACAGCGACGACCAGTCAAATGCATAGCCGGGTTGTGGCAAGGGTAACAATATCACCAGCAACACGGCGAGATAACCGCGGCGAAACACTAACGCCGCAAACGGTAATAATAGTAGCACGAGCCACGGCCCCTCTTCCCGCCATTGGTCGGACTGTAGCTTGATTGAATCATTTTGATCTGCAAAATCATTCTGCAGTCGCGATGGCGCCATTCGGTTGAGCAAATCATTGATGTCCTGATCGTTGGCGGTAATTTTCCGGTAGATGCCGCCACCCTGTTGTGCAATCTCTCGTAAATGTAACTCATCCAGTTGCGCCAGCACGATGGAGCCTGATCCATCTTTCACAAAGCCACCACCACGATCGGCGATGGGCGCACCTTGCTGGGTGCCGATACCTAATACCGAGAGTTGATAACCGCTGTCTGTCAATTCATTCACCGCGTCATCGACCCCGGTAGCATCCACGCCATCGGTCACCAACAGCACGTGACCATTCACAACAGAAGCCTGCTTGAATAACTCCACCGCCTTGCGCAGGGCTTTATCGGGATAACTGCCCTGGTAAGGCATCAAGTCTGTGGTTAAATCCTTCACCAACGTTGCTACCGTGTTGGTATCTTCCGTCAAGGGTGTCACCACAAACGGTTCCGCTGCGTATACTATTAGTGCTGTTTGCCCCTCCTGGCGTTTACCGAGTATATCCAGAATTTTGTGACGGGCACGCGCCAGACGGCTGGGTTTGACATCCGCGACATCCATGGAGCGCGACAGGTCCAGCGCAATCACCAGTGCCGCCTGGGAACGGAACACCGGTTGTGGCAACTTGATCCAGGCCGGTCCCGCCAAAGCAATAAGCAATAACAAACCGCAACAAAACAAGGCAAAGGTGCGCCATGATGAACCTTGCTGCTGTTGACCAATGAGAATAAACGGCAGCAAGCGGTCATCACACACCCGACTCCAACTACCCGCTTTCAGACGACGACGGGCGTACAACCAGGTCACCCACGCCAAGGGTACAATACCCAGCAACCAGTAAGGGCGAATAAAATGAAACTGACTGAGTTGTTCCCACATAACCGGTTATCGCCTCACTGTTATTAACAACAAGATCGCCAGTGCCAACAATAAACCGATCGACAATGGCCAGTAATACAAGGAGGTTTTGGGACGAAAGCTTTTCGACTCGCGAGCAATGGGTTCCAGTTCATCGAGTAGCTGATAAATTTTCTCCAGCTCTTTGGTATCACGGGCGCGAAAATACTTGCCGCCCGTTTTGTCCGCAATGGCCGTCAAGGTCTCTTCATCGAGGTCGGCCGAGGGATTGATACGTCGCGCACCAAACAACGATGGCACGACCAGTTGATCAGCGCCGATACCAATGGTGTATATTTTCAATCCTTCCTGTGCGGCAAACTCCGCCGCTTTCACCGGCTCGACTTCGCCCGCGGTATTGGCACCATCGGTTAATAAAATCAGAATAGGTTTGGACGATTGTGCGGATTGCGGTTCCCCATGGGTTGCCGGCATGTCACGAAATCGTTTCACCGCCAGACCAATCGCATCACCAATGGCTGTTTCTTTTCCTGCCAGGCCAATCGCTGATTCATACAACAGGGTCTTGACCGTTTCACGATCGAAAGTCAACGGTGTTTGCACGTAGGCGCGCCGACCAAATAATATCAGACCCAGACGATCACCCACACGCCGCTCAATAAATTCACCCGCTACCGCTTTGGTGGCGGTGAGTCGATCCACACGTCGAGTATTACCCAGGACAAAATCTTCCATTTCCATACTGCCGGACAGATCCACCGCCAGCATAATGTCCCGGCCACTCACCGGCAATTCGATGGGATCACCCACCCACTGCGGCCGCGATGCCGCGACCACCAGGCAGGCCCAGGCGAGCAAACCCAGCCAGAATAACGCGCGGTCTTTTTTGATAACCAGACCACCGCTGGTCACCTGTTTGAAATCTTCAATAAATGGTACCCGCAATACGGATTCGTCGGGTGCCTTGGCCACGGGTAATATATAACGGTATAACCATGGTAAAGGTAAAAACAGCAGCGCCCACATCCACTCGATCGTCAACATCAGTGCACACCTGCTGTTGTTTCCATTTTAGTTCGGAGTGATACCGCCTGTATCCAATCCCGACAAAGCCGCAATAATTGCTGCATATCCTGTTGTGGTGGCGCGATGCGTTTTTGGTATGGCGCACTCACCAACCATTGGCCCAGGGGACTGTTGAATTTTATAGCATCGTTTTTTAAAGATTGTTGTGCGGCAAGCTCGTCCAGGAAACGCAACCAGGTGTCCCCGGTCATACCTGCGGCATGAAGCTCAGGAAAGGCGCTGATGGTAATCCTGCGCATGAGGGCAGATAATTCTTGCAGCAGCTGTTGTGGATTACCGTGACTATTATAGTGCGCAATAATCTGATTGAATTCAGCCAGGGCAATACGGTTAAACTGTCTGCGTCGTTTCATCCACTTAACAACCAGACCGACCGCCACTAGCGCAAGCAACACACCCATGACTAGCCACCAACCCAGCGCGGGCGGCCACCAGGACACGCTGTCTGGCAAATGAATATCACGCAATGGTAAAGATTCAATGCCTGGGTTCATGCACTACCCTGCCTTAACCGTCATATACAATTCCCGACGCAGGGTTTCCAGTAGATCATCCTGCGTGGAGAGGGAAATAAAACCCATGCGATGTCGCTTGCACATATTTTTCAGTTCTTGCGTCTTTTGCGCGTACCGAGTGGCATACGCCTGACGCGCATTGTCACTGGAAGTATCAATGGCCAGCACCTGCTGCTGATTGCCAACGCGATAAACGCCGGCATCCGGTAGCAACGCCTCGATGGGGTCATGCACAAACAACAGCATGATATCGTTGTGCTGGGAAATCTGCGTCAGCACGGATTCGGCCTGATCATCGAAATCTCGAAAATCACTGATGAGGAAAATCAGGCTGCCCGGTTTGGCCACACGCCGCAGGCGCATCAACGCCTGATAACACGCCGACTGTTGTTCATCACTGTTATCCCTCATCGAATGGTCTGGTGAGATGGGCAGTGATGACATTTGCGATAACAACTGCAGCAAATGCAGTACCGCGGATTTACCGCCGCGCGGGCGCAATTCCTGGTGCTGGTTCTCGGAAAATAACAGGCCGCCAATGCGATCGCGCTGATGGTGTGCACTCCATGCCAGTAGTGCTGCTGCTTGCGATGCCAGCACAGACTTGAACACACCGCGGGTGGCAAAAAACATCGGCGAACGATAATCAACCCACACCAGCACCGCGCGTTCGCGTTCCTCACGAAACAGCTTGGTGTGTGCTTTGCCGGTACGCGCAGTGACACGCCAGTCCAGCGTGCGCACATCATCGCCGGGTTGATACAGGCGGACTTCGTCGAACTCCATACCGCGACCACGAAACGGCGAATAATATTGGCCGGTTTGCAGTGCGCGCACCCTGGCGACCTTGAGTGGCAGGCTTTGCGCGGCGTGGTGCAAACGGATTAGCTGCGACGTGGAAACAGTCACCAGGCCATCAGCTTCCGATGACAATGTCGCATGACGATCAGTGTTTTTACGAAAAATCGCAAGACTCATGGTACTGCAATACGCGAGATCAAAGTTTCAATAAAGCGATCGGGTGTTATGCCATCTGCCTCGGCTTCATAACTGAGCAGAACGCGATGCCGCAACACATCGTAGGCCATGTTCTGAATATCCTGGGGATCAACGTAATCACGACCGGCCAACCACGCGTGCGCTCGCGCACATCGATCCAGGGCAATGGTGGCGCGCGGACTGGCACCGTATTGAATCCAGGTTGCCAGATCATCGCCGTAGACTTTAGGCTGACGCGTACTCAGCACGATTTCCAGTAAATATTGTTCCAGGTTCTTTGCAAGATACACATCCAGCACTTCCTTGCGCGCCTCAAATAAACCGGCTTGCGTGATGATCTCCTTCTGGATTGTGGTGACGTTTGCGGGCGCTTCACTGATATGTTCATTCGTAGTGGGTTCATTGCCGCGACTAATGATATGCGACAGCTTGTGACTGGCTTCCTGGCTCGCTTCGGCCCGCGCCAATTCCAGGATGGATTTTTCCGACCGAGGATCAGGATAGTCAATGCGCACGTGCATCAGGAAACGATCCAGCTGGGCTTCCGGTAACGGATAGGTGCCTTCCTGTTCGATGGGATTCTGGGTTGCCATGACCAGAAACAAGTCCGGCAAGGGATAGGTTTTCATTCCCACGGTAATCTGCCGTTCCGCCATCGCCTCCAATAGCGCCGATTGCACTTTGGCGGGCGCGCGATTGATCTCGTCCGCGAGAATTAAATTGTGAAACAACGGGCCTTTCTGAAATACGAAGGTCCCGGTTTGTTGACGGAATACTTCAGTGCCGGTGAGATCGGCGGGTAATAAATCCGGCGTGAACTGAACACGATGAAAGTCGCCTTCGATAGCTTCGCTGAGCACCTTGATCGCACGTGTCTTGGCCAGTCCGGGCGCACCTTCCACCAGCAGATGACCATCACACAACAGGGCGATGAGTAAGCGGTCGACCAGCAGCTGTTGACCGATAATGTATTGATTAACGTGTTGATTTAATTTTTGTATTGTTTCGACTTGCCCCATGGATCGCCTCTGACAGAATGCCTTCTCTTGCTCCGAAATAGCATGATTTTATTCACTATTTTAGGCGGCTACAATGCCACCGGAGCCCGCACCTCTTATAGATAACCAAAACGGCGCAAGAGTTCACTTAAAACGTGTGTGGATTAAAGCGGTTTAGCCTATAGAAGCACCAGCGTTAGTGCAACTTATATAGTATATGGCGGATGTATGAGGCTTATGCCAGGACTTGCAGTAGAGATCTGCGGGAACGACGAGTATTGGCCTTGTTCAACTCAGGCGAGAGTGATTCCGTACAACGAGGTCAGGATTCCTTGGCACCACCCCGGCAAGGCGGCGACATGGGTGCTTCGCCATGACGGTCACGCCATTCCGCTTCGGTATAAGTATGCAGTGCCAGCGCATGAATCTGGTTTTTGAGTTCATCGGCCAATAACTTATTAATAATACGGTGACGCGCAATCAAACTTTGCCCTTCAAACGCATTGGAGACCATGACCACTTTAAAATGGGATTCAGAACCTGGCGGTACATTATGGTTATTGCTTTCGTTGACAACTTCCAGATGCAACGCATCAATACCCTGCGCCAGTTTTTCTTCAATGGTTGCTTGCACTGTCATGTCGTACTCCTGTCATTCTTTGCTCGTTCGAACCGCTTGAAATTATACTGAGTCCACGATAGATTGCCAGAATCGTTGTCTCATCTATATATCCCTATTGCAGTAAATCCTGTTGCACGCTTAGACCCAGATGAACAGAAAAATTCGCGCATTCTATGCCATTGAACTCAACGATGAAGTCCGCCATGCGGCGCAGCATATCGTGGAGCAATTGCAAACCTGCGAGTGGAGCCAGCACGTACGATGGACACCACTGGAAAACCTGCATTTAACCATACGCTTTCTGGGTGATGTGACGGAAGAATTATTAACGGAACTGAATACGTCCATCAAATCCCAATTACACGATGTAACCCCGTTTTCTATCATGTTCAAGGAACCACGACTGTTTCCCCACTTTAAAAAACCACGCGTGGTCGCCGCGATTATTCCTCATAATGACGCGTTAGTCGCGTTGGCGGATATACTGGAAAGCAGCGCCGTGGCTGCAGGCCTGCAACCGGAAACAAGACAATTCAAAGGACATTTGACGCTGGGCCGCTGTAAAAAAACGTTTCCCAAGCGTATCAAACTGGATCCCATTCCTTTCTCTTCCAAACTGCCGGTATCCAGTGTCGCATTGTTTCAAAGTCAGTTGTCCAGTGAAGGACCGACGTATACCCGCCTTGCTGAACTACCATTAGGGCAGTGACAATTTATGCGCTTCGAGTTGGCACCAACTTAGTTTTAAGTGCATTAAATATAAGTGCCCTAACTCACAATGATGTGGAAAGCAGCGTGGCGAGGTCATCACAACGCACGACCGTAATCTACAGCCGTTTACCACATTGAACTATGCGACAACACGCTTGCGATAACCTATGCGATGACATGTACTACGACATGGATGATATAAAAGAACAGACATAAAAAAACGGACATCCATCGCTGGATGTCCGTTTACATTGCTTCCCAACCATGACAGATCAAGAAGCACCCAAAACCTGTATCTATTCTTTAACTCTTTTACATTTTTTTTCACTTTATCGACATTGATGCCATCAACGTACTTCTTAAAGTGAAAAACCTATTACGATGTGTGGTAACCTTACAACTCGCGTTACACATCGTTCGATACCATGAGTTAAAACCGTGAGTTACTGCAAATCTCGAAAGCGTGTTGTTTATGCTTTGTTCTACCGCTTTATTGACGTGCTACACATAGCTTAATGCCACTTTGGGGATCTGACAACTGGCCTTAAATATAAGGTTATACGCATCCCGTCTCTTTTTTCTATTTATAATCAAGTAATTACAGAGGGATAATTTCGGGCAATTTTCCCGCTGTTTGAAAAAATATTTTTTATTGATTGTTAATCATACATCTCTAGCGCAATGACCTGATGAGTAAATCCTGCTCTACTGATACTTCAACAGAGCATTCTAATGTCTTGTATTTCTTTGGGATTTGAAAATATCGCTAAAAACGAGTCTACCT
>Ga0209536_100012645_pt1 | contig 12247 bp, 6 predicted proteins | sample DeeMarSeWOR28_12_FD_187461 | JGI IMG/M metagenome (GOLD analysis project Ga0209536, IMG submission 187461) | Marine sediment microbial communities from White Oak River estuary, North Carolina - WOR-2-8_12 (SPAdes) (version 2) | ecosystem: Environmental > Aquatic > Marine > Intertidal zone >...
TTAGAAAAATTAATTGCGATCTTTGATGGATTTTTTCTGGCGATGTAATCTCTGAAAGGTTCGCGGATTGATTTAAGATAAGTAATAATATTTTTATACAAACCTGCCTTCTTAAAATTTCCTTCTTCCATAGAGCCGACAATTGCTGTTGTATCACCATCTTTATTAATGCAAAAAGCTGCCTGCCAGGTTGAGTTTACCCCAACTGTCATATCCATTACAGGATCAGTCATCAATGAACTTTCCCTGACGAATGTAATCCACATATCAATATTTTTTTCTTTGAGTATACCAACTGCCTGGTTTATTTTTTCCTTTAGGATTGTATTATCCATTTTAAACTCCTGATCATTAATAAGTGAAAGAAAAACTGTCGCAATTTATCAATTAGACGCAGAATATTCTATTATCAGATATAAAAATAGAGATGCCGGAAGTGATATTAATCAAAATAATCGATTGCATCTCCAAATAATTAGGGTTTTGAATTCCCTATTTAGTAATTTTCTTATGCGTAATAATAAAATTTTTCAATTATCAAATAAATCATTTGGGGAAATTGAGTAAATAATATTGTTCTTCATAAAAAAATCATCACCATCCCAGTAAAATAATTTATACATAGAGGTTTACATGTCAGAATACATAGAAAAAATACTAAAGGATGTAAAAGCAAAAAATCAAAATGAGCCGGAATTTCATCAGGCAGTTCAGGAAGTTCTCGAATCACTTGAAATTGTTCTTCAGCGTCATCCAGAATACAGGTCATTAAAAATATTAGAGAGAATGGTCGAACCGGAAAGAGTAATTATGTTCCGGGTACCCTGGATGGATGACCAGGGAGAAATCCAGATTAACCGTGGTTACAGGATTGAAATGAACAGCGCAATAGGTCCTTATAAAGGCGGCTTGCGTTTTCACCCTTCAGTAACAATTGGCATTCTTAAGTTTTTGGCTTTTGAGCAGGTATTTAAAAATTCATTAACCACTTTACCCATGGGCGGCGGCAAAGGTGGTTCAGATTTTAATACAAAAGGAAAAAGCGATAACGAAATTATGCGTTTCTGCCAGAGCTTTATGACAGAGCTTTGCAGACATATTGGACCAAACACTGATGTTCCTGCAGGAGATATTGGGGTGGGAACAAGAGAGATTGGTTTTCTTTATGGACAATACAAAAGAATAAGAAACGAATCAACAGGTGTTTTAACAGGTAAAGGAATTAATTGGGGAGGATCTTTAATCAGACCTGAAGCAACAGGATTCGGCTGCGTTTATTTTGCAGAAGAGATGTTAAAAACCCGAGATACAACTTTCGATGGAAAAATTGTTGCTGTTTCCGGTTTTGGTAATGTTGCATGGGGAGCAGTACAAAAAGTTAATGAGCTTGGCGGAAAAGTTGTTACTCTCTCCGGACCTGATGGTTACATTTACGATCCTGATGGAGTTAAGGGAGAAAAGGTGGACTATATGCTAAAGCTTCGATCAAGCAACAAGGATGCAGTTGAAGATTATTCGAAACAATTTAAAGTTCAATTCTTCCCTGGTAAAAAACCATGGGAAGTAAAAGTTGATGTTGCGCTCCCGTGTGCTACTGAAAATGAAATTCATGAAAATGAAGCTAAAGAATTGGTAAAGAACGGATGCTTCTGTGTTTGTGAAGGAGCAAATATGCCAACAACTATACATGCTTATGAAGTCTTTAAAGAAGCTAAAATACTATATGCACCGGGTAAAGCTTCTAATGCTGGTGGAGTTGCTACTTCAGGATTGGAAATGTCTCAGAACAGTATGCGTCTGCCCTGGCCAAAAGAAGAAGTAGATAAACGATTGCATCAGATTATGATAAGAATTCACGAAAATTGTCTTGATACTGCTGAGAGATTTGGAACTCCGGGTAACTACGTAAACGGTGCAAATATTGCCGGCTTCCTAAAAGTCGCCGATGCAATGATTGACCAGGGACTTGTATAATTAAGAATGTAGAATTTATAATGTAGAATTAGGGCGATTCACAGAATCGCCTTTATTTTTTATAAAATTCACTTTAATTCTTCATTGTCAATTGTTAATTAACAGAGCATTTCACCTGCTCTTTTTCTATATTAGCCTACTAGAAAACAAACCATCACAATTCTTCTTAAAAAATGGATAAAGCAGTATTACTCGAAGATATTAAGTTAGAAAACGTCTTCCACGCCAGGTTAAAAAAATTCCAGAAGCTGATGCGTTTTAAGATTCAGGAGATTCTTCTTGTATCGAGCATTTATGATTATTACTTATTTGAGGAGGATGGAAGACTCTACGAATTAATCAGAAGTGAATATCAGAATCTAAACCTTAGTCAGGCACCGGAAATTACCCACGTTACGACTGGTCAGGAAGCGATGGAACTGTTAAAGGGTGAGAACAATTTCGATTTGATAATCACAACTCTTCACATTGAGGATGCACATGTTGTTCAGTTCGCAAATGATGTTAAAAATATGGGGATTAAATTGCCGATTGTCCTGCTCGCATACGATAATAAAGAAAGAAAAGAGCTTACTACTCATTACGACACATCTGTGTTCGAAAGAATTTTTATCTGGAGCGGCGATTATCATCTTCTTATCGGAATAATAAAATTTCTTGAAGATAGGATGAATGTAGAAAGCGACACGCAGAACATTGGTGTACAGGTTATTATACTCGTTGAGGACAACGTAAAATTCTATTCATCTTATCTTCCACTGGTTTACACGGAAATATTTAATCAGTCGCAAAGATTAATCCAGGAAGGAATAAATATTACCCATAAATATTTGAGGATGAGAGCAAGACCTAAAATACTTCTTTGCACAACCTACGAAGAAGCCTGGGATTACTATGAAAAGTATGAAGAATATGTGCTTGGAATTATAACAGATAATAATTTTAAGCACTTTGGAGTGCGAGATACCGAGGCTGGTTTAAAATTTGCAACCGCAGTAAAAGAACGACACAAAGATATTCCTATAATTATCCAGACAAGCGATCAAAATCTTGAAGATAAGGTAAAGAAGATCGGGGCTTTATTTCTCTATAAAAATTCTCCCCGCCTTTTACACGAATTGCGTGAATTTATGCTGGATCATTTCGGATTTGGAGATTTTGTTTTTGAAATGAAGGATGGTACTGCTGTTGGTCGCGCTGCGAATTTAAGAGAACTTGCTGACCAGATTGCGAAAATACCAGAGGAAAGTCTTCTTCACCATGCAGAGGGGAACCATTATTCAAGATGGCTCAAAGCAAGAACTGAGTTTTATCTTGCTCATAAACTAAGACCTCAGAAAATAACTGATTATGAATCTCCCGAGCATTTAAGAAAAGATCTTATTAATGCCGTTAACAATTATCTTGATGAAAGGACTAAAGGTGTCATTTCTGATTTCAGTAAGGAAACCTTTGATCCTAAAAACAGTTTTGCAAGAATTGGCGGTGGATCTCTTGGTGGAAAAGCACGCGGACTCGGATTCATTAATACATTAATAGCCAACTATAATATTAAAAGTTTATTTAAAGATATAGAGATTTCTGTTCCTTCGGCTATAGTAATTGGCACTGAAGTTTTTGATCAGTTTATGCGCGACAATAACCTTGAAATCTTTGCCATTAATGAAAATGATGATGTAAAGATAACTCAAAAATTTATTGAGGCATTTTACTTTCCAAAGGAAATAAAACAAAAACTTTATGATTTTCTTGAAATAATAAAAGAACCTCTCGCAGTAAGATCTTCAAGTTTGCTAGAAGATGCGCAGTTCCAACCTTTTGCTGGTGTTTACGAAACTTATATGCTGCCAAACAGTGATCCAAACATAAACATACGACTCGATGAATTACTCCAAACTATTAAAGCGGTATATGCGTCTGCATATCATAAAAAAGCAAAAGATTATATGAAAGCTACTGCCTACCGATTGGAAGAAGAGAAGATGGCAGTAATTGTACAAAGACTTGTCGGCTCTGAACACAAAGGAAAATTCTACCCTGATTTCGCAGGTGTTGGAAAGTCTTTCAACTTCTACCCTGTCCCGCCACAAAAATCTGATGACGGAATAGCATTGGTAGCACTTGGGCTTGGCAAAACTGTTGTTGAAGGAGGAACCACAGTCAGATTTTGTCCTCGTTTTCCAAAACATTTGCTTCAGTTTTTCTCTACAAAAGAAACTTTAATGCATGCCCAGCAGGATTTCTATGCATTGGATCTGAAAGGTAAACTAGACCATCACCCAGAATCAACAAAAGATCCGTTAGTTAAAAGATATGAACTGGTTGAATCTGAATCAGATGGTACATTATACTCAGTCGGTTCAACATATTCTACTGAGGATGAAGCAGTCTATGATGGAATTTCACGCGAAGGAATTAGGGTTGTAACATTCGCACCAATCTTAAAGCATAAAATGTTTCCCCTTCCAGAAATATTAAATATGCTTTTAGGTTTAGGTACCTGGGGAATGGGATCGCCTGTAGAAATTGAATTTGCTGTAAACCTTAGCGTGCCTCCCAAGAAACCAAAAGAATTTGCTATGCTTCAGATGCGACCGCTTGTCATAAGCAAAGAATTGGATGAATTAAAAGTTGATTTTAAAGAGAAAGAACTTATTTGTCAGAGTAGCCAGGTACTTGGTAATGGTGCCACAGATGACATTTATGATTTAGTATTTGTGGATAACAATAAATTTGATCGTGGAAAAAGTAAGGATGTTGCAAGCGAAATTGCACATCTAAATTCAAAAATGTTAAATGAAAATAAGCCTTATGTTTTAATAGGAATTGGTAGATGGGGTTCTCTTGATCCATGGCTTGGAATTCCAGTTACATGGGATCAAATATCCGGTGCAGTCGCAATTGTTGAGTCTGGCTTCAAAGATTTTGAAGTTGAACCTTCTCAGGGTTCTCATTTTTTTCAGAATATAACCTCTTTCAGGGTTGGATATTTTACAGTTGATGCTTCACATAAAATAGGTTTTATAGATTGGAATTGGTTGTTAACCCAACCAGCAATTGAAGAGATGGAATTTTCCAAGCATTTGCAATTCAAAAGTCCCCTATCTGTAAGAATAAATGGCCATAAAAATATCGGAATCATTTTAAAGCCTGGAGTCTGAAAAACTTTATTGACTGTACAAATGAATGACTTTCTACTAAAAGAAGAATTATCAAATATCGATTTGCTATTCGGGCAACTTTGGGAAATTTCAGTTGATGGAATGCGTCTGACTGATGAGGATGGTATTATTCTTCTGGTGAACGATTCATTCTGCAAAATCTTTGAAATGAAAAAAGATCAGTTGCCTGGGAAACCGTTTTCTATAGTATATGCAAAACCAGAACAGGAAGCTGCCTTAAAATCTTATCAGAGGGATATACAAAATGACGAAATAAAAACTCTGTTTGAACGTGAAAATACTCTCTGGAACGGAAGAAGAGCCTGGTTTGAATTTTCAAACTCGTTTCTAACACTTCCGGATGGGAATAAAATTACTTTAAGTATTGTAAAAGAAATTTCTAAACGAAAAAAATCTGAGATTGAACTTCGTGAGAGCGAGCAGAAATTCAAGATGCTTTTTAACAACATTAATGATGCTGTCTTTGTTACGCAGCTTTCAAAAGAAAAATCTTATGGTGATTTTATTGAAGTTAATGAAATTGCCTGCAAAAGATTGGGTTACTCCAAGGAAGAATTTCTAAAGTTAAGCCCTTCTGCTATTGTCTCACAAAAATTTATTGATGACTTTAATTTATTTAATGATCGACTACTGAAGAAAGGACATGTAATTTATGACATTGTTCATCGTGCTAAAGACAAAAAGTTAATACCCGTTGAAATCAATTCCCATTTATTTTTATATAATGATAAGCTAACTGTTCTTTCAATCGCGAGAGATATTACAGAACGAAAAGAAGCAGAAGAAAGACTTAAGCGCTCAAGTAAATTGCTCAGGGAACTCGCTACGCATCTTCAGTCCATAAGGGAAGAAGAAAGAACTATGATTTCACAGGAGATACACGATGAACTGGGGCAGGTTTTAACTGCCCTAAAAATTCAAGTCTCACTGCTAGCAAATAAGCTTAATAAAAATCAGGAACCGTTGAAGCAAAAAATTAATTCCCTTGCTGATATGATTGATTCCTCGGTTGAATCTGTACAAAGAATATCTTCAAAATTAAGACCAGGTATACTGGATGAACTTGGACTTATCGCAGCAATTGAATGGCAGACCGAAGAGTTCCAGAAATTGACCAATATAAAATGTTCGGTAGCTTTACCTAAAGATGAACTGAACTTAGACAGAAAAAAGACTACTGCAATATTCAGAATATTTCAGGAAGCATTAACTAACATCGCACGTCATTCAGAAGCGCAAAAAATATTAGTTTCCCTATATAATCACCAGTCAAATATATACCTTGAAATACAGGACAACGGAAAAGGAATAACACAAGAACAGATCAAAGATTTCAAATCGCTGGGTATTCATGGAATGAAAGAGAGAGCAATGGTGTTTGGTGGAGAAGTATACATAGAAGGAAATCCCGGTAAAGGTACTATTGTAAAAATTGAAATCCCCTATTATTAAAAAAATATGACCACGAATAGAATAAAAATTCTTATAGCTGATGATCATGCAATTGTCCGCGAAGGATTAAAACAAATTGTTGCCGAAGAAAAAGATATTCTGGTTGCTGGAGAAGCAGAAGATACTGCTCATCTGATGGAACTTCTCGAAAAAGAAAGTTGGAACCTCGTTGTTCTTGATATAAATATGCCCGGGAAAAGCGGATTGGAAGCCTTGAAAGATATCAAGCAATTCTATCCTGATTTACCGGTGTTAATATTAAGTATGTTCAGTGAAGATCAGTATGGATTGCGTGCAATTAAAGCTGGAGCTTCGGGTTATCTTAAAAAAGTTAGTGCTCCAACTGAGCTTGTTTCGGCAATAAGAAAAATTGTATCAGGTGGAAAGTATATTAACCCGGCACTTGCTGAAAAGCTAGCAGAAAGATTTGGCACAGATGATAAAGAACTGCTTCACGATAAATTATCTGACAGAGAATATCAGATTATGTGTCACATCGCTTTGGGAAAATCAGCCGAAGAAATAGCACAAGAGTTATCAATTAGTATCAACACCGTTTACACCTACCGGAACAGAATCTTAGAGAAGATGTCAATGAAATCAAACGTTGAATTAACTCAGTACGTAATTCAAAATAAACTTGTTGAGTTATAGTACTTCGCTTTCTATAACCACCTTGTAACAATTTCTGTTACAGATTAATCACATTATCTATTCTTTTAAATCAAATAGAGTTGTATTAGTTTCCTACCAAAGATTATGAAGTCATAATTCACACATAAACTAATTATTCCAAATTCTCCGGAGGTTTAAATGTCCGACTATGTAAAAGACTTAATGGCTGAAGTGAAAGCCAAACATCCAGCACAACCCGAATTTCATCAGGCAGTTCAGGAAGTTGCAGAATCACTCGATCTGGTTCTTGAAAGACACCCGGAATACAGATCAGCAAAAATTTTAGAAAGAATTATTGAACCTGAAAGAGTTATTATCTTCAGAGTTCCCTGGGTTGATGATCAGGGTGAAGTAAACATCAATATTGGTTTCAGAATTGAGATGAACAGTGCAATCGGTCCGTATAAGGGCGGTTTAAGATTTCACCCATCAGTTAATCTTGGTATTCTGAAATTTTTAGCATTTGAACAGGTATTTAAAAACAGCTTAACATCTTTACCAATGGGCGGTGGTAAAGGCGGTTCCGATTTTGATCCAAAGGGTAAAAGTGATTTAAAGATTATGAGATTCTGCCAGGCATTTATGAGTGAACTATTCAGGCACATAGGACCTAACACTGACGTTCCAGCAGGTGATATTGGTGTTGGCGGAAGAGAGATCGGTTATCTATTTGGTCAATACAAAAAACTAAGAAACGAATTCACTGGTGTGCTTACGGGTAAAGGTTTGAACTGGGGCGGCTCACTAATTCGACCGGAAGCAACAGGTTATGGTGCGGTTTACTTTGCTGCAGAAATGTTAACCACAAGAAATCAGACACTCGAAGACAAAATCTGTCTTGTTTCAGGAAGCGGAAACGTTGCTCAGTATACAGTTGAAAAAATTCTGGAATTAGGTGGAAAAGTTGTTACTCTATCTGACTCTAACGGTTACATTTACGATGAAGCAGGAATAAATAAGGAAAAACTTAACTTCATTATGGAATTGAAAAATGTAAGACGTGGTAGAATAAAAGAGTATGTAGATAAATACAAAAGTGCAGTATACACAGCATTTGATCCTTACATAGATCATAATCCTTTGTGGGATCACAAAGCCGATTGTGCTTTCCCGAGTGCAACTCAAAATGAAATCAACTGGATTGATGCACAAAATCTCGTTAAGAATGGTGTTTATGTTGTGAGTGAAGGTGCAAATATGCCAACGACTATTGAAGGCGTTAACATCTTTCTGGATAAAAAGATTCTCTACGGACCGGGTAAAGCTGCAAATGCTGGTGGTGTATCAGTATCGGGACTTGAAATGTCTCAAAACAGCCAAAGACTTCCCTGGACAAGAGAAGAAGTTGATGCCAGACTTCAGTTGATCATGAAAAATATTCATGCAACCTGTGTAGAAATGGCTGATAGATTCGGAACACCTGGTAACTATGTTAACGGTGCAAACATCGGTGGATTCCTAAAAGTTGCCGATGCAATGATTGACCAGGGTGTTGTTTAAACCCTTTTAAGAAAAACAGAGTTCGGATTCCGGACAAGCCGGAATGACTTCAAGTTGAAATGTCATTCCTGCGATCCCGCTTTTAGCGGGAGAGTCAGGAATCAGAAAGTAAATTCTCTGATGACTTAATTTTTCTTATTTCTGAAAAGTCATCATTTCTGTGGCGAAGCAGTTTTCCTAGCCTCCTAAACTGCTTCGCCTTTTTTATTAATCCTTGAAAAGGAATTTGATACTTAAAAATTGTAAATTTAATATGGTTACATTTTATAATTTATTTTTATTAAAATACTTAGTTTGTTGATTAATGGATTACGTAAAAGAATATAAAAGTAATCCCGAAGCTGATTGGGTTGAGCACGGTTACGGAACCCGTTTTCAGGGTTTTCAGAACCTGATGCGCCTGCGTATAACCAATATCCTTCTTGTTTCCAGCCTTTATGACCTATACCTCTTCGAGGAAGATGGAAGATTATATGAACTTATCCGAAACGAATACCAGGGATTAAACCTCAGCCATTCGCCTGAATTGACAAGGGTATCGAGTGGTTATGATGCGGTGAGCCGGGTTAAAGAAGAAGGTCGTTTCGATTTAATTATTACCACCATGCACATCGAAGATATGACCGCTCTCAATTTTGCCAGGCTGGTAAGAGATTCGGGATTAGATATACCAATTATACTTCTTGCTCATGATAACAGGGAATTAAAATCTCTTTTAATGAATCCGGAAAGCTCGGTTTTCGATAAAGTATTTAATTGGACCGGCGACTTTAGAATAATTATCGGAATTATTAAATATCTGGAGGATAAGCTAAATGTTGAACACGACAGCAAAATAGTTGGAGTGCAAAATATAATTTTTATTGAAGATAGTGTAAGACATTATTCTGCTTTTCTTCCTATTATCTATATGGAAATGTTAAAGCAAAGTCAGCGATTAATATCTGAAGGTATAAATCTTACTCACAAATACCTTAGAATGCGTGCAAGACCAAAAATACTATTATGCACTAGCTATGAAGAAGCGTGGGATTATTTTGAGAGATACAAAGAGCTTGTTCTTGGAGTTATATCAGATATTGCGTTCCCTAAAAATGGTGAACTTGATGATACAGCAGGAATAAAATTTACAAAAGCTGTTAAAGAGTCAATTAGTGATATTCCAATTCTGCTAACATCTAATGATCCAACCAATGAGGAAGATGCCAAAAACGCAGGAGCTTCCTATATTCTAAAAGACTCGCCAATCCTTATCACCAAGCTCCAGCATTTCATGAATAATAATTTTGGTTTTGGTGATTTTATATTCAAAACAGCAGACGGAGTTGAAGTCGGCAGAGCAAATGATTTGAAAAGTATGGAAGAACAACTAAAAATTGTTCCTATGGAAAGCATAAAATATCATGCAGAAAAAAATCATTTTTCAAACTGGTTTAAGGCAAGAACCGAATTCTGGCTTGCACACAAGCTAAGACCGAGAAAAGTTTCAGACTATCCAACTGGAGAAGCATTAAGGAAGGATCTAGTTCAATCCGTTCACGATTACAGGATGGCCAGGCAGCGGGGAATAATAACCGACTTCAACAAAGAAACATTCGACCCTGAAAGCAGCTTTGCCAGGATCGGTGGAGGTTCACTTGGTGGAAAAGCCAGAGGTCTGGGTTTTGTTAACACACTTATTAATGATTACCAGCTTCGTGACCAGTTCGAGGATGTAAGAATTTATGTTCCACCGGCAATAGTATTAGCAACAAATGTATTTGATGATTTTCTTGATATGAATAACCTTCGAAGCTTCGCACTTCAATGTGAAGATGATGAGGAAATCACAAAAACATTTTTAGAAACATCAAAGTTTCCGGAAGAAATTCTTGGAGAATTAGCAGCATTCCTGGATATTATCAGAACTCCTCTTGCCGTAAGATCTTCAAGCTTGCTGGAGGATTCTCAGTATCATCCATTTGCCGGCGTTTATCAGACTTACATGATTCCCAATGACAATGCAAACCCATTAATAAGACTTAACGATCTTCTTACAACAATCAAAAGAGTTTATGCTTCAACTTTTTATCAGAACGCAAAAAACTATATCAGAGTAACTTCCTATAGATCAGAAGAAGAAAAGATGGCTGTTATTATTCAGAAGATGGTGGGTAATAATCACGAGAATAGATTCTATCCCGATTTTTCAGGCGTAGCAAAGTCATATAATTTCTATCCTCTCCCTCCCCAAAAATCAACTGACGGAATAGTCTCGGCAGCACTTGGTTTGGGTAAATGGGTTGTTGAAGGTGGAAACACCGTTAGGTTTTGTCCGAAATATGCAACTGACTTAATACAATTTCATTCTGTAAAAGAATCATTAGATAGCAGTCAAATGGAATTCTTTGCATTACAGCTTGATGAAAAGACGGACTTTGGTAATGTTACATATGATAAATTAGTTAAACGATTTGCCCTGAGTATAGCAGAAAAGGATGGACCTCTAAGGTTTGTTGGTTCGACTTATTTACCTGACAATGATGCTATTTACGATGGTCTTGGAAGAAGTGGAACGCGTTTAGTAACATTCGGTCCTGTTCTAAGAAACAAAATGTTTCCCCTTGCAAATGTACTTGAGCTTTTACTTGAGATGGGAAACTGGGGACTTGGAACACCGGTTGAAATTGAGTTTGCTGTTAACATTTCAAAGCCCGCTGGTAAAAAGAAAGAATTTGGATTGCTTCAAATGCGACCTCTGGTAGTTAGCCATGAGTTTGAAGAACTTAGAATCGAAGATATTGAACCTGAAAAACTAATTAGCCAGAGCGACCAGGTACTTGGGAATGGAATTATACAGGATGTTTATGATGCTGTTGTTGTTGATTATCATTTATTTGATCGGGCAAAAAGCAGAGAAGTTGCCCAGGAGATTTCAGTTTTTAATAATAAATTAATAGCTGAAGGAAAACCTTACTTACTAGTAGGTGTTGGTCGATGGGGTTCGCTGGACCCCTGGCTGGGAATTCCGGTTTCGTGGGAACAGATAGCTGGTGCAAGGGCTATTATTGAAACATCATTCAAAGATATGGCAGTTGAACCTTCACAAGGATCACACTTTTTTCAGAACATTACCTCGTTTATGGTTGGATACTTCACAGTTAATACAGTCCAAAAAAATGGCTTTGTTGATTGGGATTGGCTTTTGGCTCAGGATGCTGCTGAAAGCAAGTCTTTTACAAAACACATCAGATTTAAGAAGCCGATAATAATTAAAATGAATGGACATGAAAATAAAGGCATTATATTAAAACCGGAGTAGTAACTTGACAGAAAAAGGGTCATCAAAAATAAAAGAAGTTCCAGATGCCTGCCCTCACTGTGGCTATAAACTTTCACCCTGGCAGCAGGTTCTTCTGGCAACCGATAGAGCACTTGTGTGCAAAAATTGTTGGTACAGTATAATCCTGGACCTAATTCCAAAA
>Ga0209536_100012646_pt1 | contig 12246 bp, 8 predicted proteins | sample DeeMarSeWOR28_12_FD_187461 | JGI IMG/M metagenome (GOLD analysis project Ga0209536, IMG submission 187461) | Marine sediment microbial communities from White Oak River estuary, North Carolina - WOR-2-8_12 (SPAdes) (version 2) | ecosystem: Environmental > Aquatic > Marine > Intertidal zone >...
AAGCGGGTGTCAGTCCGCCCAAACTACTGGCATCGAATAAAGTTTTTTCACCGCTGGCTTCTTGCGATTGAATGGCGCGGGCAATACCGAAGTCAAAAATTTTAACTTCGCCCTCTTTGGTGACGAAAACGTTCCCCGGTTTGAGATCTGAGTGGATGATGTTGCGCTTATGTGCGTATGACAATCCCTGGCAAATTCCTTGAATGATTTTTATAGCCTCCGGCTTGGCAAACGGGCGGGGCTGTTGTTGCCTGATCATTCTGTCCAGAGAGTTTCCTTTTAGATATTCCATGGTCATGTAAACCGTGTCGCCATCGCGGTCGAAATCAAATACATTGACGATGTTGGGATGCGCCAAGGTCTGGGCTTTTTTCGCCTCGCGCTGTAACGCGATAAAAGCTTGCGGGTGATCTTTAAAAGTTTCGTTGAGCACTTTAATGGCAACGTAGGGATTTCGATCGTGGGCTTCTTCCTTACGTAAGTCGCGGGCTTTAAATACTCGGCCCATACCGCCTTCACCCAATAGATTCTCCAATATAAATCTGTTTTTAATCACACTGCCCGACTCGAGTTTTTGCGCCGGGCTCACAGTTTCCTCCGGTGACGGCTCCAATCGAGTGGTTTCTGATGGTTGTTGTAGCCGGGTTTTTTCTTCCGGCACAGAGCGTGCGGGCGCAGCGGTTTGTATGCGTGTTGCTTCGGTTTCAGCAGGTTTGACCACTGTGGCCTCAGATTCAACGCTCTGTTGCGGGGGGGGAGTGATGGTCTTTGTTTGCTCGGGCTCAGTAACTGCCGCATGGCCTTTTATTATGGTTTGTTCACTGGCGCTTGCCGGGAACTGCGTAGTTTCAGCAACCGTTGGCGAATAGTCGCGCAGCTTTCTTTGCAATTTTTGGATCAAAGGCAAATCGGCGGATTTGATTTTTTTCAATTCCTCGAGTTGCATCAATAGGGTGGGTAAAGATGCTGGTGCGGATTCGAGTTGTTTTAGTACTGCGGTTTCAAAAGTATCGTAGTCTATCTCGTTATGAGCGTAGGCGTTAATGATTTGTGAATAGTCAGTAGGCATCGGTGACGGAGTTAAGTTTTTTCGCCCAAGAATTCGGCAATGAGCGCTTCCGCAATTTTAAATTTATTAGTATTGTTAATCGATTTGTCGCCCGGTTATGGGGTCTTATGATTATACGGGATATTCCCAATCCGCCGGGATATGTGGCGCCGGCGCATCTTCTACCGAAGTATTTTTTTCATACACGATATGTGACTCTTCTTCTTGTTGCCATCCCCATAATGACCAGCGACCGTCCAAGAAAGCGGAAAATCCATCTACTGGTGGTAGGCCACCACAAACTAACATACACGGTTGCACCTTATACGAGCCGGAAGTCCACCAAATGCTGTAGTTCTTGTTCATTAGGGTTAAATAATGATGCAATAATCGAATGTAAGGACCTACCATATCGTGGCTGGCGGGAATTTTGGTGTGTGTTGAGCGCCCGCTGGTGTGAGATGAAATAGCACTGGCCGTGGGATTTAACGGCATGCTTGCGGTGACTGCCACGGGAACATCCAGCTGTTCGACTTCGCGGTCGAATTCATCCAGATTAAACGGTTCATCCAAGGCGCTCAAAGCTTGTTTTTCGGCCTTGTCGAACCATTCATTCAGGTCTTTCGGAAGTTGTAAAATATTAAATCCTTTAGGGATGGGGGCGATAATAGTGAGCGGAAAATACCGGCCCACTTTATCCACCGACGGCATTAATACGCCTGCATAAGGTTGATCGCTGCACACACCGGGGCTCAATACGAATCGCCAGATAGGGCTGGTGAGATAGGTGTCCAACCAATCGTTTTCCAACTGTTCTTTGGAGCGGGCAATGGCTTTTTGCAGCCAGTCATCCCAAGGATCTAAAAAAGAGCGGGGTACGCGCCGGGTGATGAAGTCACCGTTGCTGGGTACTTTGCCAAAAAAACCGGGGCCAGTCATCGTTGTCATGATTAAATCCTTTTCGGGCAATTAAATCGTTCCAACGCGGTGAGACGAAACGGATTGACCACACTGTCTGCCCGTAGTTCGTATTGGGTTTTGTGACCTGAGATTTCAAAAGTGACTTTGTAACGGTCACTCAAACTGGTTTTTATCACTTCCGATTCGTCCAATAATCGGAACAGTCCCCATGGACCTTCTTTGGTGCGACTAATGTGGCTGCCAGAGCTGGCTTCAAATGTCATCCGCACTCGGGATGAGCCCTCGGGTCCCGGCCATTGCAGGTTGGTCGCACGCATGGGGCCATGTCGATAAGTAAGCATTTGGCCGTCGATTTCCAAATGAAAAGTGGTGATGTTCGCATCCAAGTATTGGGGTTTCAGGCTAAAAGTGACCTTTGGACTGGGGTCGCCTCCCGGGAAGAATGTGCTTCTGATGACTGCAGCATTTTCAAAAGCATTGAGAGACTCGCGGGAAATGCCTATGGTGCGGCCTTCGAAAGAGCGCAATTGCCAGTCTTGGCGCTTTACAACCACAAACGGTTTTAAATAATTATTGAAATAGACTTCCAATTCACCGCCTGGACCGAAGAAGTTGGCAAAGTCAGTGAGTGTTATTTCATCCGAACTGGTTCTTCTCAGGGGGTAGCGATTTTTTAAGGCCCTATCAAAACTCGGCACTATGTCGGATTGCCATACAGTGTTTATGTGACCGTGAGCTTCACCCAAGACAATCGACCAACTGTTATCCGCCGCGTCCATTAACCAGCCTTTTACCGGTTCGGTTAACCGGGTAGCTCTGGTGCGCAATCGGCCAATGGCATCGGAACTGCCTCCTGACATGCGTTGCGCGGCTGCTTGTAAGGCAGCGGTGCCTGATGAGCCGGCACCGATACCGGCGACGAAGTTATATACTTCGGCCAATTGAGTTAACAGGCCGTTTAATTGAGGTGGTGTGTTTTCGCCTCCTTGGACTAATTCCTGGATGGGTTCGAAGGCTTTCTCCACTTCGCTGCCGGGACCGCCTTCAAGCAATTTTGCGGCCCCGGTGGCTTTCGCGCGTTTCATTGCGGAGTTTACCCGGCGTGCAGTGCTGCTCAACTGTTTTGCAACATTGGCAGCTACTTCGGCCTCTGGTACATCGGGTACTCGAGTCAATGCGGTGTTTTCGTCGACCACGGTTAGCAAAGAGCTGAGTGGTGATTGTGGACCGGATAATATTTCCAAGGAATCGATAGCTTGGTTGAGATTCTTAAATCGTACCAGTTCGATATTGGCCAGGGCGCGGTTCCACGTGTTGATGTAATCTTTAATATATAAATCTCTGACCTGTTTGTTGACGATATCTGGATCGACTTTGCTGGCTTGCACGTCACCCAACACCCAGGTTTCTTCTGTAGTCTCGGTGGCGAATTGAATGCCTTCTTTGAGGTAGACCTGATGGAATCCACGGTAGGTAAAAATGCTGGGAATGTTTATTAACGGGCTGCTTTCTTTTTTGAAACCTAATACTGTTTGGCCTAGCGTTCCCAACACCGAAGGTAAATTCACCGCGTATTCCTTGTTTACGGAAGCTTCTTGTTTTAGGCGGTTATACACCCGCTCGGCGACCGGCACTTGCTGTAGTATTTTGCGTGAATTGGCCACCAATGTTGGATTGACTTTTATCGGCGCAAAATTGTTTTCGAACAACGCATTCAAATGGTTTGTCAGTTGATTGATACGCGCAGTGTCTCCGGCAAAATTGTTCTGCCAGTCCAGTTCCATCCATAATTTGATGTATTCCGGATCCAGATGGTTTAGGTCGTACAGCATTAAATAAGCTTTCAAGGCGCTATGCAGAAATTCTGTGTCCTTGGTGCCGGTTTTTAATTGATACTCCAAGCGGCTGCTTATGCGAGGAAGAAACTCTGAGACCAGAGCCCGGCGGTACGCTTCGTCCGCGGCGGGCTCCATGGAACCCCGCTTACTCAACCCCAATCCGGAGAGCCATGACAATCCGCTATCCACATAGACATTTCGAGCATTATTTAATTCGTTGATTGCGGGTAGGACCGCGACTATGTCGCTGGATGGCTTGGCTTCTATAGCCAGCTTATCGTAAGTGTCGATGTGTTCATCTAATACCGCGATGTGGTTGGCGTTAGCGGTATAGCTGCCCACCCAAACCAACGTGGCGCCTAACGTGGCAATAATCGAAGCGGCATAAGCTCCACGCAGCAACCAGGCACGTTGTCGTTCCAGCCGTTGATCTGTGCCTGCTACACCGGATTCAGGGAAAATGACGTATTTAAATAAATTGGTGAGGAAATAACTTCTTCCTTGTCCGCTGAACTGAGGTGCCGCTTGCCGGTCCAGCCCGAATATTCCCGCCAACGAACCCATGATTCGGTCGATAGGTGTTCCTTCCTGTGTACCACTGGTGAAATATACACCGCGCAGTAAAAACCGGCTTTCGTAACGGCTGGGGCGGAAGATGTCCTGCAAAAACGAATCCGCAATTTGTTTTAAACTCGCCAGTTGATGCGGAAAAGCGTGAATGAGTGCGCGGCGACCGAGGTCACGCTCCTGATGCAGGCGATGGCTCAAGCGAGCGTTCAAGCGGGCAATCAGCGCGTCGAATTCGTTGGCAAATAAATGCACCACACCTTCCGGATTGGAAGACGAATCCATAGGAAAGGTAAACCCCCATACTTGTTCGCGTTCTTCACGGCCTAGGTCATCGAAGAATTCCATGAAACCGGCTATTAAGTCGGTTTTAGTGAACAGCACGTATACGGGGAAAGGGATGCCTAATTTGTGATACAACTCCTGAATACGCTGTTTAATGGTATTGGCATGATGCATACGCTCAGCTTCGCTTTGCTGCATCAATTCGGCGAGACTAATGCCCACCATCACGCCGTTAATGGGACGGCGACGGCGGTGTTTTTTCAGCAGTTCGAGGAACCCGTCCCAACCGGCTTTATCGACTTCGGCGTGACTGTCTTGGGTTGTATAGCGGCCCGCCGTGTCCACCAACACCGCTTCATCGGTAAACCAAAAATCACAGTCGCGAGTACCGCCAACACCGCGTAAAGCTTGTTTGCCAAAGCGCTCTCCCAAAGGAAAGCGTAAACCGGAATTGATGACAGCCGTGGTTTTCCCGGAACCCGGCGGTCCGATAATGATGTACCAAGGCAATTCGTAGAGTTGTTGTTCGCCTTGAATACCTTTGAGTTTGGTTTTTCGTAAGACGGATAAGGCGTCGTTGAAATTTTGTTGCAGCAGGCCAATGTCTTCCTGTGCAACGCCGGGTTGTGCCGGTGCCGGAGCGGCTTGTTGCATGGAAGATTCTAATCCCGCAATCAAGCCTTCATTGTCTTTTTTAGCTTTGACTTGTTTCCAAAGCTGAAAAATAGCCCACACTAAAATGATGATGATGATGGTGAGCAAGCGGGCTGTGACTGTGCCCAGTGGTACGTATTCATTCACCGAAACCATTGGACCGCCAAACCATATCAACAATGATAGGGCAATAAATCCAATGGCAATGACGATCCAGCGAATCATGAATCTTCCTCTTTAATGTTATATACCGCTTCGGGATGAACGCCTTTGAGCTTATCTAAGACCGGCGCGCTGGATTTGTGCAGGATAAAGTTGAAACCAGCGTAGATACCCAACAATACCGCTCCGGCCAGGGCTGCGACTACCCAAAGTGGAATGTGACGCAAGCGGCTCATTTTAGTGTGCAAACCACGCCAATGGGGAGACAGTTCGCGCTCGTAGTCGCCTCGATATGTCCGGATAGTCCGGTACAATTCGTCTCTCAGAGATTCCAATTGGGAGCGTCCCATCTCCATGATGCGATAACGCCCTTCGAATCCTAACGACAAACAGACGGAATACAGTTCCAGCAGTTCGATGTTTTTAGCCGGTTCCATCATAATACGCTCTAGAATCTGAAAAAATTTCTCGCCGCCGCCGGTTTCCTGGTGAAAAGTACTTAGCATGCTTTGACCGCTCCACAAACTGCTGCTTCCCCAGGGCGTATTTAATACGGCTTCATCGATCGCGGCACATAATGCATAACGCGCGGCCAATACCGCCTCCGGCGAACAACCGCGTGTTCTAGCGATGTTATCGAAGCTTTGAATTTCCTGCGTGACTTGCCGATGTAAGCCGCCCACGTCACTGTGGTGAGGAATGGTTTTTAAACGGCCTATCAACGCTAATAATCGCGCCGCCGAATCGGTCAGTATATTGGGGCCGGTAGGATTGTCCGGTAAGGCATACGCAGGTATCTGCGGTTGGGCGTAGCTGGGTTGTTGCGCAAAAGGGGAAGGCGCATAAGGGGTCGGTGGCGCCGTCGGTGGGGGCGTTGGTGGTACATAGCCTGGCGGTGGTGTTTGCGCACCCCTCTGGCCGCCGGGAGTGGGCTTGACAACGATGGTTCTGTCCGAATCGTCTGGATTATAAAAAGGATCTTTAGGGTCCATAATCAGTACTCTTTAATAGCCCAAAATTCAAGTTCCAATCCGGGGAATTCTGCGCCGATGTGAAAGGCGAAACCGCCGGTATTGGCCATTTTTTTCCACAACTCACTACCGCGATCCAGTTCAAAATAGGAAAAGCCAGAATGGAAGGGTATTTGCCGTGGTGCCACTGGAAGTTGACGCAAGCGAATACCGGGCAATTGCAGATTGACCAGTTCACTGATCATTTCTGCAGGGCCCGCTTTGACCTGCGCGGGAAAGCGGCTGGCAAGTTCTTCATTGGGAATGTTGGCGTGTACCGCCAAAATAAAGCCAGCAGTTTGCACTAAACTCCGATCGGCAATGGTTGCCACATAGATTCCGTATTTGTGTTTTTGCAGCTGTAGCGATACAGCGGTTTGTTCCATGACCATACTCAATGAGCGGCGCAATTCCGCCATCACCGGTGCAAATGTTGCTGCTAGATCGTCGTGATTATAAGTGGGGAAATGCGCGGTACGGCGCGTTTTGCTGCTGAAGGTGGCCAGCTCACCCGCCATCGCCACAGCGGTTTGATAAAAAGTTTCAGGGTGCAGCCCTTGGCTGTTGGCCATATGGGCCATTAACGGTTCAAAGCGATTGACGGCTTGCAGCAACATAAAATCCGCGATTTCGGCGCTGCCGCCACGTCCGGATTCAGATACGCGGCCCGCTAAAGCATCACCGCGTTGATGAAATAAACCCACTAATTCTTTTAAAAAATCATACAGTCTGGGGACCGCCCGGCAATCTAAGGTAGGGGGCATATATTCCTGATCCAATATGACCTTTTTATCTGATCGGCTCTCGATGATGCGGGCTAATCCCATCGTCGTGTATTGACCCAAGCCTTCTCCTTCCAGCATTAGTCGAATGCGCAATTTGCCCACTTCAATTTCCACTTGTTCGGTCATGCCGGCGTTGCTGTCGCGAGATTCCGTGACCACAGGGTGCATGCGGGCTAGGCTATCTTGGTTTTGCAAGCTTTCGACTTCGGTGGCGTCCGTTCTTTTATGTGGCAGGACAAGATATACGATTTTGTTTCTCACATCCTCCCCGATGTCGATACTGGTTGGCGGATCATCATCGTATGGGATGTTGATGGGAGTGCCATCGGGCAATATCGCGTTTAAACGGTTAATGGCAATTTTTCCCAGCGATAACGCTCCTTCATCAATGGCCAACTCACGAATTCCCCACGCGTAATTGCGCAACGTGTTGCAACGGCCCTGGATATAAGACTCGAAATAGCGGTCATTTTGTTGTAAGTGCTGCGGCCTGAGAAATAGGCCTTCCGACCAGATGACTTTATTATTCCATGACATGGACTTTTAAACCTTAGCGTTAGAGGTCAAACAATGATGGATTTCCAAAATGAATGCATTATTTTGCTGTGCTGGCCACGTTTGTGACAGAAACACTCAAGCTTCCCAAATGAATCATAATTTTGTGTTTTTCGTGAGGCTTGATCTCTAGCAGGCCGCGCCATCGGGCATTGTCCAGATCCCGATATGCAGCGATAACCCCGATATAGCGTGTCTCCGGTTTGGCTTCCCGTTTAAAGGTGTTAAGTTGGCCGGGTTTTATGTTCATTTCATCTCTGAACACTATAAATTTTCCCAATGCGGCCATTTCATTGTCGTACAAAGTGAAAAAATCCGAGCTCTCGAAAACATCCGCCGAACTCAATTCATAAAAACGCATCACTATAGGCGATGGTCTGCCTTCAGCATTGGGATTTAAATTCGGAGAAGCTTCAATGGAGACTTCAAGCCGTGTGGGTTTTGGACCGAACCCGAACGTGCCGCACGACACCAACGAAATTACGAGTAAGCTGCCAATGAAAATCCGTAATATATTTTGTTGTTGTGTTACCACGACGATATTAACCTCCATTAATGAATTGTAATTGTAAGAGCCTGGTCCCGTCGAAGGGCGGATATATTGTATTGGCCGACATTTTAAACGATTTGTGATTTTTATTTAGTGGTTATTTTTAGTTTTTGTCTGTCAAACGTTTGATTATCATTGGGGAAAGTGAGCTAAGTCAATTTTTTGAATTCGTATTAAGAGTCTACTCTATATATAGAATGCTAAAACGTACGCTTTCATGTATTTGTTGCATCGAGTCTAAAACGCGCCCCAGGCCGTTACTGCTATGCTATTAATATCAATAAGTTAACAAAGATTGCCGCCGTCGTTCCCGAGATTTTTCGATTTGGCAAGAAGGAAAAATGTGAATATTTCACATTTTTTTTGCTGGCACTTAATCACCAGACATTATAAATTAAGCGCTGATCAAATTTTCATCAAATTAATAGCGTATCACTTTCAATGATGGCGCTAAGATGTTGTGATTGTTGCCTGTTGACATTAAGTGGGGTGGGGGCTCTAATAAACAACTTTGTTAACCAGGGTAATTCTATATTGAGGTTTTCACCGTAGTTTACTGCAGGTTTGCAAACCAGCATGTCACTAAAACCGGCTGGAATCTTACAACAATTTTATACAACGATAATAAACGCTTAAGGGATTTTCTATGGCGTCAATTGATGTAGAAAAACTACTACAAGAAATTTCTGCGGAATTACCGTGCGGAAACGATATGGAGTATGAGCCTGAGTTTCAGGAGCTCGAGCGTGCCACACAGTATCGTGGAGAACAAATCATTGGCGACGCTGTTGTTGATGCCTCCGAACCTAACTGGCGCGATGTACAACGCGCTGCAACCGAGTTATTTTCCAAAACGAAAGATCTAAGGGTCGCTGTTTATCTAACCCGTGCCGCTCTGCACTCCCAAGGATTTGCCGGCTTTAATGAGGGCCTTTTGTTGATCAGGGGCCTTATTGAAGGGTATTGGGATACAGTCCATCCCATACTTGATCCAGAAGACAATAACGATCCCACTTTTCGAGTCAATACGGTTTCAGCCCTGAGTGATCCCGAGACCGTGTTACGTAGTGTCAGAACGGCTCCGGTGGTTTCCGCACGAGGTGTAGGTCAGTTCAGTATCAGGGATATCGACCTTGCTAAAGGTATATTGCAACCCACTTCCAGTGATGAGGCGATTCCGGAACTCGGTGTCATTGATGCTTGTTTTATGCAGGCGGAATTGCCCGAGCTACAGACGACGTTTGAGGCAGTACAGCAAGCCCGGGAAAATATTTCGGCTATCGAAAAAATATTTACCGAAAAAGTATCGGCGGCTCAATCGCCGAATTTATCGGAATTAAACAAGATATTGCATCATATCGGTACTGAGCTAGGTGAACAACTCAATCGCCGGGGTGTGGCCGGTGCGGAGGTGGAAGGTGTGACAGGGGAAGAGTCAGGTGTAGCTGGTAAACCATCAGCGCCCATTAGCGGAGCCATACAGAGCCGGGAAGATGTTATCAGAATGCTGGACAGAATCTGCGACTTTTACAAACAGCACGAACCGTCGCATCCGCTTCCGATACTATTGCAGCGCGCTAAAAGATTGGTTAGAAAAGACTTCATGGAAATATTGAAAGATATTGCTCCAGATGCGTTGAAACAAGCGGAGTTGTTAAAAGGAAAAGAAGAGTAAAGTGTTTATGTTGTTCAATAGCGGAGTGCGTAACTGATAGTAATAAATTGTAAGATGCAGCAGTAAACAACAAGAAACTTAATTTCACTAATATTGCTTTTTAAAATTATTCTAGGAGGGTTCAAATGGCTAAGCCAAGTAGTCAAAAATTCATCGCTCGCAACCGGGCCCCCCGCGTACAAATTGAATACGATGTTGAATTGTATGGCGCGGAAAAAAAGGTTCAACTACCCTTTGTGATGGGAGTAATGGCAGATTTGTCGGGTAATCCCGCTGAAGCCCTGCCAGGTGTGGAGGAGCGTAAAGCCCTCGAAATTGACGTGGACAATTTTGACGAACGATTAAAAGCGGCTAAACCACGGGTGGCTTTCAGCGTACCAAACACGCTCACTGGTGAAGGTAACATGAATGTGGACATCACCTTTGAAAGCATGGACGACTTTTCTCCTGCCGCTATCGCCAGAAAAGTGGGTGCACTCAATAAATTATTAGAAACCAGAACTCAATTGGCTAACTTAGTCACTTATATGGACGGCAAGGCCGGGGCTGAAGATTTAATTCAAAAAGCCCTCAACGATCCCGAGTTGCTGGGCGCTCTTGCGGCTGCACCCAAGGGCGAAGGTGAATCTGAAGAATCAACCGAAGCAAAGGAGTAATGAATAATGGCTGAAGCAGAAACTGGAGCACAGGCACCCGAAGCCGCAGCTGAAGAAAAGCTTGGCGTAGATGATTTCACCGAGCTTTTGAGTAAAGAATTTCGACCCAAATCCGATCGCGCGAGAGAATCAGTTGAACGCGCCGTAAGGACATTGGCAGAACAAGCGTTACAAGAAACCACCGTTATTTCAACTGATGTTGTCGCAACTATTAACTCCATCATCGCGGAAATAGACGCTAAGTTAACTGAACAAGTGAACTTAATTCTGCATCATCCCGATTTGCAGCAACTGGAAGGTACTTGGCGCGGGTTACATTATCTGGTGAACAATACCGAAACCGATGAAATGTTAAAAATCAAAGTATTTAACATTTCCAAAAAAGAACTGGGTAAAACACTCAAGAAATACAAAGGCGCCTCTTGGGATCAAAGTCCGATCTTCAAAAAATATTATGAAGAAGAATACGGCCAGTTCGGTGGCGAGCCTTACGGTTGTATCGTAGGCGACTATTATTTCGATCATGGACCACAAGATGTCGAGTTGTTGGGCGCTATGGCGCAAGTTTCAGCAGCATCACATTCGCCATTTATCGCCGCGGCATCGCCCACGGTGATGCAAATGGACAACTGGCAGGAAATCAGTAATCCCAGGGATTTAACTAAGATATTTTCTACTCCGGAATACGCCGGTTGGCGTTCCTTAAGGGATTCAGAGGATGCCCGCTATATTGGCCTTACCATGCCTCGGTTTTTGGCGCGTTTACCTTACGGAGCTAAAACTGAACCAGTGGAAGAGTTTGATTTTGAAGAAAACACAGAAGGTGCGGATTCGTCCAAATACACATGGGCTAACTCTGCCTATGCCATGGGCGTTAACATTAATCGGGCATTTAAAGAGTTTGGATGGTGCAGCCGTATTCGTGGTATCGAATCCGGTGGCGCCGTTGAAGGATTGCCTACACATACTTTTCCTACTGATGATGGCGGCGTGGATATGAAGTGTCCCACAGAGGTAGCCATCAGCGACCGTCGTGAAGCAGAGTTGGCGAAAAACGGTTTCATGCCGCTCATCCATAAAAAGAATACTGATTTGGCGGCGTTTATCGGTGCGCAATCGCTGCAAAAACCGGCGGAATTCGATGATCCCGATGCCACGGCCAATGCAGCTCTGGCGGCAAGACTGCCGTATCTATTTGCCAGTTGCCGGTTCGCGCATTATTTGAAGTGTATCGTTCGGGACAAAATCGGTTCGTTCAAAGAGCGAGATGAAATGCAGCGTTGGTTGCAAAAATGGATTATGCAATATGTGGATGGCGATCCGGCCAACTCCACCGAGCAAACCAAAGCCAGAAAACCATTGGCCGGTGCGGAAGTGAAACTGGAAGAAGTCGAAGGTGCTCCTGGATATTATTCCGCGCGATTTTTCTTACGTCCCCATTATCAATTGGAAGGACTAACAGTTTCGCTTCGTCTAGTATCGAAGTTGCCGTCGGCGAAAGGTTAATGGTAATTGTTAATAGTGAAAACGGTAATATTCA